>Ga0181465_100341_pt1 | contig 17519 bp, 23 predicted proteins | sample InSIn3gowninarea_FD_119076 | JGI IMG/M metagenome (GOLD analysis project Ga0181465, IMG submission 119076) | Clean room microbial communities from NASA Spacecraft Assembly Facility at Jet Propulsion Laboratory, Pasadena, California, USA -... ... | reverse complement strand
ATTTACGAGAATAATCATCAACAAATGGGGTGGCTGAGAGGAAGAAAAAAATCATAGTAGGGGCAACAAGGGCAATGTTTCATGATCAGTCCCTACCACTACACTTGTGGGATGAGACATGCAACACAACGTTTATGTTCAGAATCCCACATCAAATACTTGAGATGATGACACTAGAGGAGGCTTATTCTAGCAAGAGGCTAGATGTTGGTCACTTCAATATTTTTGGGTCATGGGTATATTTGCATGTGACCAAATATGCATGGAAGAAGCTTGAGTCAACAACATAGTTTGGGATATTTGTGGGGTACACTGATACACCTCACAATTATCGGGTGTGCTTTCTGACTAGAAGGATGATAATGGTTTGCGGGGATGCCAGATTCGATGAGGAGAAGGCCATGTGAGTTTCCCTTAAGGGGGAGCTTGAGCTACATACAGATGAGGAGATTTTAACTCCTAAGGTTGAGAAGCCTTAGATTGTTGTGGAGCATCCACATGTATAGGATTTGGGGGTGGAGACATCCACTCAAGCAGAGTCTTCTAGAGAGGGAAGAAAGCTCACCAAAGAGGCTAACTAATTGTTGGATGATGCATGGGAGAATGTGGGAGCACTCGCTTCTCAACGTAGGAAGAGGAGGTCACCTGAGAGGTACACTAGATACATGGATCTTATGGGAAAATGTGTTGTGACAAAGCCATGTTCCTTTAAGGAAGCAGTGCAACAGGTAGTTAAGGTTGATGCCATGGTGGAGGAGTATGACTCCATAGTTCGTAACAGTGTTTGGGATGTGGTCCCAAGACCAGAGGACAAGTCAATGGTGATCTCCTGTTGGCTTTACAAGATAATGCAAGCTGCAAATGGTAGTGTCGAGAAGCATAAGGCTAGATTTGTGGCCCATGGATTTTCATAGGTAGAAGGGATTGGCTATGATGAGACCTTTTCTCTTGTTGCAAGGTAGTCATCAATCAGATCTATATTGGCACTATCAACACAGATGGGTTAGAAGATACATCAGATGGATGTGAAGACAACCTTCCTTAATGGCATGATTGAGGAAGATGTGTACATAGAGAAGCCTGAAGGTTTTGAGACCTTTGATCATGAGTCACATGTGTGCCAACTCAAGAAAGCGTTGTATGAGCTAAAGCAAGCATCCCATGCTTGGTACACCAGGATAGATAGTTACTTCACCAGGTTGGGCTTCACGAAGAGTGAAGTGGATGCAAACCTGTACCACATAGTGGTGGAAGGTAAACTGTTGATCTTTGTACTTTATGTTTATGATCTCATACTAACAGGTGATGATCAGCTGAGCAAGTCTTGCAAGGAGGACCTTGCAAGAGAGTTTGAGATGAGGGACATGGGGCTCATGCCTTAATTTCTTGGCATGGAGGTATGTTAGGGAGATGGGGAGTTGTTTGTGTCTCAGGGAAAGTATGCCAATGAGATACTCATAAGATTCCATATGGAGAGTAGCAAACCCATGGAGACTCTTTTAGCAGGTAACTAGAGGAAGGAGGATGCTACTTCTGGGGAAGTAGTGGAAGCTACTATTTACAGGAAGCTTGTGGGTTCACTCATGTACTTGGTGAACACACGAACAAATATGTGATAAGAAATTAACCAGCTTAGTTAAGTGATGGTTAGGCCTACCAAGTTGTATTGGAAGGCGGCAAAGAATGTGTTGAGTTACCTCAGGGGCACTTCTCAGTATAGATTATGGCACAGGCGGACATAGAGAGTGAAGGTTCAAGGCTTCACCAATGTATATTGGCCAGGGAGTCAATCCGACAGGAAGAGAACATTAGGAGGGATCTTCAATATTGGGTCAGGGACAGTTTTTTGGTACAATAGGAAACATAGATTAGTTGCACTCAGTTCGGCAGAGGCAGAGTACATGGCTGCAAGTTAGGTAGCATGTGAGGCCATATGGTTGAGGAAGATCTTGGTTGGTTTGTTTGGTCAACAGATGGATCCAACTGTGATTTACTGCGATAATTAGAGTTGTATAGAACTCTCTGAAAATCTAGTTTTTCATGATAGGTCCAAGCATATTGATGTCTGATATCATCATCTCAGAGATTGTGTATTGATGTAGATTATGTTGTTAGAGTACATTCCAATGGAGGAGCAAGATGATGACATTTTGACAAAGGCATTGTCAAGATGTAAATTCAAGTTTCACAGAGACAAGATTGGGGTAGCTAATAATCCCTTTCTTGTTAAGAGGGAGTGCTGAGAAATGGCAACAAGAAATTCAAGTTTAATTTGTCCTTGAATTAAACCGAGAATTAAAATCGAATTCTATTCTCATAGCAACTTGTAAATAGTTAATTAAGTTTAATTAACTTAATTATCTTAGGGATTTCGAGTTGGAAGTCTTTCTATAGTCATGTATATGTTCTCCCTAAATTTTAGGGGTTCAATATGAGTTTAAATTGAGTTGGAAATTAGATCACTCAGTTTATTTAGTTAAGTTAAGTTAAATTAGTTCCAAACTGTTTGAGGAACTAATAGAGAGTCTATGGTTGGTTGGTGCACTAGTGCATCCACTAGTTCTACTCCAGTTAACTGAAGATTCCCTCATCAAAAACTCATGCATGTCATTTCAGAGAAAGACCTGGTTGAGACTAGAGTGCAGGGGCAATGTACTATCAGTTGTATTATTTACTAGAGTGTAAATATCATGCATGCATCATAGATTGATCCTATGTTTGGATTGCACAGTTTTGGAAGCATGAATTCCCTTTAAATACATGCTATTCATCCTATAAATTACACAAGAGATTAGGGGCTTGGAGAGGTGTTGAATAGACTAAGGATTTGGCTTGATCTAGCTTGTGAGTTAAGAGAGTTGAGCATACTTGTGCGGAATTGTTCTAGTGATAATAAGCCTTGTATCTTCACTCATATTTTTTATATGCAATACAGATAGCAGGGTTTTGAGTAGTGGCTTTTCCCAAATACATCTTGTGTTATGTGCAATTGGTTTATCTTATTCTTATTCATATTGTTTTCATTGATCTATTGCCTTTTGCTGGTTAAAAGTAGAAGTAGATTCTTGTCATGTGCTTTAGTACATTGCATGAGCTTGTGAATCTACATGATTTTCTATAATGGCTTTAGGCTTAAATCCCACTATTAGGCTGCTTGCTCTCTTTCTCTAATACACTTTCATTATTTCCAATGGTTGCTCATTCTCTCTAGGTGTTAATGCCTTATCATCAATCTCTTCCCCTTTGACATCAGTGGAAAAGGGTTGTTGTGACTCCCTCATTGATCATTATTTGCCTAAATGTAACTGATCCTCCCACATTTACCTACCTTTACAGTCTATCTAGGGTAAGCATGAGCTGAGAGTTACTATGACATGACCCGACCTCCAATTTCTAGTTATGGAAGTGGATCCTACTAATCAAAACTCTTACTACCATCGATCAGGGACACCAGATCACTCAGGAATCTGACAACCACCCTTGGCTACCAATCCCTAAGATGGAACTTCTTTTCAAAATATTTACCTCCCAATATCACCCTTGACATGCTATGCATGTGATTGGAAGGCTCAAACTGCACCCGTAAGCCTTCCTGCATGCGGTTATGACTTAAATATTCTAGTGTTGTACATGCAATGGCGAGATCAATGCCACTTTTTTAGGGCCAACCTACATCCCACTATCCAAAATTGCCTAGAACTTTCCAGAGTCAAGTTTCAGGTGATAAAACGTCTAAACAACCAATACTCAAGCAAGATCTTGACCAAGACATGCTTAATACATGATACATATTTCGTCAAACAAATAGTAAACATAGAAGATACAAGCCATGAATGCATATTTGATCATAAACTTCGTCATAGAATTATCAAGAAGGTCCAATGTCCTTTCAAGGTAGCTATAATTGTTAGCCTATGCATTCATTAACCATTCAATCACTTATCAAATCATGAACAAGATTGATAGCAAGAGCACATCATATAACCATGCATATAACCAACATAGAATCCATGCAAAACCAACCATAAGATCAACATAATAACCAGTACAAGTGCTCATCAATCACAATAAGAAAATAAATTAAAAGCCAATCAAGTCAAGGATTTCCATGTACCACCTGACCATAAATTGGGCTTAACCAAATTTCTCTTTCAACCAATCAACCCCGTGCCATATTCCAAGCATGAACGTGGGATCATATGGGTTAAACTAAAATAGAACCAACCAGGGCCTCTAGAGGCCAAACCATCTCAACCCTAAACCAAAGTGATTTCACCTAAACCAGTACAGAAATCACTAACATTAAAACAAGCTTGGATGCCTCCAACTTTCTTCACCAACTCTAGAGTAATTTTCCTATCTCCACCATTTGTCAAGAGTTCCAGGAGAAAGACCATCTCCACCCTTGAACCTTAGGAATTTTCTCGAGACCACCTCAACCAAGATCTAGGTCTATTGGCCATCCAAAGCTTAATCAAAGAGAGAATCCACTACATCATGGCTATCTAGGAAATGACAAGGCAAGGTTGAAGCCACTGTCAATCTAGGAAAATCCCATGCTAATGACAAAAAAATAAACAAAGAACCACATACATGCAAAATGCATCTAGATCTCGGTAAGGAAATCACACATGCAACCTGTTTCCTGCAATGAACTCTAGTTGTAGTCGCTGATCCAACCTTCTCTCCGCTACTCATAATTTCATTGCTTGTCCTTTGCTTTATTCTCTCCAATTCTAAGTGAATGCTAGGATTCTCCAAGAATTCTCCAAGTGTGCAAAAGTGTGAGACTATGGAGAAGAGAGCCAAAATATAAAATGACAAAAGTTGTGAATTGTTTCTCTGATGCCTTTTTATCATTTATGTCTAGTCTGTTCCTTTCCTTTTTCCCTTTTTATTCATTTTCCTTCATTTTCTCTTTAATTTACCTTGCATGTATTTTTGTGTCTCTTCATCTTCCATTTCTCCTATTTTCCTCCATTCCTCATAATTGAATGCCATTTATTGCCTCTTTTCCTTTGCCAATGCCTTTGAAAATTTCCATAGTCATTAATAAACCACACGTGATGCCCACTTTAAGGTTTACCCACCATTAAACTTGGAATACATGTCCCATGACCTTCGATTTTTTTATTTACATGGAAAATCAACCAGGGAATGTTACAAAACAATCCCCTTGGGGGAACATCATCCTCAATGTTCTATGACGCTTATGACCAGTAAAACATATTGCTTGTGGAGCTTTATAACATAATTTTATGCAATATTAACAATGACACACACACACACATCTAAAACTCATTTGCTTCAACCAACAAATAAAGTAAGATATAGTGCCCACATTTGATCAACCATCTCCCATGTAGCTTCATTGGGCCCAAAGTTCTTCCACTCGATTCCTCTGTTTCGAAGCATGAGTTGTTTTTACTTCAATATGCATTGTGGCTCTAGCTAGAACTCTCCCTCTGGTTCCACCTGCAATACATACTAATTAAGCACATGATCAACATCCTACACATATCTCTTAAGCAATGAAACATGGAAACCATCACGGAATTTCACTATTGGCAGCAATGCAAGTATGTATCCCACTAGTCCAATCCTCTCTAAGATCTCAAAAGGCCCAAAATACTGAGGTGTCATCTTGGCACATGACGCAATCCTCAAGGATATCCTCTTGGCCTTGATGCGCAAATACACATACTCACCACCTGAAACTCCTTGAATGATCCACATTTTTCTGGATAACTCTTCTTCATGTATTGCACTACATTTAAGTTAGTTTTAATTACCTATATCTCCTACTCCATCTCAACCAATATATTTGTTCCAATAAACACCCTGTTCATTGGATCACTCCAGTTGATAGGAGTATTACAACTCCACCCATAAAGAGCCTCAAATGGACTCATATTCAAGGATTCTTGATACCCATTATTATATGCAAACTCTACTAGTGGAAGATACTCCTCCCACTTCCTCTGTTGATGCATGATGTACATCCTCAACATATCCTCAAGGATTATGTTAACCCTCTCTATTTGTATATCTGTCTACGAATGATAAGTTGTACTGAAAGCTAACTTTGTTCCAAAGCCTGAAAACAACTCCTTCCAAAACTTGGAAGTGAACTTGGCATATATGTCTTATATAATCTTCTTGGGAACTCCATGCAACCTCAATATATCATCGATGAAGATCTGGGCTACCTCACTAGCTGAATTAGTACACTTCACTGCAATGAAGTGAGCCACCTTACCCAACTTGTGAACCAAAACCATGATGGAATCATGCTACCTCGAGGCCCTTCGAAAGACTGTAATGAAATCCATGGAAATGACCTCCCATCTCCATTCTACAATCGAAATAGACTGCAATAAATCTGCTTTATGCTTACACTCTTCTTTCACATGTTTACAATCTAAGCATCTTGCAACAAACTCAACGACTTGTTTCTTCAAATTCAGTCAATGATAAAAATTCTTAACAATTGTCAAAGTATTTTGATATCCTGGGTGGTTTAATACAACTTGACATGAAACTCTCTCAAGATAAGCTTCTTCAACTCACCATTGTGAGGCACATAGTGTTGACAAATGTGTAACTAGGTTCGGTCTTCATAAATATGAAATGTACTTTTGATTCCTGTATATTTTAAAATGAAAGAAAATTTATTGTTGTTATTTTGGGAACATGGTTTTCATGCTCAAGTTCTTTTATTTTAGAGATCTTGCACCCATTGAGTGCTCCTAGGGTTTTTCCTAGGTCAAGAAATCAAAAGATTCATTGACATATGTTGAAGACCCCTTCGGGCACATTGTAACTTGTAAAAATAATTACTTTTATATTTTAAAGTCTCAAGAAATCCTCTAGGACCAAGTTGGCCTGCCAATAAATAAGTCAGCCTAACTTGAGGAACTTCATTCATCTTGGAAGCCTATATATAGGAGGGAACTCAACCTCATAGAGACAAAATTCATTCTCTCATAAAGTGAGTGAAGAAGAAGAATAAAGAAGCTAGTGAAGGAAGGAGGATGAAGATCAAGCGCTTGGGCTATTTTTTCTCTCTCTCTTCACACGTGCGAAGGAAGGAAGCTAAGTTTTCTACTGTTTGGTTAGGGTTTTGCTACTATAGGATCAAACTTGGAAGAAGTGCAGAAAGAAGGTTGGAGAAGGGCTCATTAGATCATCCTCAAGCCCTAGAAGAGAAAGAAAGTCAAGCAAAGGTCTGAAGAAGTCTTGGAAGGCAGAAATAAGTTCACACATGTGGAAGCAACTACTGTTGGGAGGGCCAAAATTTCAGATCTATAGTAGAGGTTGAAATTCTGTTGCTGGGGATCAAAGTTGTGTTGCAGGAAGGGATTTGATCGGGTTTGACTTCGAAAAGGAAAGCACATCATCAAGAAGGTTGGACTTGGTTTTGGAAGGGTGTTAGTCTTGGTCTAGAGGTCTTAGAATTCATCAATTGAAGAATCAATAAGAAGAGGAGATTTACGAGTTTTCCTCTCAAGTGGAGAGGTTTTGGTTCAGGCTTGCAACCTATATCCTGTGTTCTTGTGTACTATTGTTCTTCTTGTTTTGGTATATGTTTGATGATAAGAATGAACATAATAATAAGAGAAGAAGTTGATAAATAAGAAAAGGTAAAAGGACATCATAAACAATTTTCATAAAAAGAGAAATCATCCTAACTACTACCCTATAGATTTATCAACATGGGTTCAGGGTTAAGGTTAGCTAAGGGAATAATGAAGATATCTACTACACTGAAGAAGTTCCTAAATAAATGTACGAAGGTGGAAAGTCAACTTAGGAAGGGCATCAAAGAAGTATGGGATATCCTATTTTCTTCTAAGAAGGAAGTGACCAATACATCTATAAAGGATGAAGGACTATTCTCAGCGCTCACTGGTACATTTCAAGAAGATAATATTTGGGTGATTGACAGTGGAGAATCAAGACATATGACTAGTCAACACAAGCAATCAAAGACATTGTCAAAAGGACAGTCCTCTTACTCCGTAGAGCTTAGGGACAAATAAAAGCTACCCTGTGAGAGGAATTGGATATACTTCACTTGAGCTGGAGAATGGAGGAAACATTCATCTCAACAATATCTTATTTGTTCCAGGTTTGCACAAGAATTTACTTTCCATTAAATGTATAGAAGACAATGGTGATAGAGTTGCTTTAATTGATGGAAAGCTAGTATGGGTAAAAACTCAAGCATAGAATATGCAAGAATTATTGGGATTCGTGAAGGAAGAATTTACAGATTGTTAACTCCCCTTGCTCAAGCTTTGGTTCACATTGAAGTTAGCCCATGTGAACTTTAGCATAGAAGATTTGGTCATCTTCACTACAAAGTCTTACCAACCCTAAATTCTATAGTGAATGGTGTCCCTCAGCTAAAATAAGATTAGTGAGGACTATGCAAGGGATGTGCATTGGGTAAGAACACTAAGAGTCCATTAAGAAGTAATGCTTCAAGGTAAAGAGGAATCTTGTATATTATTCATTCTGATGTATGTGGTCCTATGACTCCAAAGTCACTTGGAGGTCATCTATATTATGTCACATTCATAGATGACCATTCAAGGAAAACTTGGGTGTAATGAAATCCACGGATGAAGTATTTATCAAATTTCAAGAATTCAAAGTTGAAGTAGAGAATCTTACATAAATGAGAATCAAGATATTAAGTTCTAACAATGGAGGAGAATACACATTCAAGGAAACTATAACCTTCTATAAGGAGTATGGGATTAAGAGGGTTGATAATCCCATATAATCTCGAGCAAAATGGAGTTGTGGAATGAAAGAATTGCTCCATTGAAGAAAATGTAAAAGTTATGATACATGATGAATATTTGCCAAAAAATTTGTGGGGTGAAGCTACAAAGATATATGTTTACATACAAAATCGAATTCCCCATAGGTCACTAGATAACATGACCCCCGAAGAAGCATTCACTGGGAAGAAACCAAGAGTGGATCATCTCCAAATATTTGGTTGTCCTGTCTATATTTATATACCAAAATACAAAAGAAGGAAGTTGGATCCATCAGGAATGAAGGGAGAATTTGCTAGCTACAATAATTCTTCTAAGGCCTATAGGATCTACATAAAATAAGGACACCTAATAGAATTTAGTCGAGATGTGATATTTGACAAAAATATTGCATTCAAGAAATCAAAGGATCTTCTTATGGAATCTATTGATGAAGAAGTTCCAGTATTTGAAGAAGTTACTAGGGAGGAAGAAGAATCAAATCATGGAGATGAAGGTCCTAGTGAATCTATAAAACCTGTGGTAATCCCTAAGACTAGAAATATACCTAATTGTTTGAAATATACCCTATTAGATGTAGAGGGTCATGGAGCAGCAAAAGACAAATTTAGAGGAAGCAAGAAGCCCAAAATATTTTCAGGGTATGCAACATATATGAAAAAGTTAATAGAAGTATAGGCATCCACTTTTGAGGAAGTTGTCAATGATAAAAAATGGAAAAATGTTATGAATGTAGAATACCAATCGATAATGAAGAATGGGGTATGGGAGATCGTACCTAGAGCTGAAGACAAGTATGTGGTAGCTTCAAAGTGGCTTTACAAGATCAAACATGTGGCATATGGAAGTATTGACAAGTATAAGATAAGATTTGTGGCTAGGGTATTCTCTCAACAAGAAGGCATTGATTATGAAGATACATTTTCTCCAACAGTAAGGTATACAACTATACATTCATTGACCTCTTTAGAAACATCGATGGGATGCGATATACATCAAATGGATGTCAAGACTGCATTCCTAAATGGCTCAATTGATGAAGAAGTCTATATAGAGAAACCCTTGGGATTTGAAGTCAAAGGTAGAGAGGCTTATGTTTGCAAGTTGAAGAAGGAATAATATGGTCTTAAGCAAGCACCAAGGGCATGGTATGTTAAGGTAGACACGTACTTACAAAGATTGGGCTTCACAAAGAGTTATGTTGATTTGAATCTCTACATGGAGGTTGTACAAGGTGAGCTCGTGATTATTCTTCTATATGTGGATGATCTTCTCTTGACATGTGTGGAAGGTCGAATCCAAGAATGCAAGAAGCAACTAGTAGCATAATTCAATATGAAGGATCTTGGGTTGATACACTACTATTTGGGACTAGAATTCTGATGGGGACCTGATGAGATTTGTCTAGGTTAAGGGAAGTATGTGATCAAGATGTTGAAGATATTTGACATGATGGATTGCAAACCAATGACAACCTTGATGATCACAAACTTGAGAAGGCTAAGGAGTTCTGAATCAAGCCTAGTGGATCTGACCAGGTATAGACAATTGATTGGCTCACTGATGTACTTGGTGAATACTCGACCAGACATATGTTTTTCATTAAATGTTCTTAGTCAGTTCTAAGGTGATCCAAAGTATGATCATTGGATAGAAAACAAGCACATTATGAGATATCAGCAAGGTACAATCCACTACTGCCTGAAATATGAAAGGAAGAATGATGTCCACTTGATTGGATATGCAGATTCCAGTTAGGGAGGCAATGAGTGGGATGGAAGGAGAACTGCATGAGGATGTTTTAGTTTGGAATCCTCCATGGTCTCATGGATGAGAAAAATGAAAGATTCGATTGCTTTGAGTAGTGTTGAGGCTGAATATATTGTAGCCTGTGAAGTAAGAAGAGAAGTTGTTTGGTTGGGGAAGCTACTATCTGACTTGTTTGAAGGACTAATGGACCCTAAAGTGATATAATGTGATGACACTAGTTGTATTAAATTGTCTGAAGACCCAGTATTTCATGGAAAGACAAAGCATATAAACAACAAGTATCACTACATTCGGAAGATAGTACAAGATGGTGTGTTGAAGCTACAATATATCTCCAGTGATGAGAAAGTAGCTGACATATTGACGAAATATCTTCCTAATAAGAAGCTTGTGTATTTGAGATACAAGCTTGGTCTAGTTGATATATCCTCCTTAGTTTAGAGGGAGAGATAAACACATCATTCTTGTCTTCATTTGGGAAGACAAAATGGAGGATTGGGTAAACATCTGGCATCCGATACTCTTTGAGGATGAGGTAGGGAATCCAAGATAAGAGTAGTCGAGGATTGATATTCTTTGAGGAATAGCTATTGAAGATAAGAATATTCCAAAGAAGGACATACCCCTTGAACACTCGGGTGGGGTATGTGCCTTGAGAGATAATGATGATGGTGGCTGTAAATCATTGGTCTCACCAACATTGTGCTTTGATCTTGTTGAGAGATAGAGTTGTTAGTCAAGGAATTTCTATGTGACAATGTTGCTTGTTATGATGTTAAAAACATGGGTTATGAGTCCAACTCTTCTTATGAGATATCTTTCGATTGAGAATGTCCATCTACCATTTACGAATACCTCCATAATTAAGAAGGAGCGTTGAAAAATGTGTAACTAGGTTCAATCTTCATAAATATGAAATGTAATTTTGACTCTTGTATATTGTAAAATGATTTTTTGTTGTTGTTGCTATTTTTGGATTATGGGTTTCATGCTCAAGGTCTTTTATTTTAGAGCTAAAGCACCCATTTAGTGATTTTAGGGTTTGTCCTAGGTCAAGGAGTCAAAAGATTCATTGTCATATGTTGAAGACCCCTTCAAGCACATTATAACTTGTAAAAATAATTATTTTTGTATTTTAAAGTGTCAATAAACCCTCCAAGACCAAGTCGACCCGCGAGCAAAGAAGTCATCCTAATTTGAGGAACTTCGTCCACCTTGGAAGCCTATATATATGAGAGAACTTGACCTCCTAGAGACACAATTGATTCTCTAACCAAGTGAGCGAAGAAGAACACGAAAGAGGCTAGCGAAGGAAGAAGAAGGATGAAGATCAAGTGTTTGGGATATTTTCTCTTTCTATCCTCACATGTGCGAAGGAAGGAAGCTAGGGTTTCTGTTGTTGGGCTAGGGTTTTCTACTGTAGGATCGAACTTGGAAGAAGTGCAAAAAGAAGGTCGAAGGATGACTCATTATATTATCCTCAAGCCCTAGAAGAGAAAGAAATTCAAGCGAAGGTCTGAAGAAATCTTGGAAGGTCGAAATAAGCTCACACATGTGGAAGCGGCTATTGCTAGGAGGACCAAAAATTTCAGATCTGTAGTAGAGGCCAAAATTTTATTGCTTGGGGTCAAAGTTGTGTTGTAGGAAGAAATTTGACCGGGTTTGACTTGGACAAGGAAAGAACATCATCAAGAAGGTTGGACTTGGTCTTGAAAGGGTCTTAGTCTTGGTCTATAGGTCTTGGAATTCTTCAATCGAAGAATCTATAAGGAGAGAAGATATTTATGGGTTTTCCTTTAAAGAAGAGAGGTTTTGGCCCTAGCTTGTAGCCTATATCCTGTGTTCTTATGTATTATTTTTCTTCTTATTTTGGTAGTTTTTTGATGATAAGAATGAACATGTAACAATCCTGGTGAAAATTCCATGTAATTAAAGTTAATAAAGGAAAAATTAGACCACGGTGAAGGGACACTTATTCCAAGCTGAATGTTGGGCAAAGATATCTTAGTGGGCATCACTGGATGTGTGTTTTGGCTAAGGAAAATTGGCTAAGGCTAAGGCAAAAACATTAAAAGGCAAAAGCCATTTTTGGCACATTTATTTATGAAAATAAAGGAAATTAGGAGAAAAGAAAGGTGAAAGGTCACAGGTTGCATGTGAGGACGAAAATGAAGGAAAATAATGGACAATGGAGAAATTAGAGGCCTCATTAATAAAAAGGCTTCTGAGGATCAATTGACAAGCTCTTAGTCAGTGTAACCTCTTGGCTCAAGTTTTCTTCGTCAGTGTAAGATCTTGGCTCAAGTTTTCTTAGTTAGTGTAAGATCTTGGCTCAAGCTTGGTCAGTTTTAAGCTCTTGGTTAGTTCAGGTTTGGAGTTCTCTCATTATTCTCTCTCTCTAACTCTTGGTCACTTAGACTTTCCTTGGAGCACTCTAACTTTGGAGCAAGGAAGGAAAAACAAGCAAAGGGAAAGGAAGGGAAGCAAGGATCAAGGAAGGAAAAGTAGGATCAAGTAGCTTCAGCAAGAATACTCGCAGGTAACCTTTTCCCTGTGTGATTTCCTAGCTGGTTTGGACATGCACGACTTTGCATGTTTGTGTATGACTCTCTTGTTGTCGGTGGCATGGTTTTGCAGGGTTATGACAGTGGTTTTCAACATATCCTTTCCTTTTCCCAGATGCCATGATGTTGAGATGTTTATTTTGGTTTTTGAGCTTTGGTTTTCCAGATGGATTTTTGAATCCGAGGTGGAGGTGGTCTCAAGTTTCATTCCCAAAGGCCTAGGAATCCCTTGATCGATTTTGGAAAGATACATGGTAAAGCTTGAGGGAGGAGCCTCAATTTAGGGCCTAGTGATCTGAGTTTGGATTGTGGTAAATCATGAGAGACTGGTCTTGGTTTAGGGCCTAGTGATCTAGGATTGGATTGTGGTAAAGCATGAGAGACAAGGAGACAAAAAACTCCTCAAGGATAGTGATGGATTCCAAATGGCATTCCAAGTTTGGCTCGGTTGCGATTGAAGCAATGCTTCGATTGGTGTGATCACGGTTTGGTGAGGGTGGAGGTGGTTTAACATTTAGATTCCCTTGGTTTTTCTTGGATTGGTTGTTCTATAAGATCCCACATTCATGCTTGGAATATGGCACAGGGGTGAATGGATGAAAGAAAGATTTGGTTCAGCCATGTCTATGGATGAGTGGTATGTGGAAGTCCCAAACTTGGTTAGAATTGCCTATGATTAATAAAAGCTAAGTTCTCTTACTTTTGCATTGGTTTATATGTGGATTTAATGGATGTCATATCTCTGATATTTATGTGGTTTTATGCTGGTTATAAGCATGGTTATATGACTAGTTCATGTTGTGGTTATTTCATGTATTTACTTGTAATTGTTAAATGGATGGATGCAAGACCTAATTGATATTATAACAGTTCAATGGAGAAGGTGGTTATCCTTCTGGTTATGTTTAATAAGTTATTTTAGTCATTCGTGGTCTGTCTTGTATCCTAGACCTGTAGGTTGTTTTAATGCCAAGCGTTTGATAGAATGTTAGTTCCGGTTAGGGATGCTCATGCCTAGTCCTGAGGTTGAATTTTGATTTGTTTATCTTGTCATCATGTATTTGATGGATTATGTATGTTGTAACAAGTTTTGGGAAGAGGCTGAGATTTAGGGCTAGAAAAGTGGCTCAAATATCAGGGACGCTGGCATAGGTCTACTGAAAAGAGTCTAGGGACTTTGGCTGCTGGACGTTGTCATGCCTATAACATGATAGTAAACATCAGTGGGACTCAGGGATATGATGTCTAAGTGCCTGACATTTCTCCTGAGGGTGTTGTTGCTGATGTGGATGGGTTTGTTTGATATGTTTTGTCAATTCCATTTCCTTAAGGTAACCAAGGAGGTTAAATCCCTTATAGTGAACTCTCTCTTTGCACGTGTTATCCCAACTAGTCAATTGCTTGGGTACCTGGGAGGAGGGGTGTTACAAATTGGTATCAGAGTGTGCTTGCGCTCTAATTGGGTGAAGATGCTTGGTCATGCATGCATTTCAGTTGCATGTGTGCCTCTTACACTTGCATTCCATGTGCTTGTTGCATTGCATCATGTTGATCATGATTTTAGTAAGGTTATCATGAGGAGATTAATGTTGATTTTTGTGGAATGCACCATCATGAGTATATGACTAGTTACATATTGTTATATGTTTCTTAATTAAATCCTTGTATGGTAGGTTGCATTCTTGGTATGTTTGATTACATGTATCAGTCTTATAGGTTGGTTACAAGAATTTATCGCTTATGCTCGACTACATGCATTCATGCATATGTGTAGTTGATTAGGAATTGCTTATGCATGTTGATGGTTGCATGTGGCAATGTGTACAATGGAGTAGTGGTTGTTGTCATGCATAAGGTCATGGTTTGTGTAGTTGATACAGTCATGCATTGATCACTGGACTCTAGCTAGAATGATGTGTATATGGTTTGGTACTCATGTGTTATATATCTATATGTAGTTGTCCTGCATGAATGGTCTTGGTTATACTTATGCATGAATAGTAGGTCAAACATGCTTTGTGAAGTCACGGTATACAATTTAGGTCATCAGGGTGATATTGGTATGTTATGATGCCAATGTGTTGGATGAGATAGAGCAGGAGATGCAAATCATCATAATGAGGTTGCAACATTGGACTTTAGGGTAAGAGAAGATCATCATACAGGTATGTAAGTTCAAATTTTTTATATGCATTAGGGTTATATACATTAGGTTTATGTACATGCCTTTTGATTTTATAGTTACATTCATGATAGACGTTAATTGATTAATGTAGTTATATGCACATGTGACGGATAGTCAAGGATGATAGTAACCTGTAGTTGTATGCATTGCTATTGTTGTTTTATATTAGATAACCTGATGATTATGTTATATGTTGTTGATGAGCATGATAGGTTAACTTCTTGTTATTATATGCTAGTAACTTTATGATTAGGGTTATTACATTGAGATCTTGATGTTATATGTATCATGCTAAATTGGATTGGCCTATGCAAATGGTTAGGGTTACGGCATTCATGTATGAGTCGACATATTTGTGATATGGTTTTGTGCTAATATAGATTGACTTTCCATATGCGTGAATGATAATTGTGTATGAGTTATGATGTAAACATGCTAGCTAGTGATTATTTGGATATCATGATCTTATTTATGTTTGGGTTAATATATTGTGAAGATATATTGTGCTAATATGGATTGATTGTGCAAACAAGATTTCCTCTCCTGAGATACATTAAGGTACGATTTTTCTTATGTCAAATATGTGGTGCTTGACTGTTTGATTAGGTCATATAGTTAATTTAGTGAACCTGGTATGTTTGCAAGTTGGTTGAATGTTTGATGATTTGCATGATATGAGTATGAGCCTATAAGATTGCATGGAGAAAGGATCTTGTTTTAAGATGATTGTACTAATGCATATGTGCTGAGACAATTGATATGTACTTGAATGTAGTTGAAAGTTGTAGCGTTATGTCTAATGACTATGAGTTGACTATGGGCTATGACATGATTGTTTGTAAAATTTGATTTCAAATTGATAGATATGATTGTCTTGATATTTGGAACATGTAGTTGACATGTGTGAGTAGTTGGAAACATGCTTGGTATTAGCGTGAAAAGGTAATAGTTGATGTGTTCATATAACTAACAATTGGGTGATGTGACAATACATAGTAAGCCTCAATTGCAGCAAGACAAAAAGGTACAGGAAAGGAATTGGGCAATAATTCCTTTGGCTATGTTTGGAAACCCTAATTCCAAATGAATGAGTACTTTGCACACAGGAAGTCTTCTTAGCCTTGATTTCTCTAAAATTATGTGGATATGTGTTATGTTCATGGACATGTGCTTGACATGTATATTAGCTAGTCTCTAGCTATAGGTAGATTTGTCAAGGGAATTGGAGTCCCTTGAGAGATGGCATGGACATATTCAGATACAAGGAAACATGCTTGGCACAACAAGATAAGGTATTTGGTGTACTGCTATATCTATTTATGTGTTGACAGTTATGTGTTTATGGTAGTATGATGCAGGGAGTTGCATGGCAAGAGAAATTGCCATGAAATATTGAAGAAGGCTTAGGTTGAGCTTCCCTTGGGAACCATGGGGATCAAGTCACGGTGTCTATTATTAATATTGTGCTTTGTTATTTTTCAATTGTTGCACTCAATTTGCGATTTTGAGTGTGTCTAGTGCATAGCTATGCAACTTTATTGCAGTGTCGTGTTGTTCTTGGTTTTCATGGTTTTCTTCTTGGTTGTTTCTTGGTATTGCCTTTTATGTTTTGAGTCTTCAGAATTATTTGGGAAAGAGGAAAGTTAATGGATCTTCGGGAGATTTGTGTGGTACCCAACAGGTAATGTAATACTCAGATGAAGCTCTGCCATGAGTAAGCGCAACAAAAGGTAAGACTATGACAAATGGTTGGATTGGTTAGTCCATAGTGGTAAATAGACGGTGACAATACAAACATGTAAAAGGTAACTAGAAAAGGTAAAGTAAATGGATATGAGGTGTCAGATGCCTTGGCTATGTTGAGAAAAAATGTTCTCAATGTTGTGCATGAATAAAGGAAGTTCTCTTAACCTACACCTTATGCTTATGGTAATTATGTTATAATTATGATTATGTTGATGTTTATATAGGTATACATGTATGTATGTATGTCGTTGTCTAACAAGATGATGATTATTTTATGTTAATGATTATATATGTATGTATCTATGTCACTGTCTGACAGGGTTATTAAGGACCGTTCTTGTTGTGCCAAGCATGTTTCCTTGTATCTGAATATGTCCATGCCATCTCTCAAGGGACTCCAATTCCCTTGACAAATCTACCTATAGCTAGAGACTAGCTAATATACATGTCAAGCACATGTCC
>Ga0181465_100288_pt2 | contig 17537 bp, 13 predicted proteins | sample InSIn3gowninarea_FD_119076 | JGI IMG/M metagenome (GOLD analysis project Ga0181465, IMG submission 119076) | Clean room microbial communities from NASA Spacecraft Assembly Facility at Jet Propulsion Laboratory, Pasadena, California, USA -... ... | reverse complement strand
GCAAATGCTTCATCGCCTCATTAAAAGAAGCAATAAAATTTAACACCGGATATATCATTGGTATATCCTTTATTTCGGCTTTAGGCGGCTACCTTTTTGGGTTTGACTTTGCCGTAATTGCCGGCGCACTTCCCTTTTTGCGGACCGAGTTTCAGCTGGATGTCTGGTGGGAAGGATTTCTGACCGGCTCTCTGGCATTGGGTTGTATTATTGGGTGCCTGGTGGCCGGCAACATTGCGGACCGTTATGGCCGCAAGCCTGGCCTGATGCTGGCAGCGGCTATTTTTGCGGTTTCTTCACTGGGCATGGCTTTTTCACAGGGGATAACCGTTTTTGTAATTATGCGTTTTGCGGCTGGTATCGGGGTGGGCATGGCCTCTATGTTGAGTCCGTTGTACATCGCCGAAATATCCCCGGCCAATGTACGGGGGCGAAACGTGGCCATTAATCAACTCACCATTGTAATAGGGATTTTGGTTACCAACTTAGTCAACTACTTTTTAGCGGACAATGGGCCCGATGTTTGGCGGTGGATGTTTGGGCTGGGAGCCGTACCTTCCGGGTTATTTCTTTTGGGAGTTCTTTGGCTTCCGGAGAGCCCCAGATGGTTAATGCAGGCCGGAAAAATAGGTCAAGCAAAAAATATTCTGGCAAAAATTGGCAGTAGCGCTTTTGTAGAAAATACTTTAAGAGATATTGAAACCTCTTTAAAAGGAAACAAAAAACAATCTTATAGCGCCGTTTTCCAAAAAAGTGTCCGTCCTGCGGTACTAGTTGGGGTTATCCTGGCGGTATTTCAGCAGCTCTGTGGCATTAATGTGGTATTTAATTACACCTCTACCATATTCGAGTCGGTGGGTGCTAGTTTAGACCGGCAATTATTCGAAACGGTGGCCATTGGGATAGTGAACCTGGTATTTACCCTGTTAGCCATGTGGCAGGTAGATAAGTTAGGGCGCCGCCCCTTGATGTTAATTGGTTCTCTGGGGCTTTCTCTGGTCTACATCATTCTGGCATTCCTGCTACAAAGTCAGGCGGCCGCCGGGTTGGTCTCTATATTTGTGCTTTTGGCCATTGCCATGTATGCCACTTCTCTGGCCCCGGTTACCTGGGTGCTCATTTCGGAAATTTTCCCTAATAACATAAGAGGTCTGGCTTCCTCTGTTGCCATTGTTTCTCTATGGGCTGCTTATTTCGTCCTCGTATTTACCTTCCCGGTTTTGGCTGAAAAATTGGGGACCTTCGGGCCATTCTATTTATACGCTGCCATTTGTTTCCTGGGATTCCTCTTCGTGAAGAGTAAAGTGAAGGAAACAAAAGGGCAGACTCTGGAAGAATTAGAACACAATTTAGTAAGACATTAATATTTAGTATATGAGCAATAATCCTGTAAAAGTTTGGGAAGAAAAGGTTACGATTCCTACATATGGCATTGGCGAGCCGGACAAAAACCCGATGTTTTTTGAAAAGCGGGTTTATCAAGGGAGCAGTGGCGCCGTTTATCCTAATCCGGTTATTGAAAAAATATTCGACGAGAAAACAGACAAGGAATATACCGGTCTGCTTTTAGAAAATAAGTATCTGAAGATTATGATCCTGCCGGAATTGGGAGGACGGGTTCAGATGGCTTACGATAAAATTAAAGAAAGGCACTTTATTTATTACAACCAGGTAATTAAGCCGGCCTTGGTGGGTTTAACGGGTCCCTGGATTTCCGGAGGAATTGAATTTAACTGGCCCCAGCACCACCGTCCGAGTACTTTTGAACCAGTAGATTATACAATCACTGAAAATGAGGACGGAAGCAAGACAATTTGGGTGAATGAGGTTGAAAAAATGTTCCGTACCAAGGGAATGGCGGGGTTCACGCTGTATCCAGATAAGGCGTATTTGGAAATCAAAGCCAAGCTCTTTAACCGAACCAATTTGCCCCAAACTTTTCTGTGGTGGGCAAATCCGGCGGTAAAAGTGAACGATGATTACCAATCTGTTTTTCCGCCGGATGTAAATGCGGTGTTTGACCATGGTAAGCGGGATGTATCTTCCTTCCCGATTGCTACCGGCACTTACTACAAGGTAGATTATGCTCCGGGTACGGATATCTCTAGATACAAAAATATTCCGGTGCCTACTTCCTACATGGCCATCAATTCAGAGTATGATTTTATGGGTGGCTATGAGCATGATACCCGGGCAGGGGTATTGCATGTGGCCAACCATCACATTTCACCCGGGAAAAAACAATGGACCTGGGGGCATAGCGATTTTGGCCAAGCCTGGGACCGGAATCTGACGGACGAGGACGGCCCCTACATCGAATTGATGACCGGGATGTTCACGGATAATCAGCCCGATTTTACCTGGCTGATGCCTTATGAAGAAAAAACATTCACCCAATACTTCCTGCCTTATCAGGAACTAGGCTTGGTAAAGAATGCAACGAAGGATTTATTGCTAAATGTAGAAAAAACAGGTGATAAAGCAGTCTTGAAGCTATATGCTACTTCGGAGCAATCTGATTTGCAACTGGTATTTGTTATAGCAGGAAAAGTAGTGCACGAGGAAACTTTTTCTATCCGGCCAGAGGAAGTGATAGAAAGAGAAATTTTTATTCCGGCGGAGAGTGATGAAAAGCAATTTTTGGTGAAGGTTGTTAGCGCTGTCGGCCGTGAACTCCTGAAATATGACCCAGCCTCCAATAAACAAAACCCCTTGCCGACCCCAGCCAAAGCTGCCTTGAAGCCGGCCGAAGTAGAGAACAATGAACAATTGTTCCTGACCGGGCAACATTTGGAGCAATACCGACATGCTACCTACAATCCCCTGGATTACTACCACGAGGCCCTCAAGCGTGACCCAAAAGATATCCGTTGCAACAATGCACTGGGGGTTTGGTATCTGCAGAGAGGGAAATTTGCCCTGGCCGTGGAATATTTTAAAAAGGCAGTAGAAACCATTACGAGCAGGAACCCGAATCCCTACGATAGTGAACCTTATTACAATCTCGGTTTAGCCCAAAAGTATCTTGGCCATTACAAAGAAGCCTACAACGCTTTTTACAAAGCAACCTGGAGTAGTGCCTGGCAAGATGTGGGATATTTTTCCCTAACCCAGGTAGATGTTATTCAGAAGGACTATGATCTAGCTTTAGAGCATATTAATAAAGCGATTGACCGAAATGCCAACAATGGAAAAGCTTATGTTTTAAAGGCGGCCATATTACGGAACCTGCAAAGCTATGAAGCGGCCATCGCCGTAAGTGATCTTGCTTTACAGCGCGATTTATTCAATTTGGGTGCTCTTTATGAGAAGGCCGAGTCTCTAAAGAGCTTAAACAGGGCAGAGGAAGCAGAACAAATAACGCAGAAACTTTTAGTTCTTTCCAGACAAACTGCTCATAACCTGACGGAATATGCGATTGACTATGCCGCCGCCGGACTGTATAGAGAAACGACAGAATTATTGCAATTGACCGGTAATATTAATCACAGTCCGCTGGTTGACTACTATTTAGCGTTCTTCTATCATCAGTTAAACGACGGCAGAAGTGAAACTCACTTAATAAAAGCGGCCGAAGCAAACTCTTATCTATGTTTCCCTAATCGCCCGGAGGATATTGCTGTTCTGGAATTTGCGATTACTGAGAATCCATCCGATTACAAGGCCCCTTATTATTTAGGAAACTTATGGTATGATAAACGTCAGTATCCGGACGCTATTACTAACTGGGAACTGTCAGCCCAAAGAAACTCCAATTTCCCAACGGTACACCGCAATCTTGCCATCGCCTATTTTAATAAGCTTCATGCGGTTAGTGAAGCCGTTACGAGCTTCGAAAAAGCTTACGAACTGGATAAAACGGATGCGAGAGTACTTATGGAGCTTGACCAATTGTATAAGCGCCTTAATAAATCTCCTCGGGAACGTTTGAATTTACTGGAGGATAACCTGGAGATAGTTCTGCAACGGGATGATGTTTATTTAGAACGAGCAGCCCTTTATAACTTCCTGGGCGATTTTCAGAAAGCCTACGACTTGATTATGGCGAGGAAGTTTCATCCGTGGGAGGGAGGAGAAGGTAAAGTTTCCGGACAATATATCTATTCCTTGGTGGAGCTGGCTAAAAAAAATATGCAAGAGGGTAACTTCCAGAAAGCAATACAGCAGTTAGAAGAAGCGCAGGTGTATCCGCATAATCTCGGAGAAGGCAAGCTGTTCGGGGCCCAGGAGAACGATATTTTTTACTGGTTAGGATGTGCCCATGAAGCTTTGGGGCAAACGGAAAAAGCAACCGCGTACTTCCGGGAAGCTACTATCGGATTGTCGGAGCCAGGTGCGGCTATGTTCTATAATGACCAGCAACCGGATAAGATTTTCTATCAGGGATTGGCGTGGCAGAAACTAGGTGAGGAGGAAAAGGCACAAGCAATCTTCGAGAACCTAGGCAAATTCGGGAGATTATACCTGAACGATGAAACAAATATCGACTACTTCGCGGTATCATTGCCCAATCTTTTAATTTTTGAAGATGACCTGGATGTAAGAAATAAAACCCATTGTCATTATTTAATGGGGCTTGGGTATCTCGGTCTTAATCAACTATCCATTGCGGAGCAGGAGTTTGAGCTGGCTTTGAAAAATGCAGCGATGCACTTTGGCGCTATAACCCATCTGGCGTTTGCTTCGAGAAGAAAAGAATCGGAGATTCCTCTTTAATGCAAGCATTCTCCTTCTGTTTTCCTGCTTACAATAAGTTATAATCGGGCAACCCACAGCTAAATTTTAAAAAAATAACGCAATCGCCATGGCGATGTTTTTAATAGCATTTATATTCTGTAGTTCAATAATGGGAACCCTGCAAGTAAAAGCGCAGGAAACCATGTCGCTAGAAGGGAAGTGGTCGGTTAAGCTCGATTCACTAGATGTCGGCATCAATCAAAAAGGGTTTAATCAGCAATTTGAGGCGGTTATTCAACTCCCCGGCACGCTCGACGATGCTGAAATCGGTAAGCCTACTAATCTTACAGCAGATAGTTTATATAAAGAGGTTTTGATTAAGCTTAGCAGAAAGCATTCCTACATTGGTCCCGCCTGGTATTCCAGAGAAATAGAAATTCCGGAAAGCTGGAAAGATAAAGCTATCCGTCTGGCCCTGGAGCGAGTAATCTGGAATACAAGGGTTTGGGTAGATGGGAAGGAAGTTGGTTCCGGCGAAAGCTTAAGTGTACCGCAGCGGTTTGATTTAAGTAGTTCTCTTCGTTCCGGCAAACACCTGATTGCTATCCGGATTGACAACAGAAAGCAGCACGATATTAGTTATTCCAACATGGGCCATGCTTATACTGATGGTACTCAGATTATATGGAATGGCGTCATCGGAAAATTGCAACTGAATGCAAAAGAATTGCAAAACATAGAGCGCATTCAGACTTACCCAAATGTTAGAGAAAAATCCGTACAGGTAAAAGTCTTTCTCCGAAATGGAGGTAAAAAGGCAACCAAGGGTACATTGCAGGTTCGGGTGTACGATAAAGACCAGCGCTTGGTAAGTAGTAAAAATAGTACTGTTTCCCTTTCACCCGGCGAAACTAATAGTGTATTAGACCTTAACTTAGGTAGCGAGGCTAAGTTATGGGATGAATTCCACCCAGAGCTGTATACCATTAAGGCAGAACTTGTAGCCTCAAAATCAAAAGATGCTGCGACTACCACCTTTGGTTTGAGGGATATTGCCAGTAAAGAAAATATTTTGAATAATGGAACCCCCGTTTTTTTAAGGGGGACATTAGAATGTAACATCTTTCCTTTAACCGGATATCCGCCCATGAATAAGCAAGGCTGGTTGAAGGTCTTTCAATCGGCCAGGGAGTACGGGCTGAATCATCTGCGTTTTCATTCGTGGTGTCCCCCCAAAGCTGCATTTGCAGTGGCCAATTCCTTGGGTTTTTTTCTGCAAATAGAACTTCCTCTTTGGTCTTTAACGGTTGGAAAGGATGGTAATACCAACCGCTTTCTGGAGGACGAGGCAGTAAGAATTAGCCAGGAATATGGTAACCATCCGTCTTTTTGTTTATGGTCGCTGGGCAACGAACTGGAGGGAGATTTTTCGTGGATGCATTCGCTGATAGAGAAACTAAAAGCTTTGGATAACCGTCATCTTTATACGACAACCACCTTTAGTTTTCAAAAAGGGCATGGTGATTGGCCTGAAAACGGAGACCAATTCTTTATTAGTCAGAAAACCAAAAATGGTTGGGTGAGAGGCCAGGGTATATTCAACTCTTACGAACCCAAATTTCCCACCGATTACAGTACTTCTATTCAAGGCATGGCAGTGCCTTGAATAACCCATGAAATCGGGCAATATTCGGTTTATCCCAACTTAAAAGAAATTGATAAGTATACCGGCGTTTTAGACCCGTTGAATTTCAAAGCTATTCAAAAGGACCTGGAGCGAAAAGGCCTGATGGAACTTGCGCCGGCCTTCACGCTGGCAAGTGGAAAATTTGCCGCCAACCTGTACAAAGAAGAGATTGAGCGAGCCATGAAAACAAAAGGTATGAGTGGCTATCAGCTACTGGACCTGCACGACTTTCCAGGCTAGGGAACGGCACTTGTTGGCATTTTGGATGCATTTTGGGAAAGTAAAGGTTTGGTAACCCCTGAGCATCACCGGATGTATGCCTCACCCGTAGTACCATTAATCCGTTTTGAAAAAGCGATTTACACCAATGCAGAGCAGTTTATCGCAAGTGTGGAGGTGGCTAATTTCTCCGGTTCAGCCTTACAGAATATTGTTCCCATATGGAATGCAAAAGATTCATCCGGAAAGGTTGTATTTAGTGGAGAACTAAATTCCACTACCATTGCCATAGGAAACGGAATTCAGATAGGCAAGATAGAGTTACCGCTGGCTTCGCTAACAAAAGCAACAGAATTGACCATCGAACTTCAATTGCAGGGAACGGCGTTCTTAAACAGGTGGAAGATTTGGGTATATCCATCTAAACTCAATTTGGAGGACAAAGAAATTGTTTTTACTACTTCTTTTAATGAGGCGATGAAGCATTTGCGCCTGGGTAAAAAGGTTTTGTTGAATCCCGATACTGCACAAATAAAAGGGGTAGAAGGACGCTTTGCTCCTGTTTTCTGGAGTCCAGTCCATTTTCCTAACCAACCAGGCACAATGGGGTTATTATGTAACCCAAAGCATAGTGCTTTCGCCCATTTTCCGACAGACTTTTACAGCGACTGGCAGTGGTGGGACCTCATTACTTCATCTAAAACAATGATTATCGACTCTCTTCCTAAAACTGAACCTTTGGTTCGGATCATCGATAATTTCTATAAAAACCGAAAAATGGCGAATGTAATTGAAGCTAAAGTTGGAAAAGGAAAGTTAATACTTGCCTCGCTTGATCTATCAAAAAATCTTGACAAGCGATTACCTGCGAGACAACTGCGTTACAGCGTGGAACAATACATGAAAACGAAGGATTTTTCGCCAACCATGGAGCTGACAGCGCAACAGTTGGCTGAACTACTAAAGTAGGAAATGCCTGTTAATGTAAGCCAATTTTATGCAGTGGTTTAACTTTCAAAATAGGATGACCCTAATACTTTTTGTATTGGCCCCGATACTTGGCCGGGGAAAGTCCCATTATTTTCTTAAACATCCGTGAAAAATAAAAAGGGTCTTCAAACCCTAAGGCTAAAGAAATTTGTTTAACGCTGTCATCAGTAAAAAAAAGATGTTGGCAGGACTTTTGGATTTTAAGCTGAATAAAGTACTGAATGGGGGAGTAGCCCGTTTTCTTTTTAAACCGCTCCGAATAATAGGAGACTGACATGTTTTGTTCAGAAGCAAGATCATTGATAGTAAGGGTATTTGATAGATGCTCTTTCATGTATTTGATAGAGTCACTTACAGCATCAGTAGCATAAGCGGAAGGATTAACTTCCTTGTGGTATAACAGTGAAGTTAAAAAATGAAGAAAGTTGAAGTTGGCGATTTCTATTTCTTTTTCTCCAAAGGTGTTTTCGAGCAAGGTTATTACCTGATTAAATATATTTACCTGGTTCTCATCATAAGGAATAAGCACTACCTCCGGTTCTTTGGTTGGACTATACCGGTTATAAATTTCATCAGTATTTTCCCCCATAAAATGTGACCAGTAAATACTCCATGGATCGGTATGTGAACTGCTGTAATGATGAGGGGTATTTTTGGGGATAATGAAGAAGCTATTTGGCACCAGTTCGTACCTCTTGTTACTTAGATTTATATAACCTCTGCCCTCCAAACAATATAGAAGAATGTATTGATTGCTGCCTTTCTTTCTCTCTCTATCGTGAAAAGATGCGTGGGGTAAAAGCCAATAGCTGTTAAATATAACCCTCTTGTTAAATTATTCTTGCTTACCGCACTCTTTAAATTAGGCGGAAGTACAATCATTCTTTGCCCGATAAAACCTTCCTTAACTTTCTTTTCTAAACTGGATAATTCTTCCATGAGTATAGGACATAAAATTTAATATGATAAAGGCTCCAATCTTGATAATAGGTACTGTTATAAATTGGAAAATCGAAATTAGTATAAAGGTAATTGTTTCGTAATATAATCCATGTTTACCTGAATTTTATCTTTTCCAAATTGCCTGCCTTCAGCAAGGCCGGGCTGTGTAAAGTGGAAAATCAGGCAAAATGAAATACCCTCAATCAAAGCCATTTGCCATAAAGCAATCAGCGCCCAATCAGGCACAATTGTCATCAAACATTCTGAGATGGGAGTCAAAGTTGGGGGAGTTGCCGGAAAATGGGCGTAACGAAAGCGATCTTCTCCAACCGGAAATAGAAGTATGGCAACTCGGGGGGTAGACTGCTTAAGATGCCGCGGTTAGAAGCGGAAAACCACCAGCTCTAGAAACTGGTCAGAGCGGTGGTTTTACTATAATTTCGACTATAGGTAAAAAATCGCACCAGCCGTCCATTCTGAAGGGAGCAAGCTTTTTATTACCGGTAACCTGAATTTATTACGTATGCCTTTTACGCAACAGATGTATCATATGCACATTTATGACCCATTGATCCGCCGTCTCTAAATAAAGAGCCCGCATTTCTTCCTGCCCCTTTTTCTATTGCTTGGATTATATCGTATATTCGTTTCTCCCCTTACGTTTCTGCAACCAGGATTCCTTGATCAAATTTCATTAGGACGTGGAGCTAGTAGACTGATAGAACGATATTTGGGAGGGAAATTCCCTCTCAAAAGGCCATCTCAGAAAATAAAAGGTTCAGTTGATTTTTGAGACGGGTTAGCGGAGATAAATGCTGCTAGGATTTAACCCGATCCCTCTACCAGTAAAGGAACCTTCTACTGGTCATGACCTGCTTACACCCCAAACTGGGTGAGATGATGGTCTAGGTGTTTGTAAAACATATTATTCCATTCCGTTGTGGTTAATGCGCCAAAGGAATGGGATTGCTTCTGATCAAAGTGCGTTTCGCCTAATTGTTGCGTTTGTTGGATGTGATAAATTAAGCGGCTTTTCTCCGTTTCAAAATCTTTATTACTGGTAATCAGGAAAGCGGGGGCCGTGCGTGAGTTCCGTTTGTAAGGTACCTCACTAGTAACTATCTTCTTAACAAACCTTCGTAGAATCAATTGCAGCAAAAAATTAGGTTTCGGATGTTTGTTTTCAAAGACCATTTCATAAGTGACATTGCAGTGAGCTAACATCTGAGCAACGGTCATTTTACCCCAAAGGGGGAGGGAATTAGGTTTCAGGGCCTGAATTCTTTCAATTATCTGATTGGAAACGTCTTGAGAGAAAATGTTGGGTAAAGCCATGAGTTGGATTTTAATAAAGTGGCGTACTTTCTGTTGGTTTTTGATGAATTCAAAGATAAAACTGGAAAGTTAATCACCTCCTTTGAAAAAGTATTCCATCCTTAAAGAGGCTTCTATCATTCCTTTTAGAATTTCCATATCAACATCTGTCAACTTATTGATGTAAAGGCAACCCACACCGGTCTTATGTTTGCCCAACTTCTGTAGTGCTGCCGCGTGCTGCTTGTGAATATCGCCACTAAGATACAAGGAAAGATTGGCTTTCCGGGGAGAGAATCCAATGCGCAACCAATCCACTTCCCTTCCCGAATTGGGGCTTTTGAGTCTGACCTGCCCAAAACCAATGAGCGAACTGCCCCACATTTTGGGCTCTTCCCCACTGGCTTTTTGCATCATCTCCACAAGTACCCAACTATCTTGGCGCTTCTGTTCCTCCGGAAGGCTGTTAATAAAATCCTCTACGCTGGCGGAAGTAGCTTTTGTTTTGTTATCTGCCATGGAAAATTGATTTTTGTTGCTATTAGTTTAGTTTAACCTGGGACTGAACGGAACCGGATTACCGAATATAAGATCTATTAGAAAGTAAGTAACTAAGCAATGAGAAGAAATGCAATCCTTTATGTTGTAGGTAAAGTCCTTCCAAGGAGCTCGCTTCTTACAACTAGAATTATATATTATATGCGAATCAGGGGTAAAGTAAAAAGCACAGACGTAGGTTGGAAGGTGTTAGGGTTTGATGCTTCAAATAAAACTTATCTACCTCTACTACTACGTCTGCCAGCTCTATTCTACGCAATTGCGCTGGCAAGTGCAACGGTTTAGTCCCAATAATTTGAAGGGCCAAATCACCGATGAAGAACTGCTAACGATTTATCTGTTTTGTGTGGCGTATCAAGAGAAATATCAACTAAAGAGTATGTACACTTATATCCAAGACCACTGGCGCACCTGGTTTCCCACTTTACCGAGCTATCAGACCTTTGTTCAACGCCTTAACCGGCTCGGTGCTTGCTTGCCTTTGCTGGTCGAACGCCTCAGCGCGCAACTCTTAAGGGAAAGGCCGGCTACTGTGCAACAGCTAGTAGTTGATTCTTTACCTATTATCACCTGTTCGGCCAAACGTGCTGGCAAAGTCGCTCCTCAACTAACGGCTAAAGGGTATGGCGCCAGCAAAGATCTCTACTACATTGGTTGTAAGCTGCATTTCATCGGAGCCTACCGGAATCATCGCTTGCCCATTCCGCAACAGGTCGGTCTTACCCCCGCTCAAGTGCATGATTTAGCTGCCCTGCGCCCAGTACTCAACCAGTTCCAACAGACGACTATTATTGCTGATAAAGCTTATGCCGACCAAGAATTCCAACGGCGCTTACAACAAGAACAACGCACGGCTATTATCACCCCGATTAAACAAGTCAAAGGAAAAGCGAAGGCCTTAAAGCAGTTTGATCAGGCAGCCGATGCCCTCTTCTCCCGAGCCGTATCCGCCCTAAAACAACCGCTCGAATCTTTCTTCAACTTCTTGCAGCAGAAAACTCAGATCCAAGTGGCTTCTAAAGTCCGCTCTGTCGCGGGCTTGATTGTCCATACCTTTGGTAAAGTAGCGGCAGCGCTACTTTACCTGTTATTCAATAACTCCTGATTCGCATATTATATAAAACAAAAGCGATTCTGGACTTAATGAAAGGGGCTATTTAAAGTGTTAGTTCCCACGCCCTATATCTCAAGGGTTTCATTAACTCCGGTTAGCCGGCTTTGTCATAAGCTGTCTTAATCCACTGGATTACTTCTGGGTCAAGGTCGTTCAGGTCTGAAAGACTAATTTTATGCGAACACATAGCGTTGGTTACTAAGTTAGCTTCTAATTTTCCTGTTGCCTCTTGTCCTTTTAAGTTAATGCCGATTTCAAAGCGGGTCTTGGTTGCGGGTTGGAAGATGGCGAACTGCTTTTTGCGTCTCAAACTCACATAAGCCTTTTTGGGAGCTATTTCAATGTCTTCACCAAATTTCTGAATTTCTGTTATTAGCCTCTCGTAAAGGGGTTGGAATTGTTCTTTGCCTTGATATTGTTGGCGAATTAAATCGTCTTGATTTTCAGCCGAACCGGCATCTGAACCTTTGGCTTTCAAGGCAATTAGATTGGCAAACCCGTGGGTAAGCGAATGGTGTTCTTTTAAAAACTTGATGATTTCACCGTGTTTGGGAAAGTTTTCTTTTTGCACCAAATCAATCCATTGTTGCAAGGTTTTACCTGTGTTCTTGTGCAGGTTTTCAATCATGGTTTGAGTAGCTTGATCCATATTTTATTATTTGTTTTTCAGTGTGCTTCTATTCGCGGTGGGGTTTTTACTCTTACCCATACCTACCTGTGCCATATCTTTTTTCCGTTGTGGCTGTTGCACAACCCACTTTTACCTTATACAATATTTTAGTCCTTATCTATTTCCATCCCCAATAAAGCAAAGCTTAGGGTTTTGCCATGCGTGTCTAGAGAAAGTGAGGTAGTAACTCCTCCAATTAAGGCATCCTGACAAACAAATTGAAGGGCCGACAAATTGAGTAATTCGTACCGGGTCACCACTCCAAAAACGATTTTTTGCAGATGGTTTTTTACTGCTGCTGCCGTGACTTTTTCCAATAATAAAGCATAATCTTCTTCGCGATAAGCAATAAGCGATAAGGTTAAGGTATTTCCTTTGTCACCTGCCCGGCTGTGGGCAATATCGTATAACTTTATTTTCATGTGTTTTGAAGGGTAACCGTGGATTTAACTTTATCCCGGGGAAGTAGGATAGAAATAATGCCTATTACTTCCTGCACATATTTCCGGGCACCGCCGCCGCCGGCTGCTCCATTCGTATAAAGTGCTTCTACTTCCTCCCCTATCCGGGTAGCCATTTCTGTAGTTGTGGCTTTACCGGCAATTCGTAATCTGATTTCATAAGGCTCCGGATAATTACCAAACTTGGTTCGGTGTACGGAAGTGCTGCCAATATAGTCAACGAGGAGTTCTGGAAATTCCAGGCTTAACCTTTGCTTAATAATATCACCGGATAGTTGAGCCCGTCCTAAGGCATTAGGGCCAGCATACGAAATTTCGCCCTCGCCAATAAAACCAGCCTGGTAGCCCACGCTCACCTTTAAAGTAGAAGGCCTGTTTTCGCCGCGGCCGCCAGTTACCTGCACCTGGTTCGGGCCAACTTCCTGTAAACGGACTTGGGTGAAGTCCGCCACCACATCGGGTGTAAAATATTGCTGAGGATTCATAACTTCGTAAAGCAATTGTTCTTTAACCGTTGCCAGGTTTAAAATACCGCCAGTTTCAGCTACTTTATTAAAGATGGCTTTTCCATCAGGGTAAATATCTACAAATGGATGCCCTAAATTTGCCATATTGGGCACCTCTTTTTTAATAGGATCGGCAAAATAACCGCCGGTTAACTGACCGGCACATTCCATTAAATGCCCGATAACCGTAGCTTGGCCCATTACATCGAAGTCCTCTAAAGACCAACCAAATTCATGAATAAGAGGCGCTACAAATAGAGAAGGATCCGCCACCCGGCCGGTAATAACAATATCGGCACCAGTTTCCAGGGCAGTTAAAATGGCATCTGCTCCCAGATAGGCATTGGCAGAAATTATTTGCCCGACGGTATGGAGTGGTTTACCTGTTTCCAAAGTTGGTTCCTCCCCGGAGAGCAGGTTTAGAACATCGTCACCGGTAACGGCTGCCACCAAAATGGAAACTCCTATTTTCCGGGCAATGCTGCAAATTAACCCGGCGGCGGCAATCGGATTTGCGGCCCCCATGTTTGTAACTAACCGGATATTTTTAGTTTTTAAAATGGGCAGCAGCATTTCCATGCGGCGTTCCAATAAGGGATCGTACCCTTTGCCAGGATCTTGTAACTTTCGTTTCTGCGCCAGGGCAATGGTGCGTTCCGCTAAACATTCAAGCACCAGGTAATCAAGCTCGCCTTTTTCGGCCAGAATTACGGCCGGTTCCAACCGATCTCCGGAAAAACCGGCTCCACACCCAATTCTTACTTTATTTTTCATCTTACTAGTACTAAAAGAACTATTGCCTTTTATTTAAAAAATCTAAAGATGCTGCTAAAGGGTTATAGAGCCAGTAACTACCGCAACTATGGTCATAACCAGGGTTGTTCCAAAAGCCCATTTAAAAATAAATTTCTGATGGTCTCCCAGATCTACTTCCGTGAGTCCCACTAATAAAAAAGTTGATGCCGTTAAGGGACTCAAAGGAAAGCCGACTGTCATTTGCCCCAATAAAGCGGCCCGGCCAATTTGAAGTGCATCCAAACCATAATGTTGCGCCGCCTGACCAAGAATGGGAACCACGCCAAAGTAATAAGCATCGGGCGTAAAGAGCATGCTGGCTGGCATACTGGTTAGGGCCGTAAGTACCGGTAATAAATTTGCGTGTTCTACCGGAACCAGGGATACCAGGCTGTTGGCCATTGCAGTAATCATCTGGGAGCCGGTTAATATACCAGAGAACACACCCGCAGCGAAAATCATACTGCTCACCAGAAATATATTGGCACCATGTGATTTTAATACCTGTTGCTGATTTTTTGGTTGGGGATAATTAACCAATAAGGCCAACGTACTGGCCATTATAAATAATACAGGAGCAGGCACCCAACCTTTCATGAGGATAATAATGAGCGAAACCGTCATTAAAGCATTAAACCATATTAATTTAGGTCTTTGCTGTGCGGTCTGTTCAAGTGTGAGTATTGATTTATGGTCATAGGTTAACGGTATGATGCCTAAACGTTTCCTTTCTTTTTTACCAAACCAATAAGCTACCAATAATACCCACCCGATGCCCGCTATTATAGCCGGAACATTTGGGTTAAAGATATGAGTAGCATCTGAATTTAGGGTAGCTATTGCGCGTGCCGAAGTACCGGACCAAGGCACGAGGTGCATCGGCCCGACACTTAAAGCCACAATACCAGCTAAAACCAGGCGGCTCATATTAAGCTGCTTATAAAGTGGCAGAAACGCGGAAATAACAATCATGAACGTAGCGGTGCCGTCTCCGTCCAAATGCACAATCATGGTTAATAGTGCTGTACCCATTACCACTTTTAAAGGGTCTCCTTTTACATACTTCATAATAATGCTGACCAGCGGATTAAATAAACCTACATCCAGCATAATACTAAAGTAAAGCACCGCGAAAATAAGTAAAATGCCGGTTGGCGCCACTTGCTTTATACCCGTCAGTATCATTTCTGCTAATTCCTGGATCGTAAATCCCGCTAACAAACCGAAAGCCAAAGGAACCACCACCAACGCAGTAATAACTGACAACCTTTTGGTGATTATTAATAAAAGAAAAACCACAATAGTGGCGAAGCCTAGGATTGCTAACACTAATTAAGAGCTTATTTTAAATGTTAAAATTAAAAGCTGTATAAAATTATAAGATTGTCTCTTCGACCAATAGAATTCATTACTAAATATACTGATCTGCCACCAGTTTTACGGGCACAAAATAATCGGCTTATATCCTCTATCACTCTTTCAGATGTTCCTTTGGTTTTGCCCAACTAACTTTTAGCCTAGGTTTATGAAAGAGCTTTAAAAAGGTAAAAGCTCTTTCATAGCAAAACTTAGAAAATAATAAATCCAAAGAAATATAACAAGCTTTATTTGGCTGTGGCCAACTGAATCAGCTCTTTGTCATGGTTATTTTTAACAACGCACGTATTGTCAAACAGCATGGTAGCGCCGTTCTCTTTACTGTATTTGGGCCAGGTAGGCAAGCCTTTGTGGTTCGGGTTGCCAGTTTTAGCAAAATTTATCCAGGCCCTGCTCATTTTATCGGCTAAGGCGTGCGCTTCTGCCCCCCCGCCCGTCATTTCTTCACAGCGGCTAATATTATCGAACACAAATGGCAATTCCATACAATGCATGGAACTATAAGCGCCATCGAGCACTGGCGATTCCCAGGTAAATAAATACATGTAAACCGGAGCCGTACCTTGCTGGGCCTTGTTATTAGCCTGTTCTATGGCTAATGACCGGAAATTAAAATCGAATAATACGTAATCAGATGGCTTCGAACTTTCGGGATAAGCTTTTTTTACAGCAGACATGTAAGACTCGGTTCTGGCACCGTATTGTTTAGTTAAATTCGATTTGGCTGCCTCCATGGTTGGTACGAGATTAGCCGGATTAAATGGTGCGAATTCTGTTTTAGTGGTGCCAACCAGTAACGGGATGTCTTTAGAAAGGGCAATGGCCTTAGCATCGGATGGTTGATAGGGTAGAAAAGTACCATCCAGTACTGGTCCCCATCCTAAATTGGTTCCGGATTTTCCTTCGGCTTTCAATGACTCCTGAACTTTGCGGATGGCTTTTTTACCGGCAGCGTTCAGACGCTCGTATGATATTTTTTGCAGGGAATCAATCTGGTTAGGTTGTAACTTCAGTTCTTCCAACAAAGCGGCACTTACGCGCTTAGCCATGGAAGGTTCGGTAAAGTTGGTAATATAGCTTCCGCTTTGCACAATGGCTTTGTGGAATAAACCTTTTCCGACGGCGCATTCATTAAGGAAGTAACTTTGCCTCCACCCCCGGATTGGCCAAAAATGGTTACATTATTCGGGTCGCCGCCAAACTGGGTAATATTCTGCTTAACCCATTGTAAAGCCATGGCTAAATCAGTTAAACCGGCATTGGCAGAACCTTTGTATTTGTCGCCGTAAGCCGACAGGTCCAGAAAACCCAGAATAATTAGCCGGTGATTCACCGTAACCACCACCACATCGCCATTTTGGGCCAGGTTTTCACCATCGTAAGAAGGTAATTCTACCGAAGAACCGGCCGTAAACCCGCCGCCGTGTAACCAGACCATTACCGGGCGTTTTTTGCCATCGTTTATTTTGGGTGTCCAAACGTTTAGACTTTGGCAATTTTCGTTGGTGTAACCCCAATTGTGCTGGAATGGAAATTCAATTTCATCATAAACAGTGGTGGTAACATCAGTAGGACAAACCGGGCCATACGACATGGAACTGCGCACCCCTTCCCAGGAAGCCGGTTTTTGGGCAGCCTGAAAGCGTTCCGATTTTGCGTACGGAATCCTTTTGTAAGTAAATATACCATGATGAATATACCCCCTGACTTTGCCGTATTCGGTGGGCACAATGGCTTGGTTGGTACTGGCAATTAATGGAGCAGGAACTTCTTCTGCCTTCTTCTGTGCCATTGTTGCCAACGAACTATTTAGTAATAAAGCAGAAATAAGTAAAAGTTTAATTTTCATGTATTTTAGTTTTGGATGGATTTAAGAAATATAAATATAACTCGCCTATTCGATCTGGATAAGTAATTTTAAGTCAAGTTAATATTTAAAGAAATTGTAATACCCATAAGCTTTTTAAACTTGTTTCACTTATTAAATAGCTACGCCATTTTCCTGTAATACTTTGTGCATAAATATCATTTGATTAGATAAAGCATTTTCCCAGTATTCCCAGGTATGTCCACCGGGTCTTTCTATGTATTCATGCGGTGTTTTATTCGCAAGTAATAGCCGGTGTAATTCTCTGTTTGGTTCGATTAAAAAATCATCCACACCACAATCAAATATCAGCTTCAGGCTGCTTGCTTTTATCTGATCGGTTAGACCAACGGCGGTATA
>Ga0181465_100171_pt2 | contig 17569 bp, 15 predicted proteins | sample InSIn3gowninarea_FD_119076 | JGI IMG/M metagenome (GOLD analysis project Ga0181465, IMG submission 119076) | Clean room microbial communities from NASA Spacecraft Assembly Facility at Jet Propulsion Laboratory, Pasadena, California, USA -... ... | reverse complement strand
GAATTCAGCATTCATAATTCATAATTCATCATTTTCCCCATACCCCAAGACTTATGCATCAAACCTTTGACGCTGCTTTAGAAATCAACTTACTTCATGCCAACCAAGCAGGGGCTGACGATAATCGCGCCCATTTTGATGAATGGGGAATCGCCTGCTTTAATGTCATGAGTAGTCCTGGTGCTGGTAAGACAGTGTTGCTAGAGCGGACGTTGGCAGCACTGAGCAGTCAGTTGAAAATTGCCGTGATTGAAGGCGATATGACGACAGAACTGGATGCCGAGCGCCTGCGTAAATATGGTGTCCCCGTGATTGCAATTAATACTGGACGCTCCTGCCATCTCGACTCTAAAATGGTGGCTGGAGGCATTCATCAGCTACAGCATCTCTATAACCCAAGCGACTTTGATTTAGTGCTGGTCGAAAACGTAGGTAATCTCGTTTGTCCAGCAGAATTTGAAGTAGGCGAACACGCCAAAGTTGCGCTGTTAAGCGTAACTGAAGGCGAAGACAAACCGCTGAAATATCCGGTGATGTTTCAAGCCGCAGACTGCTTGCTGATTACCAAGATGGACTTAGCACCCTACCTCGATATTGACGTGGATCGGATTGTGGCGAATGTGCGACAGATGAATCCAGATGTCAAAATTGTGCCTGTTTCTGCAAAGACGGGAGAAGGTTTGGAAGTCTGGTTTGATTGGGTGCAAAGTCAAGTAGCAACGACTACTTTGGCATTGAATAGCTAGTAACAGCCAATTCTGTATCAAAGATGACGGATGGACGATCGCTCCATCCGCTACTTAAGTATAAGTATTAAATTAAACCAAGCTTTACGGCAGCCATTGCCAATAATTAACATAATAATATAAGGACATGGGATGAAACGGCGATCTCTACTGCTGTGTTGCGTTCTTTTTTTAACCAGCTTATCTCTGATTGTAAGTTGCACTAACCCTGCTAGCCAGATTTCCACGAACACTGGTGGTAGTTCTGCCTCGACAAACGGCGGTATGGCTGTTCGTCTAGGATATAGTGCGTGGCCCGGTTGGTTCCCCTGGCAAGTTGCCCAAGAGCAGAAGATCTTTGAGGCAAGAAAACTTGCAGTCGATCTCAAATGGTTTGATGGATATTTGGAGTCCATTAATACCTTGACTGCTGGGCAAATCGATGCCAATAGCCAAACCCTAAACGACACCATCAGCGCCATGTCAGGCGGTGCAGATCAGGTCGTTGTGCTGGTGAACGACAACTCAACGGGCAATGATAAGGTAATCGTCCGCGAAGGTATCAATACTATTGCCGACTTGAAGGGTAAAAAAGTGGCAGCAGAAGAGGGCGCAGTCGATCACTTTTTGCTGCTGTTAGGGATGGAGAAAGCAGGCTTAAAGCCAGAGGATATTCAGTTTGTGCCTTTGGAGACGGGGCAAGCAGCGGCAGCCTTCGTTTCTGGAAAGGTGGATGCAGTAGCAGTGTTTGCTCCGTTCACCACCCAAGCATTGAAGCGCCCTGGTAGCAAAGAACTCTTCAGTTCCAAAGAATTTCCAGGATCAATCCCCGATCACCTGGTTTTCGCGCGCAAGTTTGTAAACGAGCATCCGGATCGGGTGCAGGCAATGGTCGATTCCTGGTTTGCGACGCTGGACTATATGAAGGCAAATCCGGATCAAGCAACTGAAATCATGGCTCGTCGTGCAGGAGTCAGTGTTGATGAATACAAACAATATGCCCAAGGTACGCGAATATTTACAGTGGAGGATAACCTCAAAGCCTTTCAACCAGGCAACAATATGTCCTCCCTGATGTTTGCATCCGAGGAAATGACCAAGTTTTTAGAACAAGTGGGTTTGGCAAAGCAGAAACCGGATATCAGCAAGCTGTTTGACGATCGCTTCGTTAAGGCATATGCCAAAAAAATTCAAAATTCATAATTTGTAATCATTCTTATCGCTACTCACCACTCGCCACTAGACGTTATGAGTCAAAGCACTGGATCGATGCCGCCTTCCCAACCTAAAGCGATGAGTTCTACAGTCTTCTGGCGGCTGGCTGAAGACATCCCCAAACCCTTAAATACAGCATTAGTTATTACTTCCATCGGGGGACCGCTACTACTGTGGTGGCTAGTGACAACATTTGGGAACGTAGATCCCCAGTTTTTGCCCTCACCTGCTAAGGTACTGCAAGCGTTTAGCAGGCTGTGGAGTAGTGGCGAACTACTCAAGGATACTGTGGCTAGTCTCTGGCGGGTAGGTGTGGGGTTTCTACTGGCGGTAGTCTTTTCCATTCCAGTGGGAGTGCTAATGGGCAGTTTTGCCAGTATTCGTGCCTTGCTCGAACCGCTGTTCGGCTTGATGCGATATATGCCTGCACCCGCTTTCATTCCCCTGCTGATCCTCTACCTGGGTATTGGAGAAGAACCAAAAATTACACTCATCTTCATCGGTGTCTTTTTCTTCAACTCCTTGATGGTGATGGATACGGTGAAGTTTGTACCTAAAGACTTGATTGAAGCAACCTACACTTTAGGAGGAAACCGCTTGCAGACTCTGCTGCAAGTGATTTTACCGTATGTCTTGCCTGGAATTATTGATGCTTGTCGAATTAATTTGGCCGCCGCCTGGCAATTGGTAATTGTCTCTGAACTGATTGCATCAACCGAAGGCTTGGGTCGCCGGATCAGCGTGGCTGGTCGATTCCTCAAAACCGATGAAATTTTTGTCGGATTAATTGTCATTGGGGTGTTTGGGTTGACATTCGACCTGCTATTCCAATATTTCCTGCGGGTTTCCTGTAAGTGGGCAAGCCAAAAACGATAACCCGAATACAGAATTGATCGCAGGTAGAGCAAAAATTGGGAATTGGTAGCCCAGTTACCAGTTATAAATTACCAAAAATACGAAAATTAAGGCTCCCAAAGCTATTTAATCCGATACCAAATTTTAATTCACAGGTTTAACTCATGTATTTGCAAATCACCAATCTGCATAAAAACTTTAAGACGAAAAATGGATCGTTAGTTGTCCTTAAGGACATTAATATGACGATTGAGCAAGGCGAATTTATCTGCGCTGTGGGAGCGTCGGGCTCGGGTAAGTCTACTCTGCTGCGGCAGATTGCCGGACTAGATGCTCCCACAGCTGGGGAAGTCAAAATTGATAACGTGCGCGTCACTGGCCCAGGGCCGGATCGGGGCATGGTGTTTCAGCACTACACACTTTACCCCTGGATGAACGTGCAGGAAAATGCTGAGTTTGGGCTTAAGCTGCAAGGAATACCGAAGAAGCAACGGCGAGAGAAAGCAAGCTACTACCTGAGTGTAGTGGGATTGTCGAACTTTGCTAAGTCGCTGCCTAAAGAACTAATGGGCGGGATGAAGCAACGGGTGGCGATCGCCCGCGCCCTCACTTCAGAACCCAAAGTAATGTTGATGGATGAACCCTTTGGCGCTTTGGATGTCCACACGAAGGAATCAATGCACCAGTTTATGCTGGAACTCTGGGAGCGCACAAATCTAACGATATTCATGATTACCCATGACGTAGAAGAAGCCGTATTCCTCTCTAATCGGATCTACGCTCTAGGTACTCGTCCCGGTACTATCAAGAAGGAAATTCCGATTAAACTGCCCGATCGCACACAAAATGTTAAGCGTCAAACTGTTTTCCACGACTACCGGGACGAACTGATGGATCTGCTGCGAGGACATGGACAAGAGGCTTTAGTAGCTGCTTAATTATCTCTACGTTGCCATTGGCGATCGCCTGGAAAAGAATGGTTTGCGATAGCGCTCCTCCAAATTCTCCCACTGCATGATGACGGTACTTCCCATTTGTTCCTGTTGCTTTGCCCATTGGGACAACAAGTCCATGCAAGTGTGGTCAATATAAGCCAGTTTCTCTAGATGGACATACAACTCAGTTTTTGGTGGCACTCGCTCCAAAGCAGCAGCAAGCTGTGGTAGGCGAATAAATGTCGCTGCTCCCTCTAGGTAGATGTCAAAGCGCGGTTGATTTTCATCCCGCTTGATATAGATATTCAAGCGAGAAATTTTATAAATCAGAGTTACTCCTGTCAGGACGATCCCAATCGCTATGCCTGCAAGCAGATCGATAACAACAATTCCGATAAAGGTGGCAAAGAAAATTATCAAAGGACTTTTGCCATAATACTTCAGCTTGCGGATGTGTTTTACCTCAATTAACTTGTATCCCGTCACAACCAAAATTGCCGCCAAGCTAGAGATAGGAATCATCCTCAACAAACTAGGCACGGAGACTACCAGCACCAGCAGCCAAACGCCGTGCAGTATGCCAGCAAGCCGAGTTTTAGCTCCTGCTTTCACGTTTACAGAACCGCGAACAATCACCCCCGTCATTGGCAACGCCCCCAAAGCGCCACATATTACATTGCCTATACCTTGGGCAGCTAATTCGCGGTCGAAATTCGTTCTTTTTCCAGAGTGCAACCGATCCACAGCCGCAGCTGAAAGTAAGCTTTCCGCACTGGCAATGAAAGCGATCGCTGTTGCTTGCAGTAGTAGGGGTGCATGAAGCAGTTGGTAAAAGTGGATCGGCTTTGGTACTTGAATTGCTTCTAGCAGATTTGCTGGTACATCAACGTATTGAATTGGTAGCTTTAGCGTCTGTGCGATCGCTGTTGCCACTACAACACCAATCAGCGCCCCTGGCAATAGCCGCAAACGGTGAGGCTTAAATTTATCCCAGAGGATGAGGAGAATGATCGTAATTACACCAATAACAGCAGCGATGTGATGGTTAGTGCCGTCAGGAGGAAATATCGCTTTGTAAATAGCGCTGGGAATGGCTGCTAAGTTTTCAATCCCGTGATGGCGTGGCTTGTCATCGATCATGACATGGAATTCAGAAGCGAAGATTAACACGCCAATGCCAGCCAACATCCCATAAATTACTGCCGGAGACATAGCGCGGAAAATCTGACCGAGCTTATATGTTCCCGCCACCCACTGAATTAGTCCTGCTAGCAGCAATACAGGCCCCAGCATTTCAATGCCATAATCGCGCACTAGTTCGGCAACAATCACCACCAGCCCAGCAGCAGGCCCGCTCACTTGTAGGGGAGAGCCGGAAATAGTGCTGACAACCATACCGCCAATCATGCCTGTGAGCAAACCGCTACTTGGAGGTACTCCAGAGGCGATCGCAATCCCCATGCACAAAGGTAAGGCGACAAGAAATACAACAAAAGATGCTAATACATCATTTGTGAAAGAGCGTTTATTTTTGATGCCTTCTTGAAAATTTCTCATGCTTTTCTCCAGTGACAATTTGCAATTTATAATTGTTTGTTAAACCGTTATTGCACATCACCAGATGCAATGCACTCATAGAATATACTGAAATATTACTATTCAAGTTGTTATCAGTTATTCCAGCTTTTGGTTAAACTATCCCACTCTTACATTCCTTTCTCCTATGAAAGTGCTGTACGAGCAGATAGTTAAGTATGTAGTTTTACAATGGCTTAATTAGCCTAAAATCTGCATTCGTTCCCTCTCTAATTTTCAATTTTCCTTTTTTGAGTTCAAACACAACTTAATCAAATAAAATGTTATTCACTCAAATTTGCTCAATCCTCTCTTGACTAGCAAAAGGATTTTTAAGGATTTTTCAGTAAAAATCCTTCTGGAATTGAATCTTTTGAGGTAGCTGATTGCTTTATACAGCTTCTTTATCAACTCTCATTATAATATCTATCTACCACATATAATATAATTTAACAACTAAATTAAGAAAGTATAATAGTTTATTTTTTCAAGATTAGAATTTTAAAAGTTTAAGCGATAAATTTGATAAAATCGTTAAATATTTTGGGCAAACTAGCCTCTGATTGAGCTAATCCACCCTGCTTAAATATTGAAGTTATTTTTATTTAAGTCAGACTAAATTTTTTCAGACAAATTTTAGACTAACTAAAAATTTATTAAATGAATTACAATAATCTTTTTAAGAATAGCGAATATCTTGCTGTAAGAAAATTCAATTTGTAAATAGTATAATTGATTACCAAAGTTTGCTTAAAATTAACTTTTAGTCAGCAGCGATCAAAATTTAATCTTGCTTGATCGCGATCGCCCAATTAAGAATAGAAGAAAAAAGTGACAAACTTGGAACAATTGAGAAATTAGTCACAGCAAAATAGGCTAAAGTTGCTTTAGTTCTCAGATAACGATGCGGCTGCAATACGGTTCGGTTAAGCCCAAAACGAGATAGACTAGGGCCGATAGCCCAAATGTCCTGAGATGGAATGCAACTTAAAGAATTCTCACTAATATCACCACAAGTTGAATCAGGTACGGTACTCAAAGCTTTAGAAACGGCTATTCCAACAGAGGCAATTGAACAAGCAATCGCCCAGACACATAGTAATGAAGAACGCTTGCGGGCATTACCGTCACATCTAGTCATTTGTCTAGTAATTGCAATGAGCTTATGGTCAAAAGTCTCAATGAGAACAGTGCTGAAGAATCTGGTGGATGGCGGTAGCGAATCTTGGGTGAGAGTTGGGCAGTATTGGCGAGTACCATGCAAATCATCAATTACAGAAGCAAGAAGCGCGTATAGGGTGTGGTGTGATGAGTCGCTTGTTTCATTTGGTAGTGCGCCCTTGTGCCACAGCCGAAACTCCAGGAGCAATTCTTCGCAGAACTGCGGATAATGGCAGTTGATGGATGTGTATTCGACGTGCCAGATACTGTAGCAAATGCCAAAGTTTTTGGATACCCAGCAACAAGACCTGGTACTGTTGCCGCTTTTCCGAAAGTACGCTTGGTGCTGTTGATTGAAACTGGAACACATTTAATTGTGGATGCATTAATGTGTCCCTATCGAATGGGCGAGCGAGTCAGGGTCAAGAAATTGTTGCGAACCTGTACACAAGGAATGTTACTGATGTGGGATAGAGGGTTACATTCTTATGCAATGGTACAAACGGCCCTGGCACGAAAATGTGATTACTTGGGACGAGTCCCGAAAAACGTTAAATTCCAGGTCGAGGAAGTGTTGGAGGATGGTTCCTATCTATCGTCGATTGCTCCTGATGGTAAATCCAAGAAAAAAGGTGGCACAAAAATTAGGGTGCGCGTCATTGAATATACTATTGATACTGATTCTGAACCACAAATTTACCGCCCGATCGCCAGTTTGACGGATATCGTCCTATTTCCCGCTTTATTGTTAGCGACGGAATATCACAGACGCTCTCGAAGTGGAAAATACCATTGATGAGATGAAAGTTCATTTGTTGGGGCGCAAAACTCCGATTCGTTCTCTCAATCCTCGTGAAGTCGCTGCTGGAAGTTTATGGCTGGCTGATTGGGCATTGGGCTGTGCGTTCGCTCATGCTCTCTGTTGCCCAAAGCGCTCAAATTTCCCCGTTACGATTGAGTAATACTTGCACACTTCATGTGGTACGTCGGGCTATCCCGAAATTTCAGCGTTTGGAGACAGAAGAAATACCTTTTTTTTCACCTGGCTGGTAAAGGAAATTTTGGATGAGCAGATTCCAGAGGCTGAAGGAAGAAGTAATCCCCGTGTTGTCAAAAAAATCAGAGCCAAGTTTCCTTCCAAAAAGCCGATTCACAAAGGGGCAGGAGTTAAACTCACACCACTCTCCTTTTCTATTCTCGATACTGCTTAGCGCTTAACCGATATTAGCGCCGTCCACATTCTACCGTATTGGATGCGGCTGTGTGTCGCTAGAGGGTAAGAAATAGCCTTTCGTGTTGCTAGCGAATTGGTATAACTTACACTTAAAAATGCTATTTTTATCACAATCGAAGCGCGTTGCGATTTGGCGAAATTCTATTGTGCAGCGAGTCTCTAAGCGTTTAAGCTCTGTGTAGTTTCAGTAGATCGCAACGTCCAAAAAATCTATCAATCTGGCTCATAATTATACCTGATTCAAAATTCTAGGGTCTTTTGACTCCGAACCAACAGTAGAAGCCACATTGTCTAATTACGCTTGAGATTCAAAGTCAGCAAAATATTATCTGCTAAGCAATATAGCAGGTAATTCACAAAAGCTAAAATTTGTCAAGCTTTAGCCAGGGGGTAATTCTAAAGCGATCGCGCCGAGCAAACCTTTACGAAAATCTGTCAATAGCTGCCTTGCCGTGCGTTCCACATCTCCTTGATAGCGAAGATCGGCTAAAGCGTGTAGATATTCTTCGCCCATAACTGGAATCGGATCGAGTTCGTAGCGACAGAACAAGGGATTTTCTGGCAAAACATCAGGGGTTGAATTCGCCGCCAAATTTTTGAGCAAATCGACCAAGGTAGCTGCCACCCTTTGATTATCGTAGGAGGCATCCCCAATGTCGTCACAAATGGCTAATTTCATTGCGGCTGATTGATTGTCCAGCTTTACTGGAATCACACCAGGAGCGTCTAATAACTCTATTTGGTCGGAAATTCTCACCCAACGTAGTTGACGAGTTACGCCAGGACGAGCCGCACTTTCCACTACTCGCCGCTTCAACAACCGATTAATTAAAGCAGATTTACCGACATTAGGAAACCCGATCGCCACAGCACGGACTGGACGAGGTAACATTCCGCGACTTTTGCGCCGCTGATTAATTTCTACGCCAGCTCTTTGCATTACCTTTACCACATCTACCACGCCCTTACCATCTTGGGCATTAGTGAAATAAGGCTCCTTTCCCTGTTGCTTAAACCACTTCAGCCATAGTTGTCGTGCTGAAGGCAGAATCATATCCATTCGGTTCAGCACTAACACTCGTGTTTTGCTCCCCACCCACTCTGTTACTTTTGGATGGTCAGTTGCTAAAGGAATCCGCATATCTCGCACTTCCAGCACCACATCCACAAGCTTTAGCTGTTCTTTGAGCGCCTTCTCGGCTTTGGCGATATGACCTGGATACCATTGAATTGTCATTTGTCATTTGTCCTTTGTTGTTTGTCCTTTGTCAGTTTACAAATTTGCGCATTTTGTTGGTTTGAATGTTTCAACCCAGCCAACGCATCAAAGTTTTCAACATTCCAATCACAAATGACGAATGACAAATGACGAATGACTACTTAGGGGACAATCAGAACTGGACAAGGGGAAAGATTAATTACGCGATTAGTCACGCTTTCAGCTATTCCTTCTTCAGTCAATCCTATTCCTCGGCAGCCCATAATAATTATATTGGCACCAATTTCGTCAGCAACATCACAAATTACAAACGCGGGTTTACCTTCTTGCTCAATAGTTTCAGGCTCAATACCTTGCTGGGTAAACAGGGATCTGGCATTTTCGAGCAGTTGAGCAACTGCTTCAGGAGACTCCATACCCTCGTCCACCGATAACTGATCTGAGTCGGCAACTTCTACTACTGACAGCAGTACTAAGCGGCTGTCGTACTTTTTGACAATTTCGACAACCACTTCAGCTGCTTCTCTTGCCTCACGGCTGCGATCGATTGGAAACAAAACAGTCTTAAACATTTCAGGCTACTCCGATACCCTCACTCCGGTAGAATGTGGACGGCGCTAATAAGGTGAACTTGAACAACAACGCAATTAGGAGGTTGTCGCTGTGTCCAAAAAAACTCTAGCAAATTTATCCTCGTCAGACTTGGCTGGTAAGCGGGCTTTGGTGCGGGTAGATTTTAATGTCCCTCTAGATGATGCAAGTAACATCACAGATGATACTCGCATCCGGGCTGCCCTTCCCACAATTCAAGATTTAATGCAGAAGGGTGCCAAAGTTATCCTCGTCAGCCACTTCGGTCGTCCCAAGGGTGTAGATGATAAACTGCGTCTGACACCCGTCGCCAAGCGGCTTTCAGAATTACTAGGCAGTGAGGCGATTAAGTGTGATGACTGCATTGGCGATGAAGTCACCCAAAAAGTGGCAGCGATGCAAAATGGTCAAGTGCTGTTGCTGGAAAATGTCCGCTTCTACCCAGAGGAGGAAAAAAATAATCCAGAATTTGCTCAAAAGCTAGCTGCAAATGCAGATTTGTATGTTAACGATGCTTTTGGTACAGCACATCGCGCCCATGCTTCCACTGAGGGAGTAACTCACTACCTCAGTCCTTCTGTAGCTGGGTATTTGATTGAGAAGGAATTACAGTACCTACAAAGTGCAATTGAAAGTCCTCAACGTCCGTTAGCAGCGATTATTGGCGGCTCTAAAGTTTCCAGTAAGATTGGCGTAATTGAAACTCTGTTGGATAAATGCGACAAGTTGCTGCTGGGCGGTGGGATGATTTTCACCTTCTACAAAGCTCGCGGTTTGAATGTTGGTAAGTCTTTGGTGGAAGAAGACAAGCTAGAACTAGCTAAATCTTTGGAAGCCAAGGCGAAAGAGCGTGGCGTTGACTTGCTGTTACCTACAGATGTGGTGGTGGCAGATAAGTTTGCAGCTGATGCCAATGCCCAAACAGTCAGTGTTGAAAACATTCCATCAGATGGGATGGGTTTGGATATTGGCCCAGACTCAGTGAAGATGTTCCAACAAGCCCTTGCTGAGTGCAAGACGGTGATTTGGAATGGCCCAATGGGTGTGTTTGAGTTTGACAAGTTTGCCGCTGGAACCGAAGCCATCGCCCGCACTCTTTCCGACCTCACAAAGCAAGGCGTTACATCTATCATCGGCGGCGGCGACTCTGTGGCTGCTGTTGAAAAGGTGGGTGTTGCCGAGCAAATGAGCCACATCTCCACTGGCGGCGGCGCTAGCTTGGAACTACTGGAAGGTAAGGAATTACCAGGTATTGCTGCCCTAGATGATGCCTAATTGAGGGGCTAGGGAAATGAAATGATGAATGATGAATGCTGAATGATGAATTTTTTAGCATTCAGCATTCATCGTTCTGACTCCTTTCTCCTGGCTGCAATGTACCTTACGGTAGAAGGCATTGCTTGGCTGAAAAACGTAGGATGCGTTTCAGCCTTGGATTTATCATTGGCGTTGGCGTTCGCATATCCTAGCGCCTGACTCAGATGTAGTAAAAACGACAAGGAGGGATTTATATGCAACAGATTTTCACCAGCTTTAAGCAAGTATTGCACCGAAGCATTTTGCTACTGGCTACGATCGGTTTGTTAATGCTGTCAGGGTTATCTATTACTCAGCCTAGCTATGCTGCAACTCCCAATCAGAAGCTAACTCAGTTTGACAAAATGGACAAACAGAGCCAAGCTAATAATCAAACTGCCAGTCAGCGAGAAAATGCTTATGAAGAACAAGTAGAGGCAGCTAAAGATCCTGATAAGGTTTACGAAGAGAATTTAAAGGAATTCAAAGAATCGCATCCAGGTGAAAACATAGTTGAGAAAGCAGTAGAAGGAGCGAAAGACGCAGTTGAGAAAGTAACTGGTAAATAATCGGTTAAATACTGCTCTGCCAGCCAGATTTGCAGATGTTGAGGGCGGAGATTTTTCCACCCTCAATTAGAACAATCAGGCTATCTTACCCTTGCAGTCAAATTGCTAGCTGTTGATGATCGCGATCGCCAAGGACATATACCAATCGCTCATTACTACAAATTATTTTTTCAACTACTTATTTAATATAATTTAATAAAAATTACTAAAACTATAATTTGAGCGGTGATGCTGTAGATGATTCTCAAGAAGTAGGCTCCGCAGTAATTTTAAGTTGATAATCAACTGGCTGCGATGCTGTAGAAACCACGACAAACTCATAAAAACCCGATTCTGGTAATTTACCTGACCAAGCGCGATCGCTTGAATCTTCCATAAGTTTGATTTTGCCTGTAGGAGAATAAACGGAAATCAAAACTTGTGGATCTGCTTGTAAATCGAGTTTCATCATTTGCTCTTGGGTGAGTTCAGCCACATAAGCTTTTCCTTCCCCAGGTTTAAGCGAACCGCCGACTTGTTTATCACTAGTCCCAGGAGCGAAACTAATCTGTTCGTAAGCAGTTCCAGCTAGTATTGCCTTAAATTTCTCATCAGCCAAGGCGTACCAAACTTGAGCAATCGGCTGATTCATGTAATTATTACCCTTATACTGGGGAAACATTGCTAAAAATGCAGCATCAGCAAGATCGTACAAAGCACGGCTGCTAAGATGTAACTTGTAAAGTTCTCTGCGCCAATGCGATCGCTCTTTACCAGAGTATCGACCTAATTGTTTCCGTAGTTCCGGACTTAATGGCTGCAACCGATCCAACTGTTGGGCTGCTATGTTGTCCCACTCTGTACGCAAAGCCTCATCTTCAGGACTAAGGCTAAGCCGCCGCCCTTGGCGATCGCTATACTTTTCCCAGAAAGCCCGATCTACTAAAGCAGTGTAAAATTTGTTGTTAATACCTAGTTGTTGACGGCGATCGCGCAGTTGATTTTTCCGTTGCAGTTCCGCCGCCGATAACTTTGGGGTGGGAATTGAACTGGCTTGCTTTTGTGTAGTATTCCCTGGAGTTTTCTTACCTGTCAAAAAAGCCGACTGGAATTGAAACCAACTGCTGACAACCAACCAGCCTACACCAACTGCAACAATGGCAGTAGGAAAAACTAGCCAGTTTTTTCTCAGATTTGATGAAACCTTGCTAGCTACATCGGTAGGGAAAGGTATCGAGGGTAAAGTAGCTGCTGGTGGATGGTTAGCAGGGGCGATCGCAACAGTTACCCCAGTTGGCGGTGTAAAATGCTGATTGGCGGCGTTGTTGCTTGAAAGAGCTTGCAGCACTTGCTGAGCGGATACTGGGCGATCGCTCAGGCGTGGAGATAGCATTTTATCTAATAAAGTCCCTAGCGTCGGACTCAAATGAATTTCTCGCCGCCAGTTCCAAGTCAACGTGCGTTCGTCAATTAGTTCTTGCGGTTCCTTACCTGTGAGTAACACTAGCACTGTTGCTGCCAGAGCATACAAATCGCTGTGGGGATAGACTATTCCGGTTTGGATCTGCTCGTAGGGAGCATACCCTACCTTACCGAGTAGAGTTGCTGGTGAGTTAGTTCTTGCTGGCTGTTTAAATTGTGATACAACCGTTGCAGCTACTTGTTTCACACCACCAAAGTCAATCAGCATCGGTAGGCGATCTTCTCGACGCAAAATTAAATTTTCCGGGGAAATATCCCGATGAATTACTCCCAAAGCATGGATGTAACTCAATACAGGCAGAATTTGCAGCATCAGATGAATCACTTCTGCTTCGCTAAATTGCTTTTTTTGCTGCAAGCGAGTTTCTAACAGAGTGCGGTAAGTTTCTCCTTCGACATAATCCTGTACCAGAAACAGGTGTACCTTACCATTAAGATTGACTCGGAACAATTCGCGGAAGCGCGGAATTTGTGGATGTTCCAGCTTGTACAGTACGCCCGCCTCGCGCTCGAACAGTTCTTCTGCTTTTTTTAATATGGTATTGCTTTGTGCTTGGGGAGCAAATTCCTTTAACACGCAAAGCTCATTGAAGCGGTTAGTATCCTCAGCCAAATAAGTACGTCCGAACCCACCCTGCGCCAGCTGACGGCTAATTAAATAGCGATCGCCCAGTATCTGCCCTGGATAGATACCGTTAGCCATTGGTAGCGTCAGTTGTTCGCCACAATGCATACAAAAACGACTTCCAGGGATATTTTCGTGTCCTTCGGTGCAGTAGAGGGTTATCATTCCAGTGATTCAACTACGTGCATAATTACTTCAGATTACCCCCTACTACAAACTTTGGCAGATAATATGTGCGGGTTTTAGATTTGGAATCGGTCGAACTATTTTTTGCTAGCAGCTACTAACTTAAGTACTAATGGATGATCGGGAACACTGGTCGATAGCTGTTTGACTCGCCCAGCTTTGCCTGTAGAACGCCAACTCGGATTAATTGACCGAAGCGGCTGATAAGCAACTACTTGACTAATTGGTGTATTTATGCTAATGCTGACTTTGCGATCGGTGATCGCAACATCTTTCTTCTTCTTGTTATCCCAACTCCTCACCTCTTGCCAAAGAATCAGGTAGAAATTGCCATCACGTTTTTGCAGTAGCGTTTGATGTACATCAGTTGTGTTTCCACTCAACTTATAATCCAACGACTTCAAAGGAAAGCTACTTCCCGGATCTTTCAGCAGGGAAATTAAATTTTTCAGCGTGGTGAAAGATGGTTTTGGCGAACCGTCAGATCGCAACAAGCCATAGTTATTTTGTCCATCCCCTTCCTTATCAGGGCGTTGGTTAATGAACTCATAAAGGTACACCCGCTTAATGCCGCGATTAAACTGCTCTAACCACAGCCTGGGAATATATCTAGCTCCTGCCCGTTCAGAAATCCCCAAGTCATCTTTAATATAATTGTGATAACCAGTCTCGGTTGACCAAAGTGGTTTCGTTTTCCCAGTTATGGTACGCACGTGAGGGATGAAATACGAATCAATATCCTCTGTTGGGGGATTACCGAGATTGGGGTAGCTGTGCATATTACCGATGTCGCCCCAAGGTACGTAACCCAATTTTTGCGCGTTTTCTCCCCAACCCATTGATGGTAATATAATTGGTAAAGATTTGGTCTCAGGATCGACCTCAAGCTCTGTAAACATTTCTTTCTGGTAAGTGCGCGTGCCTTCTGGGAACTTCTGCCCGTTGTAGGAAAACTTGAAGTGTTCTAAATCCGACTCGTTCGGCCCTTCGACTGCCTCGATCGCGCCTTTAAGTGTTTTGGCAGTAGCAACTACCTCCTGTGGTGGGTTGCCAGAGAAAATCAATATTGTTTTGATGCCAATGCGGTTGAGTTGCTTAATTTTGTCGAAGAACGTTTGATCTTGGTAGCCGCCGTCACGGATGTGGCGAATGCCTAATTCTTTTAACTTCGGTTTAATTATATTGTCGAACTTGCCATAAGCAGTATCTGTATAAGTAAGATGCGTATTTACGCCCAGCGAGTCCACAAACGAGTCTGAACTGCGGGCTTGAGGCAGTTTCTTTTGGACAGATGCCTTTGGCTGAGCAGTGAAGGCACTTTCAGTTACCGCTACTTGCTGACTACAAGCAAATAGGAAATTTGCGATTAGCAGAGATAATGCGTAGGGTTTATATCGGTTTAGTAGCTGAGGGAAGTTATTCATAAATAAATATTTGTTACGGGTTCAACTTTTACTTAGTTGATAGCGAACGCCGTTAAAATTAAAACAGAAATATAGCTGATATTTTCGATTTTATTTAACTCTTTTAAGAAACACTTGGCAATAGATCGCGAACCGCTGCAATGAAGTTCTTTGCGTAAGTTTGCGTCGAAAAATCGAGCGATCGCACTCGTGCTGCTGCTCCAATTTTCTCAGCAAAACCCGGATCGTCAAGATAACGAATGATTGCACTTGCAAGTGCATTTGCATCACCATAAGGCGATAAGATACCGTTAATATCGGCAGTAATTATCTCTGTCGGGCCACCAGCCCCGCCCGCCACAACTGGCTTGCCTAGAGCCATCGCTTCAATAACTACCATGCCGAATGGCTCATTGTTGGAAGCATGAACTATGACATCCATTGCCTGCATCCACTCTGGGATATTGCGCTGCAAACCTACCATTTTTACTTTGTCTTGCAAACCCAATGCCGCAATTCGGTTTTCAAGATATGCCGGATAATCAGGCTCCAGTTCATGTTTACCACCCACTACAACACACTGGGCGTTGACATAACTTTGCAACACTTTAGGCATTGCTTCTATCAGAACATGAATGCCCTTCCAACGTTGAAGACGACCAACGATACCAATTAGTGGCACGTCTTCGGGCAAACCTAGCCGCCGCCGTAGTTCCCCAGTCGATTGGAGTTTTTCAGGATCGAATCGTTCGAGTTCTACACTTGGGTAGACAACACGAACGGGGCGGGACGGTTGCAGACTCGCCTGAGCCACAGCTGAGGTTTTTGAACAGGCAAGGACACCGGAAGCAGGAAGCATTGTCGCAGTTGTATCTAGCCAACCGCGATCGGATGGTACGCCCTGCTGATACCAAAGTGTGGGAATGCCAGACAACATTGCTGCCCAACTGCTGTATAGTTGAGCCTTAGTCATCCAGCTAAAAATCACATCAACACGATTTTGTTTTGCGATCGCAGCGATTTTTTTCACAGTAGCAATGAAACGCAACGGTTCGCGCAAGCGACCAGCTGGCACGATGTGCGTTTCTACACCCAACGCCTGAATTTGCTTAAGCAAAGGCCCGTCTTCAAAAAAGATTACTAACCAATCTACGTCTACCTGCCTTTGCTGCATTAGATGCCAAAGCACCAATTCAGCACCACCCCGCTGCTCGGCAAGTGGCATGATAATCGCAATTTTCACGTAGCTGACCTCCGTTTCAATTCGGCAGTATTTTGCTGTTGATAATTTTGATGCTGATAATATTTATGTGCTGCCATTGCCATGCCAGCAAATGACCAAAAAATCATCCCGTGAAGTAGCATCATCGTATTAGTTGCAGGTAGCATCATAAACATACCGAGACTAATAGCACGGGCAGCGCTCATGAATGGATCGAAACGCCCTTCAGGATAAAGGAATATATTGACCAGCAGCATGATGCTCCCACCTAAAAACGGGATCAGACCAAACCAACCCAAAGTTGAAAGCACATCTAGAATCCCAGCATCGACAATCTTTCCACCTCCCATTCCCCTACCTAGACCGTCAGTAAGAGTTCTGTTGAGAAGTTCGTTGTAAAGAACGGATCTTTCGCTCAAACTTTGATCTTGCTGAATGTTGGAAAAAGTTTGAAAGCGGGTAGCAATAACTTCTGAGAATGGTTCTATGGTACTCACCATCGACACAATTATTCCCATCGCTAAGATTGTCACGAGCAAGCGCATCTGATAGCGCGGCTTCATCGACACGATTAAGGTAAGTAAGCCTATAAACCAGCCACCCCAAGCAGCGCGTACTGCTGATAGTAGAAATGCCAAGTAACCAGCTACAGCGGCGGGGACCTTTAAAAAACCGGAGCTACTGAATAATAACAGCAGCCCAGCCACCATAAAGCTGGAAAATGTGGCAGGAGTATTCGACGTACTCCACAAGCGCAGCATAAATGGTTCCGGCGAACCACAGCATAACTGCATATCGGGCGAGTTTATAAACCAGAATCGATCCCAATCAGGTACGAGGGTGTATTGCACGATTCCATAAGCCCCCGCGACTAAAACACCCCAAAGGAACGTGCGCTGAAAATTCTGACGATAGCTGGGATAATCTCGCCAGTTTACAAATAAGTAAAAACCAAATAGAATTGCCGCCAGCCAACTTAGAACCGACTCAGCAATTTTCATTGGTGCATAGGGGAGCATTGCAGGATCTACACCAGCGAACATATCGCTGCTATCCGGAGCGAAGTGATGGCTCATTCCCACCAGAAAGCTATAGAACACACCTGCAAAAGCTAGAATAAAAGGTAAGCCACTCTTCCACGTTTTGGGCAGATGTCGTAAAAAGGTAGTAAAGGTCAGCACTGTTACCACATAAGGTGTGACGATGATCAGTGGTTTACCTTCTCCAGCCGCCCCACTGACATAACCAGCTATACGGGAAACTAATGGTGAGAGTAACCACAGCCACCAAGTAAAGC
>Ga0181465_100337_pt1 | contig 17604 bp, 18 predicted proteins | sample InSIn3gowninarea_FD_119076 | JGI IMG/M metagenome (GOLD analysis project Ga0181465, IMG submission 119076) | Clean room microbial communities from NASA Spacecraft Assembly Facility at Jet Propulsion Laboratory, Pasadena, California, USA -... ... | reverse complement strand
CTGCAACGATAGTGATCGGGGCTTCAAAGCCCCTTCTTATTTATATCTTTACTTAATGAGCAGCAGCACTGAAATAACTCCCGGCTTGATCTTCTACGCCTATTACTCGATCCTTCAAAAAAAGAAAGCAGAACTGACCGAAATGGATTATAAGCACATGCAAAAAGTGCACGGCTATGTGGCACGGCATATGGCCCAAAAGCCAGAGCATCCAAAAGATTCAAACTGGGACTATTCGCTAAAGAATTGGGGGCATGACTATTCTAAAGCGTAATAAGAAAATATAAGACTTTATATACCGCCAATAAAGGCGCCGAACTCAACATGGCCTCCCCAAGTGCTACGTTTAATTCTGCTCGGCCAATTCTTTTACCTTAGACAAAGCCAGCGGCCAGGTATCCTCCATGTACTGCACATAATCATCATTCATATCCATATTCACCTGCCATATCGTTTTACCATCAACGTCCTTCAGTGTATAATTCTCACATGCATCTCCCCATTGTTCACCCTGAAACGTGGTCGGATCTTCTACCCCATCTTTCACTTCGCCGAGATGATGAATGGAAAGGAACTTACCAGGAATGCTTTCTACAATCTCCGAGACCATCCCGTTGCCAGTGCCATCCGAAAATGTAGCCTTACTCCCCTTTTTCCAATCAGTTTCCACCATTGATCCTGGGGCAAATGGCGCCGTCCACTGACTATAAGTATCCCGGCCGATGATTACGTCCCAAACTTTTTCCGGAGTAGCATCAATTGCAATGCTGTATTCTAACATTTTCATGATGTTTAATTTAAGTTACACATTATGGTTACAGTCACTGAAGTTAGAGTTTAGTCGTGGTAATTGGCGCGTGTAAAAGCGACAATAAGAGGTGCCATTGCGACATCACTCTAAGTTGAGACATCATCCTTTACCCCGTTATTGACGGGATTGAATTGTTCAATAAACCGCTTGCGGCGCTACACTAGTTAATCTGGGAATGAATCTACTCGCTGTCCAACATTCCTTGATACACCTTTGCCCTTGGTGAATTCCCGAACTTCTTCTTAAAAGAGTTCGAGAAATGGGAAAGCGTTTCAAACCCAAGATCAAGGTAAATGGCGGATGCTTTCTTGTTCTTATTCTCTATGAGGTGCCGGGCTTCCTGCAATCGCTTATCCAGGAGCCAGTGCCTTGGCGAATCGCCAAAGACCTTTTGAAAGTCGCGCTTAAAGCCTGCGAGGCTCCTTCCCGTAAGTTGTGCAAATTTGTCGATGGGCACATTGAAATGATAATTGCTGAGCATGAATTTCTCAAGGTCAATCTTGTAAGGCTCCGAAAAGTCGAATAGAAAATCTTTAAGCTCCGGCAGGGCATGCAACAACAACCGAACGGCCTCGCTAACTTTCAGCATGCCCATCTCTTGTGTTAACTGATCTTCCGGATTGCGGATATAAGGCATCAACGATTGAAAAAAGCCCTGGAGGTACTCATTTTCAGGAATAGGAAGGTTTAGTTTGCCCGCATACTTTTCCCCTGCCTCGACCCGTTGTTCCAGCGCAAATTGCCTCAGCAGGTCTTCCTTCAGGAAAATAATTATGGTTTGGGAATGTCCCTCGGCTGTGGCTGCCTTTACAATTTGTCCCACTTGATTCTTGCGGATCAACAGCATCTCGCCACCTTTAATGGATACCTTTTCCTTACTCGTCTCAAACGTAAATTGACCTTTAACTTGTAAAATCAATGTACTATGGTCAAAATAACCTACTTTCTCTTTTTTCATGATCGAGTAATAGGCGTAGAAGATCAAGCCGGGAGTTATTTCAGTGCTGCTGCTCATTAAGTAAAGATATAAATAAGAAGGGGCTTTGAAGCCCCGATCACTATCGTTGCAGGTAGGTACCGCCAAGGATGGCACCCGGTGCAAATTCTGTATTCAAGGTATCCAGTTCTTCCGGCGTAAACACGATATCCATTGCAGCTATATTTTCCGGAAGCCGTGACCTGCGGCTCATGCTCACCAATGGCATGATGTGCTCGCCTTGCGCATTCACCCATGCAATAGCCAGCTGTGTAGGCGTGTATCCTTTCTGCTGTGCCATTTGTTTCAATACTTCAACTTTCGCCAGGTTCTTCAGCAGATTGTCCCCTTTAAAACGCGTAAACGAATTCAGGAAACTATCTGCAGGAAGTGGTGCTTTCATTTCACCGGTCAGTAAGCCTTCAGCGGTATTGGCAAACGCAACAACGCCAATGCCCAATTCCTTAGCTGTTGCAAGGACATCGTTTTCAATTTGGCGCTCAGCAAGCGAATAACCCATCTCCAATGCGGTAACCGGATACACGCTATTCGCCTTGCGAAGTTGATCTGAATTTATCTCAGAAACGCCCAAATAGCGTACTTTCCCTTCCTTGATGAGGTCAGCAATGGTACCAATTACATCTTCAATAGGCACCTGGTTATCCAATCTGCAGGGCTGGTAAAGATCTATGGTGTCAACGCCTAACCGCACCAGAGAATAGTTGATAAAGTTTCTGATGGCCATCGGGCGAAGGTCTATCCCATGAAAATGTCCGTTGTAAAAGAGCGCACCGAACTTCACACTAATAAAAGCATCGTCCCTCCTGCCTTTTATCGCTTTACCGATCAACAACTCATTGTGACCAGCTCCATAAAAGTCGCCAGTGTTCAGGAAGTTGATGCCGTTATCTAGAGCAGACTGGATCGTAGCAATGCTTTCGCTTTCGTCGTTTGTCGGGCCACCCCAAACAGAGGACATGCGCATACAGCCTAAGCCAAGTTTAGACACGAGCGGCCCATTTTGACCCAGGTTAATCATTCTTACGTTTTTCATACTTGCTTTATCTAATAACAATCCAAAGATCAGCATTCCGCATGCTCAGAAGATTTCCCATGTGGCTCAAATAACTTGCGCGTACGGCTCAATCAAACCAGATAATTGAAGGACGAGCTACTGATGGCCATATTGCAGTAAACCAATAAAAGTACCTTCGACCACATACAAGATCCCTTTAATTCCGTATGTTACCAAATACATAGGTTATGAAAATACTTTTAACGGGAACAACGGGTTACATTGCCCAACGGCTTTTGCCCCTATTGCTGGAAGGCGGTCACGAGCTTTTCTGCTGCCTCAGAGACAAAAGCCGTTTTGATCTGGAGAAATACAAGGAGTTTAAGATTACCTTGTTGGATGTTGACTTTCTGAACCCGGAGTCTTTGAGCATCATCCCAGATGATCTAGATGCCGCATATTACCTCATGCATTCCATGTCGGCTGCGTCCGACTTCTCAGAAATGGAGAGTCAAACCGCCACCAACTTCAAACGGCGACTGGAACAAACCAAGGTCAGGCAAGTTATCTTTCTCAGTGGCATCATAAACGATAAAGAACTTTCAAAACATCTAGATTCCAGGAAGAATGTAGAAGAGATCCTTGCGTCAGAAAAGTATGCCTTAACAACACTCAGAGCAGGAATTATCGTGGGCTCTGGAAGTGCAAGCTTTGAGATCATTCGAGACCTCGTTGAAAAGCTCCCGGTCATGATTGCTCCAAGATGGCTCAAGACCAAGTGCCAGCCGATCGCCATTCGGAATGTACTCGAATACCTTTATGGCGTCTTACTTTCTGAACCTGATTTCAACCAGTCGTATGACATAGCCGGCCCCGAAACCATCACGTATAAAGAAATGCTCTTGCGGTTTGCCAAAGTGAGGAAATTGAAACGCCACATCCTGGTGGTGCCTGTCATGACGCCAAAGCTCTCCTCCTACTGGTTGTATTTTGTAACTTCCATCTCGTATACCCTTGCACAAAACCTGGTCGACAGCATGAAGGTGGAGATCATTGGTAAGCCGAATACACTTGGGCAAAGACTGAACATTGAGCCCATTCCCTACAATGAAGCTATTGAACTTGCTTTCGGCAAGATTGAACAGAACCAGGTCATTTCCAGCTGGCGCGATGCCATGAACAGCAGCGCCTACCAGTCGGGATTTGCCAGCCTGGTAGAGGTCCCCGTGGATGGCTGCTTTACAGATAAACGACAGTTGAAGGTGAGCAATCCAGACAAAGTGATGAATAACATTTGGTCCATTGGCGGGGAGACAGGCTGGTATTACGCCGATTTTCTATGGTCTCTTCGGGGTGTCCTGGATAAGATGGTTGGTGGCGTCGGTCTTAAAAGAGGGCGAACACACCTAAACGAAATTCTTCCAGGGAATGTTATTGACTTTTGGAGAGTCTTACTGGCGGATAAGAAAGACCGCAGGCTACTGCTGTATGCAGAAATGAAACTTCCGGGCGAAGCCTGGCTGGAATTCAGGTTAGATAAAAACAATGTACTTTACCAAACGGCTACGTTCCGCCCCTTGGGACTATTGGGGCGACTTTACTGGTATTCCGTTCTGCCTTTTCATGCTTTCATTTTTAAAGGGATGCTTAACAAGATTGCAGGTGGTTAGACTCCTTAGCCCCTTACCCTGATCAACGTTGCAGCCAACAACAAATCCTGCAAAGATCTAGTAATCAGAGCTAGACGCACCCATTAGTCATTCCCAAAAACAGGGCTGGTATGTTTCTTGCTCCCCTGATGAAAACATCACTATGAAAAAAGGAGAAACCGTCCACTGGAATTGGGGCAAATCAGAGGCTGAAGGAAAGGTAGAAGAAAAATTTACTGAACCAGTTACCAAGAAAATCAAAGGGACTTCCGTGAAGCGTAACGCAAGCAAGGAAGAGCCCGCTGTTCTGATTAAACAGGAAAATGGCAATAAAGTATTAAAATCAGAGTCTGAATTGAAGAAAGGTAAAAAGTAACTACCAGATTTTTACTCTTTCATTTTCGGCTTTGTAATTCTTATCACCCGGTTGTAGGTTAAAGGCCTTGTAAAAGGGCGCAAAGTTCATCAATGGACCGTTAACTCTCCACATGGCCGGAGAATGTGGATTGGTATTTACATACGTGCGCAGGAATGCATCTCTTGTTTTCACCCTCCAGATCCTGGCGACTGATAAAAAGAACCTTTGGTCCGGTGTAAAGCCATCAATTTTGGTCGAATCTTTCCCTTGTTGCGTCATCTTAAATGCATCGTAAGCGATAGCCACGCCGCCGTTATCTGCTGTATTTTCGCCTAAAGTTAAAGCCCCTTTGATGTGCACCGTATCCAAAACAGTAAATGAGCCATACAGACCGGCTAACTGTTGGGTCTTTTCTTTGAATTTTCTATAATCTTCGTTCGTCCACCAGTTTTTCACGTTACCCTCCTTATCGTACTGTGCGCCCTGATCGTCAAACGCATGCGTCATTTCATGCCCTATGACCATTCCGATGCCACCATAGTTGATCGCGTCATCTGCCGAAAAATCAAAATAAGGATACTGTAAAATACCTGCAGGAAATACGATCTCGTTAAGCGCCGGGTTATAATAAGCAGTCACTGTAGACGGCGTAGTATGCCATTCTGTTCTGTCAACCGGTTTATTCAATTTTGCCAGTTCGTCTTGGTAGTCGTTTCGATTGAGCGAAAGAACATTCTCAAAATAATGACCGCGATTAATTTGCACCTTATCGTAATTCCGCCATTTGTCCGGATAACCTATTTTTTTGGTAATGGTGTATAGTTTCTCCTTTGCTTTTACTTTGGTGCTATCACTCATCCAGTCCAGATGATTGATTCTGTTCTCAAAAGATTTCTGCAGGTTGTTTACCAGTGCAAGCACACGTTGCTTTGAATTTTCATCAAAATATCGCTTTACATAAATTTGCCCTAAAGCCTGACCTAAATAGTTGTCAACGCTTTCGGTCATGATCTGATTGCGCGACTTTTGCGTCGCCTGCCCGGTTAGCGTTTTAATAAACTCAAATGACGCATCAACATAGGGCTTGCTTAGTGCATCGGCATAGTTCTCCAGGGTTACGGCTTTCAAATATACTTTCCAGTCATTTATGGATACGGACTTTAGCAATGCGTTTAATTTATCATAATAGGCCGGCTGAGCCATATCAATGGAGTTGGTTTTTGCGCCAAGGTTAGCAAGTAACATTACCCAGCCAAGGTTCGCTTGGGTTTTATTGATAGCAGCAACTGCCACTTTATTATAATTTGCTTTAACGTCCCTAAGTTGTACGTTCGTTTTGTGAGATAACGCCAGTTGTTTTTCAATGCCGTAAGTGATATCCGCATTCCGATGAGCAGCCGCCTTGTCGCTACCAGTTAATTGGAATAACGTGCTCACATACTTTATATAAGCTTCCTGAATGCGAAGTGTCGAGGAATCCGTTTTGAAATAATAATCCCGTTCAGGTAGATTGATCCCTGCTTGGTAGATGTGAGCTATGTTAATGCTACTATTTTTGTCGTCTGGAGATATGCCAAAACCAATTATAGAACGGTTTCCGGATTTCATTTCCGCAGCAACAAAATTAAGCAGCGATGGCAGATTATTGATGGCGTCTATTCGTGCAAGTATTGGTTTAACAGGTTGGTAACCGCGTTTATTTATCGTCACCGTGTCCATGCCTGATGCGTAGAAGTCCCCAACCTTTTGGTCAACGCTGCCTAAGGTATTTTTCGTTTTCGAGACGCTATCCAGTATGTTTTGTAGTAGTACCTTTTGTGGAATGTTTAAGAAACTGTAGGAACCCACACCGGATTGGTCGTTGGCAATTGCTACGGTATCATACCAGCGCCCGTTGACAAAGCGAAAGAAATTGTCACCCGGTTTAATGGAACGATCAATTCCGGCGACGTCAACAAAATTCTTTGTTTGAGCACTTGAAATATTCCAGGCACTTAAAAGCATCAGTCCAAGACCCAGGCGAACTACTTTATTCATATTCTAAAATTTGTCTAAATATAATATTTTCAGCAAGGTTTAAGAGAATCGTCTCAACCAGTTTCCACTGATCTGCTAATCTTTAGCCATTTTACCTACTTTTACGCAAAAATTCCAGTACTATGCCTTTTAGTTCATTAGGTCTTTCCAGTGTTTTTTTAAAAACCCTGGCTGATCAAAATTTCAGCACACCTACCCCGATCCAGGAACAAGCGATTCCCGCTATCCTAAATAAACAGGATGTTTTAGGCATTGCCAAAACGGGCTCAGGTAAGACTGCAGGTTATGTTTTGCCGATTCTAATGAACTTACAGAAAAACGTACTGGTCAAAAACCGACAAGCCAATGTATTGGTGCTCGTACCCACCCGTGAACTAGCGGAGCAAGTAAAGAATGTTTTCAAGACTTTCAGCAAAGATCTTCTGCAACCCGTTAAAACCCTGGCAGTTTATGGGGGCGTATCCATCAATCCCCAAATGATGGCACTTCAGGGCGTGAATGTACTTGTTGCTACACCAGGCAGGCTCCTGGAATTACTGGATTCAAATGCTGTTTCGCTTTCTGCTATTGAAACCTTGATATTGGATGAGGCCGATAAGATGTTGAACCTGGGCTTTAAAGAAGACATGGATAAGATCATCAGCCTCCTTCCTCAGGAACGTCAAAATATTCTATTCTCTGCCACGCTAAGCAACGATGTACAGAACATTCAGCAGCTGCTGCTAAAAGATCCCCTTGTTATCAAAATTGAGGCTGAGGAAGATTCCCTCGACCTGATCAAGCAGGTGGCCTATATGATTTCGAACGATAAGAAAGGTCCCTTTCTGCGCTACCTGATCAATCATCAGGAAATGAAACAGGTATTGGTATTTGCGTCCTCTGTGCATCAGGTAGATGCGATCGTGAATAAACTACGTAAGAACAACATTGATGCAAGAGCCATTCACAGTAAAAAGAGTCAGGGTGCCCGGACGGAAGCGCTGGCACATTTTAAATCTGGTAAAATCAAGGTGCTGGTCGCAACCGATTTGATGGCCAGGGGAATTGACATTGATTCCCTGCCGTTCGTGATTAACTACGAATTGCCCCGCTCTCCAAAAGACTATATCCACCGGATCGGGCGAACCGGACGTGCAGGCTCAGCCGGCAACGCGATTTCGCTGGTAAGTGTCGACGAACTTGACCATTTTGGCGTCATTCAGAAAAAGATGGGCAAGCAGGTTGAACTAATCGATGGGGAACAAATCAAACGAACCTCATAGAAAATAGCCTCGTAAATAGTCGACCAATCATCGTTTACAGAAGCCTGCTTTCACAAACAGGGAAATAAATGAGCCCTAAACTGTATCTTTGCCGAATATGGGTTACGCAAAAGAAAGAGGAAAGCTTGAAAAGCTGTCGACAAAAGTTAGTGCTTTAACAAATTACGATGAGAAGAGTCTGGCTGTCATCACAGACATGTATGAGCAGTATTCACATACCGTTAGAATACTGAAAAACAAAAACCCAGAGACATTCACAGCGGCTTACCAAACAGATTTAGCGCAAGTGAAAGTAGCTAAGAATTCACTGAAAGTGAGTGAAGAAGCCGATCGCCAGGATAATTTCATTACCTATAGAGATGCGCTGGTTGCTGCACTGAACAGTGCAATTACCTTAACCAATGAATCCAATTAACAAGAAATAAGTTAAACCCTTACTCGAGTTTAACTGGCTTATTCTTCGGATATTTTACCTGATAGGCGACTTTAAGCTCTTTCTTTTCATTGGGTTTCAATTGCAGCTTCCAGCTTAGCAAACCTGAGTTTGCATCTATTGTTGCATCTGATAATTCCATCTTTTCAACGGTTACCTCATTGCTCGTGGAAATGGGGATTTGATCTTCAAGGTTAAGCGTTACGGGTACAAGCTTTCTGCTAAAGATCTGATAAGAAAATGACCTTGTGGCACGCATATTAGATCCAATAAGCGCCTTGTCATTTTGATCTTTCTGTTGAATACGTTTAACAAGCAAGTTTTTATCTGCACCTAGCGAGACGCTTAACGTATCACTGGTATTCTGAACATCAATCAATGTCTTCCCTAAGAAAGCACCTTCAAAGAAGATATTTGCTTCACCGCTCATCAGATTCAGTTCACTTATTCCCTTCAATGAGGCAGTCAGGTAAGCATCTTCACTTATCTTAGGCACCGCATAGTAGTTGTAATCCGCTGCTAAATGATGTTCTGCCAGTTCAACGGCCAATTGCTTGCCGTCGCTTGAAATCGTATACGGCTGTGCGACCTCAAACTGAACTGTCGTTTGGTTTTGTTGAACCTCCACCTGAAGCGGAACAGAACCTTTAACACTCGACTCCCCCATAATGGCGAGGCCTGAAACTTTTCCTGACAAGGCGCCAGCAAGTTCGGGATTACTTGCCCCACCATAGCCCACAACCACGACCTCGTTCAACGGCGATTCGTCCGCTTTCAGCTGTACATTCCCTACTGATGTCAGAACCGGTTGCTCCGCTTTTTGATAGCCGATATACATATACTCCAAAGCGGAATTCGCAGCCGGAATTTGGATGGAGTAATTGCCGTTTGCATCAGATACGGTACCGATAGAGGTTCCCTTCACGCGGATACTTACACCAGGCAGGCCCAAGTGGTCTTGTGAATCCTCCACCCTACCACTTACCCGTCTAATATTTGCCTCTGGCTTATAGTACGATATGTTATAACCAATCTGGTAAGGTTTTAAAGTAGGTTTGTTTCCTCCCCTGGAAGGGTCTCCCGAAGAAAGCACCAATTTCACATTCTTCCACGCTTCACCACTCTGCTGGCTGATATTCGCGCGGTAAATGAGATCCACAGGTTTATTTACCTCTGTTGCCCTGATATCATAAGAAGGATACCAGCTTGCGTTTTTAATTAAATAGGTAATTTTAAAAGACCCGTCCACCGGAGCTTTCGCACTCACCTTCACGGCTAAATCACTCGTGTTGTTCCTGCTTTTGTCCCTCAGCTCATTGCTTTGCTTCTGGGTCTTCGCTATCTCTTCTCTAAGTCGTTTTATTGCTTTATCGTTATCCAGTTGCTTCAGTTTATTTTCAGTTAACCTTGTGCGTTGAAACTCAAGAACCTGTTTTAATTTATTTAGATCCAGACCTGCACCCCCGTTGCCTACACTCTGGTTTGCTGCCAGCATGTCTTCTTCTTTCTTCAGAATCAAAATGTTATTCTGTTTGATATCCACTTCATCGTTCAACTGCGACAGCCTTTGCTCAAGGGATTTAATCTCCTCGCTCGCTTTCTGTTCATTTAAAAAATTATTCTGACGACTGACGGAAAGAATGGTAAAATTTCCAAGGCCTTTAACCTGGATACTTTGCTCCTCTATTTCCGGCGAGAGATCGTGAAACACGATACTTGAAGTGCCACCTGGAACACTTACACTGGCGCTACGTTCAATCTGAGCGCCTTTCAGAAAAACAATAACCTTTTCAATTTTTGAGTCTGAAGAAACTGACCTTTCCTGAGCGTAGTTTGCAATTGAAATCGTTGAGAGAAAAACAAGGAGCGATAATCGTAGATGCATTCAATTGGCGTTAATAAGTTTATCCAGCAAAGTAAATAAAATCATTGACATTAATATCCAGCACTGATCATTTGAGGCACAGTCTAAGCGCAACTAATCTTTTTGTACTTTATCAAAAGGTTTCAAACTTAGGCTTGATTTAATGGCAGTTAATTCGCCCAGGAGCCTGGTTTCGGTAACTAGGCTATCTGCTCCAAGCGATGCAGCGATGCGCGAGATCTCCATGTTGAGTGTATCGATTTCTGTAGGGCGAGAGTTATTGATATCCTGGAGCGTCGATATCAGCTGGCCATCGGATGACTTGCTAATCGCAAGCAGGGTTTCGGTCACCTCATCTTCGCTGACCTGTATTCCACGAAGCCGGGCAATGGCCGTGCACTCCCTGATCACACGCCGGGCTATGACAAGGGCGGCTTCATTGCGCCAGAAAATACCATTGTGCGTGTTTAGCAAAGGGCAAATCGAATTAAAGACGCAATTAACAATCACTTTCTTCCAGATAAGCGTTTGAATTTCAGCTTCAGCTTTAAAGCTAAACCCGGGTGTATCTATCTGCGCAACGGCGGATTCGAGCAGGTCAACATCGCCTCTGATGATGCCTACCCGGCAGGGAGCGACTGGTTTAAACCTGATCATATGGTCTGCTGTGAACTGGCTGGTCACAAAAAGAACGCAGCGATAGAGCTGCGTAAAAGCCTGATCCAGAAAAGGCTTTTCGATATTGAGCCCATTTTGGAGCAGGATCACAGGATAATGAGTTCCTTTTAAGGCGAGCTTTGCAGCAACCTGTTCGTTGGCATGCGACTTCGTGGTTATTACGACGATGCCATCAATGGTCTGCAGGTCCTCGAATATTCTCACTTCGACCTCGGCACTCAATTCGGTTCCATCCGGCAGGGCAACTATAATCTCCTTAGTTGACGGTATTTGTTCTTCAGTGCTTCGGCGAATCAAGACACCGTGCTTTCCGGCATTTACTAAAAAAGCCGCCAAGGCGCAGCCTATTGCTCCTGCCCCAACAATATAAATCGGCTCAAGAGGGATTTTTGATGTTTCCATAAGCATCGTGAATAGGATTATGGTTAGCGTGTACAGTAAACCAGCAATGATGCTTTAGCCAATGCAGCCTTATTCAACATAAAACCGGAGAGCGCCGCAGGAGAATTCATCGAGGCGCCGAGCTTTTCTACTTTCAAGGCATAAACCGTAATCAGGTAGCGGTGCGGTGCCTCTCCTTCACCCGGGCATGGGCCCTGGTAGCCGGCAGCACCCGTATCATTCATCGTTTGCAAACTACCTGGAGGCGACACAGCAGTTTTGCTATTCCCCGCACCACGTTTTAGCTCAAGAACAGTTGAAGGTATATCAACCACTACCCAATGCCAAAAGCCGCTCCCGGTGGGCGCATCGGGATCATACATGGTTATAGCAAAGCTCTTCGTGCCGATCGGCGCATTAGACCAGCTTAATTGAGGCGACTCGTTGTTTCCGTTACAGCCAAAATTTGCGGCAACAAATTGATTTGTAAACTGCCCGCCCAAGTCGGCGCTTTTTAGCGTAAAAGTTTGGCCAAAGGTTAAGCTGGAAACAAGGAATAAAATGATGACGTTAAAGGTCTTTTTCATACCTCAAATATGCGCAGTAACAGCGAGGCAAGTTTATGCAAGAGGTTCAAAACATATTGAGAAAAGCCCTAATTAGGCGCTACCGCGATAGCCTGCAGGCGTCACACCGTACTTACGCTTAAAAGCGGTGTTGAAATTTGAAACATGCTGATAGCCATAGTCCAGGTAAAGCTCAGTTGCCAACTTCCCCTTCGCCAGTTCAGTACAGGCCATTTCCAGTTTGCGTTCCCGAATATATTTCTGAGGCGACAAACCGTAAGCATTTTCAAAATCCCGCTTAAAAGCAGAAAGGCTCCGGTTGCTCAAAAATGCAAGTTCCTCAAGTGAAATCCCGGCAAACAGGTTGTTCTCCACCACATTTTTCAGCGACAGGTTGGCCCGCTCGCCAAAAATCCCAATCAACAGCTGAGGCGCAATTTCGTACATCGCGGTAAGTAGCTCGGTAACCTTAAGGGTTGCCAATTCAATTGACAGCGAATGCCCACCAGCAATCAATGCCTTAATGTTCCGGACATATTCATTGATGTAGTTGTTATTTTTAAAATGCATGTAAGGAGGATCCTCAGATCCGTGCACCGCTTTTGGCCGTTTACCCGCAACAAATTCCCTACCGATATCGCCTGGAAAGAAGACAATAACGCTGCTGTACAGGCCACCAAGATCACTGTTGTGCTCTGCGATAATTGAATTGCCCTCTGGTATAAGCAGCCCGTGCCCGGGAGTCAGGATGACATTTTCTGCAGCACGGTAAATCTGTTTTTGCCCACTCTGTACAAAACTAAAGGCGTAACGGCTAAAAAGCACCCGGCTGCGGAAGGCTCCCCCTTTATCCTTATAATCAACAAATGATATGTCACCCGCCGCTATTCGCGCCTGGTAGCGCGTAGCCTCTGGTACCTGGATGATTTCCATAATTTATGAACTTAAATAAATAAACAGCAAATTACCAAAAAGACGTTTTATACTCTTTAAATTAAAGCTATATTTCGGCCGCCATCACTTTTCTTTTTCCAAATCGGGATTATACGGCAGCAGATTTGAACTATAGCCGTGATAGCAGGGATGTGCCCTAAATTCTTGTAAAATCAAGGTGCTTTCACAAGGAAGATGTTAAAATCACAAAACAAGGTCGCTCAAACATTCATATATTAATTTCGTGCTGACATCCACCTAATTCAGCTACCAACAACAACATTAATTGCCTTAACTGTCAATTACTGCTCGATAGCCTTGAACAACGATGCGAGAATCGCTTTGCTTAACAATTTGGAATACAGCCTTAGAAAGCGTTCAACCATGATCATCTTTCGATAATAATGGGTCGCTGGTACAATTTCATTCATGAGCCAACCTGAACCCACGCGTAGTGTTTAGACTTGCAGCTTCTGCCCGCAGTACAGCATTTACAGCTAAGTCTTTGAGGAAGATAAAATTATTTCGTTTGAAAAACGTTACGCTTGCTTAATGGTGTTACATGCCGATTTCCAAGGCGTACTTTGCTCCGAAATCAATGGGGTATTTTTCTGCGGAAAATTCTTTCTTCGGAATATCTATTATTAATACACGTGTTTTCCAAATTTTAATCTGAAGCAGTCAGGTGCTATTAGTAAGTAGCAAAGTTTGATATTGATTACCTCAATTTAAGGTTTAGTATCTATATTAAATCGTAAATAATGGCAACAGCTGAATAACCTTTTAATGAAACAGATTGGAGAAAATATTAAACGATTACGCAAAAAACATCGGTGGACGCAAGGAGAAGTTGTTAAACGACTTGGAATTTCAACCCCTGCCTTTTCAAATATTGAAAGAGGAAAAACAGACATCAACATATCCCGCCTTCGAGAAATTGCTAACTTGTTCAATGTGAGTATTTTTGAGATCTTATATAAGCCGGCTGAGCTGGTAGCATTAGGGCAAGAAGAGGAACTGAATAAATGCAAGGATAGGTTAACTGAAAAAGATTATGAGTTAATAAGGCTACAAACGAAACTGATAACCTTATACGAAACATTCAAAAGTATACCTGGCTTACCTTAATAGTTTTCAATAGTGCAGATTGGAAATTGAAATAGAGAACAATCAACGCACATATTTATTCGGTTTCCTACAACGGCGCGAAATCATGCAAAGCGTCCCAAGGACTTTCAGTCCTTTGCTCTACCGACTAAGCTATCGTTTAAACTTTGATTTTATGATGTGAAAGAGATTATGCGCCAATATATGCGCCAAATTTATGTTTACAGAACCTAAAATCTAAGCAGCATTTTGCCTCTCATCAATATTCCCAACTCCGGGTATTAACATTCCATTTTCATTTAACTGATCCGGCGATCCTACTAGATAGAGTTTAGCATTTGGCAATTCTTGAAATAGTTCTTCAATCGCCTGTTCAGAGTAGAAACACGATGTAATTATTAATTTATTGGGCATAAATTTTTGAAGCGCAGTTTTCGCCAATGTAACGGCAGTACAACCAGTTGCCAGTACTGACTTAGCGATAATTACAGCATCAACTCTTTTGCCTTTGGGTAAGTCGGGTAATATAATGGTTCTCACCTGACTGTTATATGTTGTCCTTCCTCTTTCACCGGCAAAATCCATAAATCCAGTTGTTTTACTTCTAAAATGCCTCGAGATACCATTTGAAAAGCTCTCAAAGTCGTCCTTTGTACTAATAATCACAACATGTTTGTCATCCATTGCCAGTCCGGAGAAAGTTTGTCCCATGGGAGTTTGGACAGTGGCTGCTCGAACAAATTCATGTGAGGCTATTTCACTACCAACTAATTCACCTAAGCGAATTAGACGTTTTTTCAGCTCTGGTCCTGTCACATTTACATTTCGGATATCAGTACAAAGTGCAGTCAAATAATTGGATGATTCGAGTACTATAAGGTTGTCCATGTTCTTTGTGTTGTTTGTAGTTCGCTAACGCAGCCCCAAAAGTCATTGTATAGACGCTGTGAACTAAATTGAATTGTATGTGTCCTGTCCCAAAACGAATAGCTGAGTTCAACCAAGTCTTTACTAACGCTATAGTACACTGTTGATGTTGGTTCAGGTTTAAGTTGTTTACCAATCCTTACAAAGTGATCTAAGTAGTTTAAATCTGTACCTAAGGACGCGCGTTGTTTAAGCCATATTTTAAAGGAGTTTTGTGCCAATTTTTGAAGTTCATGCGAATACTTAAATGACGACCGCCAGTTACCCGAATAGTAATTAGTGACACGTTCTATGAATACCTTTTGCTCAGGCTCGGCAGGAACTTCTTCCTCTTTTAGAAACACTAGAACTTTTGTTGGGTCAGACTTGAATGCGGCATCAAACTCGACTTCTGTCGCTGATTTGCCGTCAGTTAATTTAAACCCAAAATCCTTGGATAGAATCAATATATAAAGGTCACAGCTTCGCGCAATGTTAATTGTTTCTAAACTTGAACTACTCGCTACGGAACTAATGTTATATGGATCGACCCCCATGAGTTCAATGAACGAGTTGTCAGCAAACGCCTGTTTTATTGCATCTCGCTCCGGCACGAGGCCTCTGCTTACCGAGCTTATCATAACTGAGATCTTATCCATCTATTTTAATAAATCGTTGTTCCTCTCCTAAGTATTCAAACCTAGATAATTCCAAACCGTCGACCACGATTGTCTCCTCGAACATGTTAATTGGCCGTACCCAGATACTGAAATCCCCGTAAAGCCTTTGATATATCGCAAGCTCTTCTAAGGTTTCGCTATGTTTAGCAAAACCAACAACGTTATAAATCCCCCCCTTATAGTGCTTATACTTTCCAGTTGTCATAATTGAACAATTGAGCGTTTTTTACTTCAAAAATTTAAAGTAACAAAAATATAAGCAGATTGACAACATGGAAGAAAAGCCACCGTAATCTCTGTCACTTATGATTTATTAGCACAGATCCAGTAAAGATCCTCGTCCACTAAATAGACAAGCTCTTAGCATAGTCAAGATATACCATCAAAAAAGTCGGTTGTATCATTAATCAGACTTTTTGTATATGCTTTATCTAAGGTATCATGTAAGGCTCTCAACTTATGCCTTTCAATCTGGCCTTCTTCCAAGTAAACACCGTTGATTTTAAAATGTGATGCCATCCCTGTAAAGTACATTTCAACCCTTCCAAGACCTTCAACATCAGCAATAAGCCATTGGTAATCTCTTAATTCCGGACGTTTCGGATGATATGGAATCTTAGATACTTTATGCGCCGAGGCTAGTTTAAATGCGTTACCTTTCAAATATTTATGCAGTTTAGACAATTGTTCGTCTGAAAACTTTGAATGTTTAGCCATAGTATAGAGCCAGTTTAGATTAAGTTAGACTAACTGAATTAATTCTTCTGCTAGTGTTTCATTTGAACAGGAGCATATTCATTGACATACTGGTTAACACCAGGATTTTTATTTACTGACCTTTCTAATGCTGCTAAAGGCCTTCCAGTTTGCCAGCATACAAAAGTACTTCTAAGACTTTGTCCCTGATTACATTCTTAATTGAACCATCAATTATTGCTAGCCACGGTTCTTTCATTTTTTCACTCCAATTATCAAATGGGCTATCCATTCTTCGATAAAACGGCCACCAAGTGCTCTGCTGAATTTTCAACGGATCAAATAGTTCTTTAATCTTAGTATTCAAAGTGTCTGACATATCTAAGCATTCATTATCCCTGTGTAGTCCATAGATAAGTTTAGTATCCCTAGCTTGAAACTGGAAACCAATGTTTAATATTTTCCAATTCTCATTCCAAAACGAAAAGCCCGTATAATTGGCATCTAAATTGACATTGAAATCGAACTCGAGCTTCAGCTCTTCTGCAATATCTTTGACTATATCTTCTAACCCAGACTACAGAAATTCGATAAAAGAGTCTATCTCAGCTGTTGAATCCTTAGCGAAAATATTATCAAATAATGCAAGCGATACTCTTGGATCGGCCTTAAGTAAAATCAAGAAGAAGCTAAAGATCCATAAAGCGTTAGAACAAGGCTTTAAAAACATATATGGCTATACAAGTGATGATGGTGGCATCAGACATGCACTGACGGAAGAATCAACATCTGACGCAGAAGATGCAATGTTTATGCTAGTTTCTTGTAGTGCATTCATAAATTACTTAATAACTAAAGCACATAAAGCTGATATCAATATTAACAGTAGTCTTGCGCAATAGGCAACAGTTCGATGGGTTTGGAAGTTTCAATTAGAAGCATTAGTTTAGGACATGTTTGCAATATCCCCAACCGATAACAATTGGTTTAAGTTTTTAAAATCACAGGGGTTGAACTCATATGTTAACTTTTGGACACCAACGCCTTTGGAATGTCAAAGGCTTGAATTCAGGCGATAGACTATACTTCATGCTTAAGTCGCCAATAAGAAAGATCGGCGGTTTTGGAGAGTTTGTCAGATATCAGAACATTACCGCAGCGGAAGCTTGGGATCTGTTTGGACTTCGAAATGGCACTAGCGTTCGATCCAATTATGTTGGACGTATGCAGGGCTACTTGGATAAAAATAGTC
>Ga0181465_100336_pt1 | contig 17606 bp, 19 predicted proteins | sample InSIn3gowninarea_FD_119076 | JGI IMG/M metagenome (GOLD analysis project Ga0181465, IMG submission 119076) | Clean room microbial communities from NASA Spacecraft Assembly Facility at Jet Propulsion Laboratory, Pasadena, California, USA -... ... | reverse complement strand
AGCAACTTGTTGGGTCACCATTGCAACAAATCCTTGGGTCACAAAATGGTAAATGATGCAGGAGCATGAGGCTTGAAGGAAAAAGGCTTCATTTTACTCCAAAAATCCAAAAAAAGTTTACAAGAAAAGGAGTGGGATCTTTTAGCTGTCAATTTACAAAGTTTTCTAAATAGGATTTGAGCTAGAATATAGGTATTTGAATGATTTTGTAATTAATCTAGGTAGTTCAGAATTAGTTGAGATTCTTAGGGAGAATATCATGCAATTTAGGTATTTATCTAGGATTAGATGAACTCGATCCAATGATTGAGGATCAGATTGTTGAATATAAGACATTTATGTAAGTTTTGAACTATTGTAATAAGATTTGGCTAGATTTGGTTATGGAGAATTAGACTGTAAAAGAATTGAAATATCTCTGTATCTCTGTGTATTCTATGCATGAAAGGTTAAATCCTGGAGGTTGAATTCCTTCGAAATATCTTTGTTTATTGTTGAATTCCATTTTGGCCTGTAAAATTAGAGTTTTGTATGATTTGGTGTTATCGCATTAATTCCTCATTCACTATGTATTAAGTTAAATCGAATTTGTTTCAAACCAGAGAGATTTAGTTAGCTAAGCTCTGAATTCCATAGAGAAGAGCTAAACTTGGCGGAAGCTCTAAAATCATTGGGGAAGGAGAAAAGTCTGATAACTTCGTGAGGGAACCCGAAGAAGCCTGGAACCATTTGATCAACAAAACCCTTAGATCTACGGTAGGTGTGTGCAAACAAGTGCCGAAGTTAAACATAGGAGTAAAGCAGTCTTCATAGGTGAAATTTGTTTTCACGTGGCTTAAGGAGGTAAGTGGTATTTTGGGATAGTCATGCGATTCCATTTAGAAGCTGACACATAGCACGGAGAAACTATTTTTCTCGCGTGCTCTCGGCTTGATAAACATCAGCAAGAATTCCATGCGATATTAAGTGTCAACCATTGGATCAAGTGGGCTTGATCAATGGTGGAGGATCACCTGGCTAGTTTGCGAGTGAGTAAAGCGTCAACCATTAGATCTTAGAAAGAGGATCGATAGTGGAGAATTAATGTGATAAAAGTTGGGAGAAAGGCGGATGCAAGAAGTTTATGAACAATGGTGTTGTTTTTCTTTCGGTTCCGGGGTAAGTGAAGTTCTACTAATTTTCGGGTAACCTTAGAAATTCTGTTGTTTTAATAGAATATCTAAGTTTGGAGGTGGATGACTGAACTTGAAAAGGAAATTGAAGAAGAACTTCCACCTGCGCTTGAAGAAATCGTTTCTAGATTTGAACGATTATCCCTTACACTTACAACTAGACCACCATTTGTGGTATCAGAGCAACCTACTGACACTGAACAAGATCTGAAGGATTAGAAAAAGTTATCCAACATGGCTTTCAGAGTTGGAGGAAGAGGTGGTGGTCGAAGAAGAGGAATACCAGTTGCAAATGTTGAAGTGTTGGAAGCTATGCAACAGATGCAAGCTAGATTAGAAGCAATGGAAATGGGAAGAGAAGTCAGATGTTACAGATGTAACAAGCTGGGACGTAGAACCTATGAGTGCAAAAACATAGGAATAAATTAGAGGAATGCAATTGTTGCCAAGAATGAAGAGGGAGCAACAAAGGTAATAGAAGAATAAAATGTACCAGAGAAAGGGAAATCTTTGGTAGTTAACAAAGTTTTGTTAAAGCCAGCTAAGGAAATTATTGAACCAGCACAGAGAAAGACCTTGTTTAGGACTGTGTGCAAGGTTCAAGGGAAATGTTGTCAGATGATAATTGATAGTGGTAGTACAAATAATTTGGTCTCCACAGAAGTGGTGGAGAATTTGAAATTGAAGACAAAGAGACACCCAACACCTTACAATGTGTCATGGTTTTAAAATGGATATCAGTTAATAGTGAATGAGCAGTGTGAAGTGGACTTGCAGTTGGGAAAATATAGAGACAAAATTCTGTGTGATGTGATGCTTATGGATGTGTGTCACATATTATTGGGAAGACCTTGGGAGTATGACAGAGGAGCTATGCATGATGGAAAGAGGAACACATACAAATTTAATAAAGATGGTGTCAATCGTAGATTGTTGCCTATGGAAGAAGATGATGCATCAAGGAAACTTGATCCAAAGAATCTATTGTTGAGTTTAAAGGAGTACTTGTAGCAGATTGAAGAGGATGAGGTAAATTTTGCATTGATTTGCAAACCTAAGGTAATAATTACTTCCACAAAAATTTCTGATTTTCCAATTAAAATTCAAGAGATGCTGGACAGTTATTATGATATCATTGTAGATGATTTTCCTGATGAATTACCACCCATTAGAAAAATCAGTCATCATATAGATTTGATTCCAGGAGAAAATTTACCTAATAAAGAAGCTTACAAGATGACTCCCACAGAGAATGAAGAAATCAGGAAACAGGTTCAGGAACTGTTAGATAAGGGACTGCTTAGAGAGAGTTTGAGTCCTTGTGCAGTGCCAACATTGTTGAGTCCAAAGAAAGATGGAAGCTGGAGAATGTGCACTGATCAAGAGCAATCAATAAGATAACAATCAAGTACAGATTTCCTCTACCTAGAATTGAAGATTTGATGGATTGTTTGAGTGGAGCAAGATATTTTACAAAGTTGGATTTAAAAAGTGGTTATCATCAAATCAGAATTAGAGAAGGGGATGAGTGGAAAACTGCTTTTAAGACAAATGAAGGATTGTATGAATGGATGGTAATGCCTTTTGGGTTATCAAATGCTCCTAGTACATTTATGAGGTTCATGAATGGAGTTTTGAAAGAATTTATTGTAATAGTATATTTGGATGATATATTAGTTTACAACATATCTAAAGAGGAAATGTGAGACATCTGAATTATGTCTTACAAAGGCTACAATAAGAGAAGTTACTGTTAAATTTAAAGAAATATTCATTCATGAAGGAAGAGTTGGTATATTTGGGTTTTGTTGTTTCTATTGATGGTTTAAAGATGGATCCAAAGAAGATCAAGGCAAACATGGAGTGGCCTTCACCAAACAGTGTCTGCGGTAAGATGTTTTCATGGTATTTCTAGCTTTTATAGGAAATTCATAAGGAATTTTAGAAAGATCAATGCTTCTATTATTGACACTATAAAGAAGGACAAACAACCAATTAAATGGATTGCTGAAGCAAAAAGGAACTTCTAGTTGTTGAAGAGAAAGATTACTGAGAAACCTATTTTGATTTTAACTAATTTTAATAAACCTTTTCAAGTGAAGTGTGATGCCATTGGAGCTGTTTTAAGTCAGGAGGACAAATCTGTAGCTTATTTTAGTGAAAAACTCAATGAGTCAAAGAAGAAGTATTCTTCTTATGGCAAGGAGTTTTATGCAGTGGTGCAGTCTTTGAAGAAGTGGAGACATTACTTGATGTCTAAGGAGTTCATAATTTATTCAGATTGTTACACCCCAAGAAACTCACCTAGGTTGTATATCAGTGATGCTCGACAACATTACAAACTCAACAAAAAGTTGGATAAATTGGTGGATGAATGAAACAAATGCTGCATATTCAAGCCAGATAACCACTCCTACTATGCTTAACCCCAAACATGGGTGAACACCCCCAGACTACAAGGCTTTTAACAACCAATTACTCATAGTTTAGGAAAAATGAGATGATGGAGAAGACTGACCCAGATCAGCAGATGCACAGGACCCTGTGATGGTCTGCTGCAACCAGTAAAGAGGTCTGCAAAATCTATTTCTTAACACACAGACAGGATGACAGCTCTCTGGCATTAAAACAATAAAAGCCTGCATGCAAATTCAATGAAACTAACTAGATTCTAACACAGAGGTGGGATGACAGCCCCTCTAATTATAAACATCAGCATCACATGAACAAAAGCATAACAGGCATAGCCTGGAACATAGAAGAAGTGAAAAATGAGCAATTGATAGCAATAGAAGCTTGTATTAGTTGGAAATGAAGAGCAGAAGTTGCAGGTCTCATAGTAGTTACATTCTTCAGAAGTTGAAGCTTGCAACATAATAACACTCATCAACCTGATTACATCGTTTTTATGGGTATATATAGAGGTTTGATAAAAAATTGCTTTGCATAACTCATGCGTGGAGGTGTCTTAATTGACCACCAACTGCATTTACAGTTAGATATGGGTGTTCTGCTACAATCTGAATGTTTTAATAAACAAAATGGCTCTTTTTGTAGTCTGGTGTACTCCTTGAACAGGTGGAATGTTTCATGAATAAATGTCAATAACTGCTGAATGGATTCAACTGCTCGAGGCAGTGCTTTCTCGTCCTTGACCGTGTTGTTCTTTAATTGCAGTTGGTGGAGCCTTAATGCGCAGAGAGTAAGTAGATCATCCCCTTCATCCCTCTGATGAATAGCACAGGTTACGGGTGAGAACAGAATGTCAGAAGCATGAGCAGAAGGCGAAAACAAATACTGGCCGTCAGATCATAAAAATCAACGACCGAGATCGCACAGGAGTAGCTATCAAGAGCAGGGAGGGACGACAACCGTTAGATTTGCCAGTAGCAGATCCAACGATTATCACACGATAGAGAAACGCACATGTTAATGGGTGAGAGAATGGCGATATCGCGGATGGGCGGTTTCCCTGCACCGCATTTGGGCTGCGGGTCGTTTCCGTAATGGGTAGTGTGATGCAGTAATATGGCACCGTGTGTCTGACGGGACGATGGGGAAGCCGCTTTTCCCACCACCTAATGTATGAGCGGTTAACGGGGCGAGGGCTTGCGGTTGGTGTTGGATTAACGGGCGGAGGATCAAGCGGTCAGAATTTAACGCACATGTCTCGAGGTGATGTGACATGTAAGGGGCGGGCCTGGCTATGATTTTTGTTGTATGTGTGAGTTATAAGGGTTAGGACTATAGTGTCGAGGCAAAATGAATAATAAGTTTATATATGGGGTTTAATGAAATTGAAACAAAAGTGCCCAAGAGTTGTGAAACATAGGTTAATGCGAGGCTTTTGAAGTATTTAAAGCAAAATGCATGGGCACTGGTAAAAAGGGTATAAAGGGGTTTTGTGAAGAGATTAAGTGGGAAACAAAGGAAAAGGGAGCCATAAGGGTGCAATTGAAGTTTGATTACATACGGGCTTACACAGGGTTTAAGAAGGAAACAAGGATTAAGGGGTAACGAGGGAAAATAATGAGAATGAAGGGGAAGAACAAATCCACTGCTACGAACCTCTTGAAAGCACAAGTAGCACTGCCAAACCTACTTTTTGCCCATCAAATGTTGCAAATAGTAGCATAGCTAACACTGGCTCCTTCTGGGGATGAGATCCTCCCTGTGAGGTCTCAAGAACCTGCAGATCAATGCCTTCCTGATGAAAACCAATTAGCAAAATTCCTAGTGTTCCATTGGGCATGGAGTCTACTTTGCCTGCACAAAACTGATAAACACAAAATATTTACAGCCTTTAAGGCCAAAAGGCCTTAAACAACATAAACTTTCAAAAACCGCCCATTAACTGGGCCATCAAAAACTGTCTCTCCTCCCATACTTTTTAGTATGAAGGTGTTGTTCCCTTGAACTTATGAAATGATGAAAGGCCCTGTCTAGAAAGCATCAAATTTCTCATGATTGCCTTTCTTCTCCTTTAGTGCATCCCATTTCAAAACCAAGTCACCAACCTGAAAATTATCTATTTTTTCCTTCTTGTCAAAGGCTTCCTTAATCCTTCTCTGATGTGCTGCAGCCTTTTCAGCCAGCTGTTCTCTAATCTGATGTAACTCTGCCAAATCAGTGATTCTCTTTGCCATTTCTTCTTTTTCATCCTACTCTATTTGAAGGAATTTTGCCACAGGGAGAGTTAACTGAATTGGGAATACAACATCAGTGCCATACACCAGCTTGAATGGAGAATTCCCTGTGGATTTCTTAATGGTCACTCTGTCAGCCCACAATGCATACTTGAGCTTTGAATCCCAATCCTTTTTATTGTCCTCTAACAACTTTTTAATTATCCTGATCAGACTTTTATCATAGGATTCTGCCAGACCATTTCCACTGTTACAGCGTTGGAAACTGTAACAGACTCCTCCCATGTCTACCTAAGCAACTAGCCAATCAGGGTAAACATGTGACAAGGGACCACTATGATATGATTCGACCTCCTAAGTAATGTTAAGGAAGTGGAACCAATATAAATACACCACACAGACATTCAACATCAGCTTCAGAACCCTCAGGAACCAAATCAACACTTTAGACAACTTGCCCTTGGGTCCCATTGAGCTTTTAAACAACTTAAGACTCGGTCGCTCTCATGCTATAAGCATGACAGCATCCAGAAACCTAGAGTCGCTCTCATAAGCTTACATGCCAAAGTCCAAAGACTGATTTAGTCATTCTTATGCCAATGTCCCTGGGATTTGAGCCAATTTTTTAGGCCCAGAGCTCAGGTCATTGCCCATAATTGAACCATCTCTTCATAACAATAAAAGAACATGGAAATTACAGTACTAAAGAAAATACGTGTTTAAGGCCTTAATTAGATCCCTATTAGCCATGACAGACATTTTGCAAAAATAACAGTTATGAGCACAGGGGACTCATACTCAGCTGAGAATCACTAAGAACCATTGATGCCTCAACACAAAAACTGTCATTCCATCCATTAGGTGATAGATACATTGATCAGTCAATTACAAGTAAAAACATGATGAGAGCCATACATAGTTGTTGTCATAAAAAACATACATAACCAACATAATAGCGGTAGAAATACTCATGAAAGTACACGTATAATCCATAAAAATGCTCATATAAATACAAGGAGAATTAAACTTTCATTAATGGTGAAAAATCCAAACCCGTGACGGGACTTCCATGTTCCACTCGCCCATAGAATGGCTGAGCCAAATCTCTCTTTAGCCATTCACCATCTTGGCCATATTCCAAGCATTAATGTGGGATATCATAGAACAAATCCATAAAAATAATCTAGGGCTTCTATAGGCCATCCACCTCAACCCGTAAAACAGTGATTCCACCTCGCAGTTGAGCATCACAAAACTATCATCATATCAGTCTCTATCCCAGTCATCCAGGGCTTTAAAGCATTTGTTCCAACTAAGGCTCCAGGACTAGTAACTCAACCCACCAAGGGCTCCAGAGCATTTGTCCAACCAAGGCTATGGGACTAATAACTCAACCCAAGCTATTACTAGGCTCCAGAGAATTTTTCCATCCAAGGCTCCAGGAACGAGTAACTCAACCCAAGCTAATGAAACATGAGAACCAAACAAAAACAAATCAAGGAAATAAACCCACAAATACCATCGATATCCAGGAAATGAAAAGCTTAGGTAATCCACTATCAATCCAGTTAATCTTCCATGTCAATGACAAATCATAACCAAGAATCCACATGCATATGTCATGCATGACAAAATTAGTGAAGAAATCATACATGCAACTCGGTACCTGCTAGCAAATATGATGTAGCTGATGATACCGATGCCTTCTTGTGCTTTCCTTCTCTTCCTTTGCCTTCTTTCTCCAATATTCCAAGTATGCCACAGCCATCAAGAGTGCTCCAAGACAACTCTAAGTCTCCAAGAATATGAGAAAGAGAGAGAGAGAGAGAATAGAAGAGAGCTCCAACACTAAAATGACCAAGCTTGAACCAAGAGCTTGCCAACTGATCCTCAAAATCATTTTTATTACTGAGGCCTCTATTTTCTTCATTTTCCATTATTTTACTTGACTTTCCTCCTCACATGCAACCTGTGACCTTTCACCTTCCTTTTCTCCTAATTTCCTTAGTTTCAACACCCATTAGGAAGTCTTTCCTAACATTCATCTTGGAATATGTGTCCCATCATCGTGGCCTTATATATTTTTACATGATTTTTTAACCAAGGAAGTTACAGAACCCTCCCCCTTGGGGGAACACCGTCCTCGATGTTCATTGACACCTATAACCAACAAGACTGATGAAAAAAAAACATATTTACCATGTTTGTAACATAATTCATTACAGTTTTTATAATGACTACTACTGAGACATGACAAACATATCATTTACTGGAGATTTATAACACAACTCATTATGGTATTTATACTAACCACATATACACATACACATTTTCTTCAACCATCAAATAACCATACTATCCGTGGAGCTTTATAAACCATCTCGATACAGTATTTACAATAATAAACACATGCACATTTTCTCAACCAACAAATAAAAGGATACGATGCCTGTATCAATCAACAAGAGAATTCAGAGGATCACACCTCCACCCTCAGAGTAATACCAGGATTCACCTCCTTTCGAGGAGGTCCAGAATCCACTGTCACAATCAAAGATGCATCCGATGTCCATCATTATAATCCTGGACACTTGTCCTCTCAGCGAACAGTTACAGGCTCATTATTCCAGGGCACACTCCCATTGTCCATCTCATTCCATTTGACAATGCTAATGAACAAAACAAATATATCCATGACCTTCTCTTCTATGCTATACAATTCTTTGGGAAATCGGTCATCTCCTTCCATGGAGTCACTCACCTTCCAAGTTTCGTTGGCACCCCCATCTCGGGCAATCCATCCCTTGGCAAGGCTTCCTCACATGAGTATAGACAAAAACCAAGGCGTATCCCTACCTTAAAACCATCATACCAGTCATAGCATGATCATGAAAATGAATGGACACTATTGGATACCAGTGTCCCACAATGGCCCTACTCCTAAAGTTCTCTACCAGCATACTGCTGCATGTTGCAATTTCTTTCACTGCTGCCGCTAATTCTTGCAATCGATTTCAACCACCCAATCGGGTATTTCCATGCATTCCTCTACCAAACACATAATTTCCATTAGATTTAAAATAAATTGAAATAACTTCAAATGATACCTCATTGGTAGCTCGTCAATAAGGTATACTTGCAATCCTATTTAATTCTTGTCACAATAAGTCAAACTAGTATCTTTAATAAAATCATCATGTATAAACATATCACATCAAGTTAGCTCATAACACAACCATCATAGATCAACATCATAAATCACATGTAACCATCATAAACCGAAATCGTAGATCACATGTAATCACCATAGACTAGAATCATAAATCACAAGCATCGTAAAACTGAATAAAATAGTGATACTTATCCTTTAATCAATCCTTACACTAGTATAAAATGGTTAATTAGTTATTAAACAAATGACTAAAATTTGCATATAAATGACCATTTTTCAGTCGATGACTAGTAGTAGCTAATTTACAGTATCTTATAACGTGACCAACTTTTAGTCATTTTTAGCTTAATCATTAATTGGTTGTTTCAATTTCATCCTCTAGTAGTATATTTAGTCATAAATTTAGTCATTAATTGCCACAATTAATGACCAAATATACAATAAAATATATTACTATATGATCACTGAGAAAACCAATTAATGACCAATGAAATATGACTAAAATGTTGGTCATGTTATAAGATACTATAAATTAGCTATTAATAGTTAAATATGTGCAAATTTTAATCATCATTTGAAACCAATATATGGCCGAAGAAATATGCCTAAGTTTTGGTCATGTTATAAGATACTGTAAGTTAGCTACTAATTGTCATATATATGCAATATTTAGTCATCATTTGTAATCACAATTTTATCATTTACAACAGACATTTATATTTTTTGATAGTTTCATATTCATTATATAAACGAATAATTTAGTAGTTTATATTCATTTCATTTACTTTCATTAAGAATAATTATAAATAACTAATTTAATCATATATTCATTTTATTTGTGTTCAACATTAGTCAATATAAACTACTAATTTAGTAGTTGTATATTGATTTTATGTGTTCATTATTAATCAATATAAATTAATTATTATCATTTTGCTACCAAATTAAAAATATTTTATACAATGTGCATGTTCATCTAATATAAAAACACAAAGTCACATATGTTAATTAAAATACTAAACAATATCAAGCGAAACTATAAATAGTTTCAACCACATAAATTATATTATATGAAATATCCAGTTTTACAATACGAGTTTCGAATTTAATATTGGTTGGACTACAATTTACACATGAAATGTTGTTTCATCACTTCAAAAAATTATCATTGTATTGCCAAGCCATTGCGGGTGAATTCACCAACTCTGAAGACTTGACCATCTATCTCTATGTGTGCGTCTTATGTGGTATGTTATTGGCTCTAAGGGTATCACTACACTGATTCTCTTCTGAACTCACTCTCTTTTCTTTTCTTTTTTCGAGAAAAATAACTCAATATTGATGGTAAGAAGCAAGAATTAAAGAAAGAGGAGAACAATAACAATGGAGCAACAAATGAAGATACAATGCAGAATGTAAGACATGAAAGATGATGAACACTAGAATATAAATTAAAGTATACTATAAAGGATTTTACAACATACACCTCAACATCAACAATGTCAAAGCCATTTTTCCCCATAAAATCATGAAACTCGAGCAAGCTTTCTTCAATTGAGCAATAGTGGCCACTATGTCACTAGATGACTTGTGTAAACAAAGAAAATAAAACATCACCATAGAAAATAACACCTTAGTAACTTAGTATTCATCCTTCAGGGAAATCTTAGGCATAATCATGCCAACTAAGTTACATGCTAAAAATCTCATGTTGTAGATAACTTGTCAAAACAAATAATATAAGCCTTGTCATTTTATTCGCAACTCATTATTTCTCTAATGTATGAACTTGGTCAAGTTTATAAACAACATGTGTTCAAATTATAACAACATGAAAGTAAACTTTTATAATATTCATGAAAATATTTTATCACAAAACAACTAAAAGGATTTCAATCAATATCATGTAATACTAATTTCATCTTCAAGCTTTGGTTGTTGTTTAAATGGACATGATACCAAGTATTTTCAATTTCATAGTTAAAAAACAAAACAAAATAAAAAGAAATGTTCAAAATACAATCAAGCAATAAAGAGAGGACATCATGGAATGGACATTGAAATTATAAAAAAAAAATGTTTACCTATCTACTAATGTCTTGTTTGACATTCATAAAACATTTTCTTACCCAAAATAACCAAAAAAGGTGAAATAATCACAACATTAAAAACCATAGGAATCCCTACTAGAAACATTTCCAAAGTCGATGAATTAGGTGCCTGAAGGATCTCAAACAATAAATGAATCATATCCAAGTCATGCTTTACATTGTGTTCTCATCATTTTTCCAATCACATATCCTATAACCCGCCCACACCAGAGTTAAGTAACAATGAAATGAAGGCATTGAAATTTGTTTTTATCTATTATATCTATAAAATTTAAATCTGAAAATAGTTTAACACAAAATAACTATCAGCGTATCCCCTAAAGATGGACTCACTTGGAAGTCTGGAATGTTGGGTTAATTAAAATTCATTAACAGGTTATTCCTTTCTTATCTAAAAATCTTCTCCCCACCTGTTTGATTCATTATTTACAATACTAATATTATATTTATGTTTTGGATGTTGTTTAAATGGATATGATACCAACTATTTTCAAATTTATAGTTAAAAGACACAAAAAAATCAAAGTGAAAGTTCAAAATATAATCAAATAATAAAGAGAGGATATCATGGAATGGGCATTGAAATTATAAAAATTCTATTTACATGTCAACTGGTGTTTGGCATTCTTAAAATTGCCTGCCCAAAATAACCACAAGGTGAAAGAATTAGAAAATTAAAAAACAATGTAAACCTTCCTAGAAAAAAATCCAAAGCCGATGAATCAGATGCCTGAGGGTCTCAAAGAACAAATGAATCATATCAAAGACATTATCTGCATTTCCTCCCCATCCTTTTTCCAATCCAATTTCTTATAATTTTCCCACATCAAAGTCCAATAACATTCAGATGAAAGATTTTATATTTTTGTAGAAAAAATTGGAGATTTGTCAAGCATGTGAACTGCATGGTACATATACTCATAAATATTTTCATAAAATAATATTCAAATATTTTATATTTTTGTAAAAAAATTGGAGATTTGTCAAGCATGCTAACCACATTGGTACAAAAATTATTTCCATAAATGTATCCATAAATACAGTGGATCTTACTCATAAATATTTGCAGAAGATTTATCACGCAGGAAACAGGTATGGATTTGGAGTCCTAGTTGTGTGAACGTTTTACATATTTTTTGGACATTTGATTTTTTTCTTATTTATTTGAGCTTTGAAGGCCCTTCATCTGGTGAGCTTATAACAAGAGTACCTATACCACCATAACCATTACATGAAGCTTGTGTCTGACTACTTCTAGTCCTACAAGTTGCTACATATGCCAAATAATGGAGGTCACGCCCACAAAGAATAAATTTACACTCTTTGATTGCTAACCCAACCATTGTGAGTGTGAAATGGACTTTTATTGCTTGGAGCATTTGGAGGGCCTAGAAGGTTTCCTAGAATATTGAACTGGAAATGCTAAGAATTTGAAGTTGATTTATTTTGAATGATCATTTTTTATGGTGGCCTCATCCGACTTTATGAAATAAAAGTAAAAACAACATGGTTCTTGTTCCTTTCATTTTTCGAAAGAGGCATTAAGAATACCAAAGATATTTTTAATTCTCAGACATGGGAATGCATCTCTTTCCATAAGAAGAAAAAAAGTTCAAGGTAGCCAATCTTCATAGACATGTCATCGAGAAGGTCAAAGTGATCATCCCAAACTTAGTCTTCATGCGATAAGGTCAAAGTGATCATCCCCAACTTAGTCTTCATGCGAGAAGGTCAAAGTGATCATCCCCAACTTAGTCTTCATGAAATTAGGCTTGAAATCCTCTACAACCATTGCAACAAGATCAATGCCTTTACAAAATACATGTCAGAGAATAACACTCACTAGGTTATGCTAGCGAATAAAATGGGAGAAAAAAATTCTCCTAGAGGTTATCCACTTGGAAGTGTGATACTCACTACACCCATTTCCTAAAAGGTTTCTCTCTTAAGGTACAAAGTGCCTTAGGCCATCAACTTTCCTAGAGCTCAATACATTATTAGAGTTGGAATTCTATTTCATGTTTGTAAGAAAAGAAATAATTCTTGTTTAGAGTTTATTAAGGGCCAAGATGCTCAAATTTTTACTTGGGAAAACAAAGAACTTACTTATGCATGTCTTTAATATTTATATGCAAATTATTTTTCAAATGCAAAAGTTAGTGGGATGTGCCATATTTATGCCAATTGCAAGAATATTTAGAGGGTCTCTTTGAATTATGAGAAAGAAACATTATATTAGCTCTCATACTCCCTCTTACTACTCTAGGGAATCACAAAGTTCTAGTAGAAGGCCAAGGCACGAAGCTAGTTGCGTTAATTGCTAAAGGCGAGCATCACCAAAGCTAGACGATGTAGCCCTCCACCATTGCCCCAAATTGATAAGTTTCTAACACTTTCCCTTATTATTTCAAAGAACAATAAGTCAACCAAATATGTTTATCAAGTTAATGATGGTTTAATTTACATAATCACAAATTTTTAGGCAACTAATTATGGTTGGGGGTCATTCCGTAATGACAAATAAGATATCCCTTTAATTGAAGTTTTCATCATGATAGTTAGTGATTTTTTTGGAAATGTGTAAACACTACTTTTATGCCTTTATGGCAATAATCTTGGTTCGTATTTGTTTATGTCGAGCGGATTTTAATAAAAAAATCTTCTAAAATGTATGTCCATGAGTCAATTTTGATAGGCTTTATGTTTTTGGGCAGTTTTTGATAGATACCATTGCTTTTAACACCACTTCAATTGTTGAGGCTACCAAACTACGCACCATTTTATGTGACATTACTAATATGTTACATCTTATTGATAGTTAAAGGAAGCATTTTATACGGAAAAAGAATTAGAAAAATAAAACTTTAAGCATTACAACTAGGATTCGTCATGTTCAAGCATTCTACTGCAAAACATCCATCACATTAGAACTATATAAATCATTAGGAGACAAGCTGATAAGACATGATTTCATGATCCTCATGATGCTTGAACATTGAAATTGATGCATACTAACTACCCATTACTAAAAATCTTCATGATGTTGAGAACAAAATATGTAGTATTATGCCAGATGTCATCTGTTATCTAAGTACCAACTAGATGGCACAAATTATTTCCTATCTTGTGGAATTTTAGTTCCATCTCATTAAGCACCTTATCAGTTATATCTTTTTTTATTTCCTACAAATTCCTTGAATTTAAAAAAATGGTTTTTATAACAAACATATCCAATCTTTGTGCACGAGTATTTCACCTTGTTAACCACTATCTCAGAGCATTCATCCATAAAGGGGTTTTACAATTATGAAAAATAGAGTCAATATATTACAATTATATGTGGGAAATTTATATGTATAGGGGGTTCTAAAAAAGGTATCTCGTAAAAATAGGGGATTAAGGAGCTAATCCCAGGGATTGAAGTTTATGGTGGAGAAAAAGATCATGTCAAAGGTTGTATTGTTGTGTTAGAGCATAGTGATGAATTATCTTTGGGCTAGACAATGACTATCAAGGCCTTGCACACACCATGTTCATTGTTGGATGTGGGAATTTTTTTTTCTTAAGGTTTAGAAGAGGCAAAATACTAGCCTCCTTTCCCAAGTCAACTCGGGTTTTTTGTTGGCATAAGTATAAAGTTAAGTGCTTTCGATGCACAATGAATGTTTAAATAAAAAAATGAAAGGATCAATAAAAAACTTAACTCAGCTAAGCAACAATGTAAGGAGAATAATCCCATGGTGCCATAAACCATTCAAAACAAATATTTCTTACTCTAATTATCCATATTTGAGCCTCAGGAAGATTTCCTAGTTCAACATTGATAAGATGTGGGGCCTAAGATGTAACAATCTTTTGGGTACATTTGAAATTTCTTGAAGTTACTATAGACTTTTGGGTACATAGAAATGATGAGATTGATTAGGTTTGGGCTTAAGATGTGTCATCAAGAATCAATTTGGTTGCCTTAACACTAAGAATAATTATGACAAAAAACAAACCAAGAGTAGGCAAAAGTGATGAGTGATATTTTAACAGCGGGTATACAGGTTTTGAAATTTCAATTTGAAATGAATAGAAAGTGAACTTGGTTCCATGATATTGGAGTCAGAAAAAATCACCAGTTCTGTTAGGAAACAATATATAGGCATGGTTAGTATGTTGGGCTTGGGCCAAATGAAAATGGTGATTTAATTGCAGTGGACTATGAACAATCAACCTTGATCCTATGTGGACAAACTTTCATTTGGTGATTTTATTACATTATACTATGAGCAATTAGCCTTGATCCTATGTGGAGAAGCTTTCTTATATATTTATGCCTTGAAGGGAGCTCTAAAAGTTGCAATCGCACTAGCAATATCTTGTATATACATACAATGCCCTTGACTTTCCTACATGGATTATTGTACATGGATAATCTGTAGTTTCATTATTTGCATTAGAAAAGATAGTCTAGATTTTCCCAGCTCTACATGATGTCTTGATTTCAAATGGGGCAGGTGTTTCTTTAGGTCTTGATGGAATAGAAACAGAATTTTAAAAGTGGTGGGCCAATTCATTATTACAATACCTAGTGGCCCAGCTTTAAGGAAACATGAGACCTTCACTCTTAAATGTAGAACATGATACGTAATTTCAACTACAGATCTTCCATCATATCAATGTCTCCTAAGAGTAATTTTCCCCAAGAGGTATGTATGTTGTTTGACTGTGACATGTATATATGGTTGTCCATGTTGTAAATGTATACTTAGCCTATGAATTAACAAGCATTTCCTAATTATACAACATTTTATTTTGCAAGTCACACACATGATTACAGATTGATAACCATTACTCCACCTCATTGTATCATACAAATTAGAAATTACACACAACACTGCAATCTTGAAACCATGCATAGAAAGGTGTGTTGTTAGTGGTTCAGACATATTTGGGCATCACAGCTATTAAGGAACTCAACATTTTGTGATTTTGAATGGGCATTGGGACATTGCCAATAATTCTCTTCCCACTCACTAACAAGCTTCCAACAATGTTCCTTAAGGAATTAGAAGAATCCATTACCTCCATGCTCTCAACAGAAGGGTTTGGACTCCTATCCAATTCATAGGAGTGGCTCTATCATCTCAAAAGAAAAATAAGAAAAATTCTTGTAGGGTAAAAAAGGAATGGTTCCTAAAAGGTAGGGTGATTTGGCTTGGGGCTGGAGATGATAATATAATGCTTTTCCATTATTTTTCAAATTACCAGAAAAATATCAAATGGGATGAGTCCTGGGCTGATAAGTTTACTGAAACTACTTGTGAATGGGTCTCCATTTCCATACTCCCAAAATTTATTCAAAGAGGATAACCAATCTTACATTAATGCAATTCTAAGACTACCCAACTTATTCCCTAGTTTTTTATACCTAGAAGACAATCAATATCCCATTACAAAGGAAGGGAAGGAGGAATTTCTCAGAGCCCTTCACAAATTTTAGAAAGACAAGAAAAATAGTCTAGATGGATTACCCATTAAATTTTCCATGGTTACTATAATTTCATAACGAAGGATCTCCACAAGGTGTTGTAAGCCACATTTGCTACCTTCAACACCACTTTTGTTGCACTTATTTTGAACATGGACAACCTAACCATATTTAGGAGCTTTCATATAACCTCACAATGAAACAATATCTATATCATTATCTCATAAATTATATCCCAAGAATTGAAAGATACACTCTCTAAAAAGGAGTCTCCTGAGCAATTCAACTTCCTCGAAGGGCACCAAATTCACAAGGTAGTTTGTGTTGCTCAAGAAGAGATACACTATGAAAATAAATAAATTGAAGGTCGTGATAGCTAAATTATACCTATACAAGGCCTCCAATAGAGTCAGTTGGCTCTTTCTTCTCAACTCATTCTCATTTATTTTGGGTTTAGATTACACTTTGTGGCTTTGGTAATCACTTGTGCTTACTCTATGACCTTCTCAATTTTAATCAATAGGTCAAATTCACCATTCTTCAATTCTAAAAGAGACACTTGTTAAGGATGTCCTCTCTCCCATTTGGTCCTCATCCTTGTAGCACACAGCTTAAACAAGGAACTTAGGGCATCTTCAACAAACGACTCTTTTAAAGGTATCTTAATTGGCAATTCCTACTCCATTTCTCACTTTTTGCAAATGGAAGCTTAATCTTCTGCAATAGTTCCAAGTGTATGGAGGATAAATTCAAAGAACTTTTAGACTTAGTATACATAGTGACGAGTATGTTGATAAATTCTTCAAAGTCTTTAGTTATTAGTTGGGGTCTCTCTAAACCTAAGAATCACTATATAAATCATATTTTCCCTTTCACGACCACTACCTTCAAATTCAGAATTAAGTATTTGGGTTTCCACATAAATGTTAACTTATACCTAAAGGAGACTATCAATGGCACATGGCCAAGATAAAAAAGAACTAAATTCTCACTGCAACATATGGTTTCCATGTTCAAAATAAGTGCAAC
>Ga0181465_100258_pt2 | contig 17646 bp, 15 predicted proteins | sample InSIn3gowninarea_FD_119076 | JGI IMG/M metagenome (GOLD analysis project Ga0181465, IMG submission 119076) | Clean room microbial communities from NASA Spacecraft Assembly Facility at Jet Propulsion Laboratory, Pasadena, California, USA -... ... | reverse complement strand
ATAGACCTAAGCACGAGAGGGAGATCGTCTAGCATACTACAAGAAGTCAGCAACTCAAGTCACCTTATATGTTGATTTTGTGAAGCCAGGAGTTTCGCTCTTACAGACAGAAGAGCTCTCTCACTCTACACCATTCGTAATGGTTGGGCAATCGAGTTTATATGCTACATCTTTATTTCCCCCGAGGTTTTCATTGCTCATTTCCTCCCATGATGGATATGTGCACCACGAATGGTGAGATGTACATCGAGCAACTACTATATAGCATCGCTCCGGATCGATTCTGCCTCTTCGGAATGAACGCCATCAAGGACTTTGATACTGTGTTTCTTGATCTGAGTGCTTTCGAGAGTGGAAGATCGGGGCAGCCTTGCAGGATAAGTGGTAACGAGGGCAACCAGGTCAGTGATCCTGTCATGTGTTTCCATATCCACAATGTCGAAACTTGAGAAGGTGATTGGGGTGTAATTGTAAAATCGAGGGGAAAGTATGGGTATCGGAGTCACGGACCTGATAGTCTCGTCCTTGGTCTTTCTTCCCATCCATATTGTCCTTGTGAATTCGCGGCTCAGTGTAACTTCTGATGCTGAACATTGCTTGACAGTCAATCCCACCGCATGGTTGGTCTCAACCCTTCTGTTTCGAGTATGTGTCTTATAGCTCAGTATCCGGAAGCCAGATAGAGGAACTCACGTTTCTAAAGTTCCAATGCTTCTTGTCAACTCTTCTTTTGCTTATCTCCCAGTATCTGTCTGTCTTTCTCTCATCCATAGTCCTACTCCTGGCCCTTACTGATGTGAGCAACAAGAGCACGTCTTGCTTTCCAATAATAGCAAGAAGTATATAATAACCACTCTGCAAACAAACACTTCTCACCCCATCTGTATTACAATCATAACATACCAGACGTGCGATGGACGTCGACTCAGAGCGAGTATCCATCTCGATCCCTGCTATCCTAGCGGTGTGAGTGTCAGAACAAAGAGATGGTGTATGATCAACGATGGGGTCTGTGGTATTGCTGGACAGTGTAGACTCTCAAGCCCCGTGGTTGGATGTTATATGGACTGAAATTTAGAAGAAACCCAGAGAAGGAAAAAGTTGTGCTGAGAATCACAGACCTGGTCAGTCCCTTGCCTTTTGTCTTCTTCGTACTGGGGTTTGAACGAATACCTGTATCTAGAGTGAGTTAGTCTTTATGCTTCTTCTTCCAGCACCATGGCGGCGTCTTGTCTTTTTGGAAGGTCTGGTTGCCGCATTTGCTTTTCTTGTTTGTGGGCTATGGGTCCTCGAGTGTGATATCGTGGCTACCATCGACGGCTTCGAGTGCTTGTGTCTGTGCCTACTGTTGCGGTCGATGTGTAAGTAGCTGTCCTAGCAGAGGTTGTTCTTGTAGAGGTCATTCTGGTCGTGCTGTACATGTGCACCGGTAGTGTAGAATCATGTCACAGAGATTGTCGTATCATCCGTAAGCCTCTCTGTACTTAGAAGAGTGATTCTCGAACATGGCTTTTCACCAATTGCTAGATCTATCCCGTTGTCATCTTACATTCTCTTGTTTTTCTATTATCACTCTAGACTTGTCTTGAGAGAGAGGCTAAATATCATAAACACAGCGAACGTAGTCCGAGATCGCTGCAGCCGTCAGATAGGAGATGTATTGAGTCTCCTCTCTCATTTTGCATCAGAGAATCTTCCACGATTAAGTCGAGGATGTGAAAGGGATCACCGCGATCAGTAGCTCAAGTCCCATCGGAGTAATCCGCCGGTGTGATGTGTAAATGATGGTACTACGGGAGTCACAGTTCGAGTTGACGTTGGTCAGGTACAAGACAACATCAGGTCAATGAGTCCAGATCATAGAACGTGTTCCGGAGTTAGTGATCTTAGATTGCATAGACAGAAAAATGAGTAGGTTATGCAGGAGAGGGGGTTGTGGTTTGAGTGTCACAGACCTAATTGCTTTCCGTCCTCTCTCTCTCTCTCTCGGAGTTGCCGAACCCAAGAAGGACCCAGACACGATACGTGAAGCTTCGACATAGTCTCGCTCATGAGAGGTCGTCAAGCTTAATCATAGTATGTAGTCTTGGTGTCGCGGAAGATCCTTTTTATACGGCTTGTGTGTCGAAATCTTTATCTCTTAAGCATCATTGTTAGATGCGTTCCATCGCGCTGGTCTCGCGGTATTAATCTAACCCGGATAACTACAGCGTCATCTCACCCAGGAGCCTTGAAAACTTGTGACACGGACTCGATAGACCATGAAGTCAATCCAATTCAGTTTTATGTATTGACCACAGGTGTCACGCTCATCGTCCACTGGCGGTCAATATTCGGAACAAAATTTTGAAGCGGAAAGGAAGGATAATGGATGCTGGTAATCAAAAATAGACCCAACCACAGTATAAAAGACGCTTCTCACATCGCACTTCCACAGTCAGAGGAAGATCTGCACGCAGCACACGAAAGACAGTGTGCTCAACCGGAGAATGGAAATCACACACCTCCATTCTACAGCGGAGAGATGAGTTCTACCAGTGACCATGCAGAAGAGACGATTAGGTCAATGAGTGTAACAGCGCATGCAAGCTCTCAAGCTCAAGAAGTAGATATTACACTAGCATCTCACAGTAGGAGAAGGAGTCGGAAGTTTGAGCATCACAGACCTGATGATCTCGCTTCCCTTCTACACACTGTGGTTCTTGTTAGAGGGTGGACTACGTTAGACAACAATTCGAAGGACTCGTGGCGGCGAGAGGACGGAGGGATAGTGACACTGGAGTGCCATGCTCTGGTCAGGAATATATATATTCGAACTAGAATATGACCGTGGGCTTGCTTTATAACAACTAGTTTTGAAACAGGGTGACTCTCGACCTTAGAGGCGATAAAGCATTCGAAGACTGACAACGATGGCGGCCCCATCCACGGATTCAAAAGCGTGATGTGCGCGATTTGTGCTGGAAGATAAAAGAAAACAGCTCTTACAATCCAATTACGAATCATTACCACTCATAGGCAGCCCATCAGTACCTCTACCATGATCCTCCTTCATCACCTCCCCACCAACAACCAATTTCTCACAATCTTGCAACACAAAAGTCATCCTCGCCCACTTGTCATTACTCGGGTTCTTCCAACTGTGCATAGTCGCCCTCTGCACAGCGATATCTCCCGGTCCCATTAGCTGTCTCTCTCCAGAGTCCAAGACCAATTCAATTTCTCCCTGAATCACGATGCCATAATCCAGACTTTGCGTTCTGTGCATCATGCACTCAAAACCTGGGGCGAAGTCTACCGTGCGACAAACTGTGCCGTGAGGGTTCACAAGGCCGAGTTTGCCGGATGAAAGCACTTTGTCGTAGGTCTTGATATCGGCGTTATCGTTGAGGTTCGCTGGGAATTGAGAGGTCGTGTAGGCGACGTTGAAGGCCATTTCTTTGTTATCGTAGACTGTCCAGTTCGCGGGACGGCATGCTTCTACGATGGCTTTGCCGGAATCATCGTGGCCAGTGAGATAGGTGGTTATAGATGGCAAGTCTGAGATCTGAGGTTGTTGAGAAGGCATGATGATGGTGTCCTGTTGCTTCAGTCAATTGAAGGTCGAGTTGCTCGGACAGTGAAATTGTAAGAAGCGATGCGAAGATTTGGCAATAATCAATTAGGAAAGAGCGATTGTTATACATACACCTTCTGCGTACCCCGCTTTTGATCATTGTGGTCAGGCATCGGGTAGGTCGCACTTGGAGTGGACGCTGACGCTCTATTTCGGGACCCCTCGAATGCCGGTGGTATTCGGAGAATATCATTAATAGAGGGGAACGATCGTCAGGTCCACCTTTGAGGTTCATACATACAAGAGCCTTCACATACCGATGCATGCTCTCTGTTCAGTCGATGCAAAGGGAGCACACAGACATTGCAACAGATAATCGAGCAGTGTTGTTAAGTTCGGGTGGAGGATACGGTGACACCACTCCATTCCGTTGTGGTCCATCCAAAAAGTGGCTCAGTCGCCGAAACGTCTGACCGCATGTGAGCCCTCTGGAGGCCTGCAGACTCGGAATGCTTTGGTGAATCTTGAAGATGGTCTTGCCAGAGTGAATGAGGTGTCGCGTTAGTGCAGCCAAGCTCGTTCTGCCATGGCTGTTCACCGCCTTCCGAGCCACATCGACGTTGTGCCCGCCCGCCCACGCCCATTCAGAAAAATTTCACATTCGATCATTCACTGGGTGAATGAGGACATGGAGTACCAACTGGCTAAGCACTGCTCAAAGCGAAGCTTTGAGCCGAGTCGAAGACTGACACAAAAAGCGAAGCAGGAGAAGTATCACAGGTCAATGAATCCTCTCTTGATCATCGTATGAGAGTAAGTGGTTATCCTAATCATATTGGCAATGGGATCAGCAGACAATGAGAGTAGGGAAGTCATTGACCTGATACTTTTCTCCCCCATCTTCTCGAACGCGAGCACGATGATCTGAGCGACGCATTTGAAACACATTGGCAGCACGACAATGAGGTGGTATGCCCATTCGGTTGGATGGAGAGACTTGAGTGGCTTGAAACGTAGCTTATATACCTACACAAGCTGCTGCTTCTTCCTCATGAAGGTAAGACATCGTCTGGAAACGGTAGGGTACAAGGCGCAGTAAATATCTCAGGTGCCATTCTATGTCTCGGATCGCACCATTCGTTCTATCTATCCCATCCGCCAACACGAGTTGACTATACCTACATTGCACCCACACCACCAGAGTCACGGACACGAGATACTGTTTCAGTACTCCATAACTTACCATTCTCCAGCTATACAGCACGATCTTGAAGACTCGAATAAGAGCGACCTCAATTGAATACCATATTACAATCGATGCGATAGAACGTACGGTCAGCGAGTTTGGGGACTTCAAGGTCGAAGCTGCTCCAAGATCTGCATCAGTAGAAAGAGTAGAAGGGCCACAGGTCAATGTACCCTCATCTCCATAGGGTGCCCTTGTCTCGGTGTTGTAGACAGAAGTTTCCCATCTAAGAAACGGATAGGGGAAAGGGCAAGAGGAGTCATTGACCTGATGTCTTACCTTCGTTTTGCATTTTTTGCCGCCTCTAAATTTCCGATTGTAGATCAACACGAGGCGTGAGAAGCGGTAACACCGACCGTCCATCTCCGAGTTGAACGGCTTGCTCAAGGATGGAATTGTAAAGGTTACCGGTGGGGGCTGGGCAACAATCAAACTTGTAACGTGTTCGCCTGTTGAGCGCAGTCTTCCGCAGCAATGAGAGTGAAGACGCTATAGTCCAAGATCACCGCCATATCCCAACATCGTCTATCCCTCATTAGACCGACTGAGACTGGTAGGGGAAGCTTTGTATGTATGATGGAGAGCTCACGCTAATCAAAAGTCGTCATATGCAACTTTAATCCACAATTTCAGCTATATAAGCCGTGTCTTTGAATCTACTCAAAGCGCTTACCTACCGTCGTACCGGCGTCGAGCAAAGATGCAATTTCCACGAGTTCATCCTGTCACCTCGGAATCTTGCACTTTTCGTGCGACATCTGTTCATGAAACAGAGGAAGCAATAGAGAGAAGATACACAGGTCTGTAAAACATTACTTTCTCCCAGTACTTTGACAACCTCATATCCCCGAAACGAATTTGGTATTCATCTAGCAAGAAATGAAAGAGCAAGGAGAATCATTGACCTGATGCTTCACTTTCATCATCTCTCCTTTTACTAGCAGCTAGAATTACAAGACACAAATGAACTAAGCGTAGCAGCAACTACGATAAAGGGTAGTCTGTTAAAGTGAGCTCACAATTCTGTGTCGCCAATTGTGCGTATAGAAGAACCCAAGACACCTTGGAGAAGAATGTTTTTTATACTTCTTGCATTTTCACTTTTCTTGTCTCCAAAATTCAGCTGCTAAACAACTTGACAGCTGACGTAAGGGGATGAGCATTGTACGAACAAACGTCTCAATCCAAGATTATGCCGTACATCTCCAACCGCGAAATATATAAATCTTGTACCTTGCTAGCTTGAACTAAACACACTGAAGAAACTGGTCTCCACGTTGAGTTTCAAACGACGAGTAACATCTTGCAATGGCAATTCGGACTGTGATGCCACAGGAAAAACAGGAAGCTAAGGCACTGTTACAGGTCTGTGAAGCATAACATCTCCTCTGCCGCCTGAGCAGTAAAGCTTTGAACGGGAATCAGATACGATTACGATCTGTTGGGCATGGAAGTGCTAGGGAGAGGCATCACTGACCTAATGCCCTTTGCTTCCGCCACACTTCCTGTATGTTAGCCGCAAGATCCGAGTGAACGATTTCGTAGACAGCACAAACAATACTCGGGTGACCCAGATGGCCAGAGTATGATAATGGTGGTTATGGTTATGATCCGGACTATAAAGGCGTAGAGGTGGAGGTAAGATCGAGCATCCTGCAATATTTAGCGACCGCAAAAAGATGAGATGCTGTAGCTTTACTGCATGTATTGCAGACGTTTAAGATCAGTCAATTCGTACAATCGTAACCTCTATATTTGGATATATGGAGATCACTACCAACACGCCGATAACATCTACGGAGGGGCACCCTCTCTTTATTAGGATACTAGCATCTCGGCTTCTATATACAGATCTCGGATAAGGAGCTTCACACGGGGAAGAGAAGAAGAAGGAATAACAGGTCCGTGAACCAAAATCTCGCCTCCAATACTCGACGACCAGAGGTCTTCTCTCGAATCAGAAATTAGCATGGCGAGAGGCAGAGTGCTAAGAAGTAAGTAAAGACAAAAGTATCACTGACCTGATCCTTTCCCCTGCCCATCCCTTCCTCCTCTCCTTATAAGTCTACTTTTCCTATCGACCACGACTTATGGTTGAGGAGTGAAAGCGATCCGCTGTTCATTTCTCATGCGGTAATCGTAGAATTGCGAGGCGGGGTGTTTTATACTTTACACCTGGCCTTATATCTAGAGCGCACTACCTTATAGAATAAACCGCAAAAATGGGAGGAATACGAGAAAGCAAGAGATATTTTTGTAATCTCAAGTCATCATGTACACCTTTATCTACAACTATATAAACTCCCTTTTCCAGTCTTAGTTGTTTTTTTACTACAGACGTCACAGATATGTACAATGGTGTTCGTAGCGGACATCGCAGCTACAAGTGCCATTAAGACAATCTTTTGATAGAATAGAGCAGGAAGAGGAAGAACTGGCACAGGTCAATGAATCACTTTTGCCCTCCTACACGTCTAGTTAGCAACTTCTCTTCGGGAGATGAAGAGATGAGAAGCAAGACAAGAGACACGGCAAGGAAGAGGCAAGACAAAAGCAAGCATCATTGACCCGATCCTCACCTTCCCTTGCATCTCCTTTATACCATCTCTGGCGAAAAGTAGAGCAAACGACATTCCGAAAGAGGCAGGCAGCATACAGACTCCACACCAATGGTGGTTGGTGCTGGCGATCATGGGGTTGAAAAGATAAGGTGTTGAGGGGGAGATTTTATACAATCCACGACCGCTGTTTACTTGATCTCTTTCACCACATCATGACTCTTGAGCAATGTCGCGTAATATGTAAAAAGCACATTTGAAATTTTGTCCAAAAAAAAAAAGACAGTCGTTATGTATTATGCACCACTCTTCCACATCTACCCATGGGTATGTATGTATGTATGCCTAAACGCCATTCCTTCTATACAAAGTCCCAAACCCTTCACACATCACCACACCATCTCTTTCCATCACTCATCCCTACACCCCCTCAATTCCTTCCCCATACACCCCAAACACCCACACCTTCCGGGTCCTTCCCCCTGACATTCCATCATCAAAGCCGCCGGACCCTCTCTAACAGCCGCCGCGACGGCAAATGCCAGTGTCAGAGAAAATCTTACCCACAGCCATGGAGAATGCCTGCTCAACATGGGCGCTTCCTGTTCTCTCCTCTGTCTTCTTTTATCTTCAAACGTACACGCAGCAGAAGCAGCAGCAGCAGCAGAAGCGGAAGGAATTTTCCCACGTCGAGAAGGACAAGGCGATATTTCCAAATCTTCAGAATCCGCGTCAAAAGCTCGCTCTTCATCATTTTGATCTACAGCACTTCTGGAGGAAGAGCGAGAGGAGCGATGGCTGGAGGTTTTGCGGTGGGGTGAAGACATGAGAAGAATGGCATTTTCATGCAAAGAACAAGCCATTAATCTTCTGGTCGCCATGGGCCCGAGAAGCGCGTGTAGCAGCATCCATTGGAATCTGTTTAATGTTCTGCTGAGCAGGAAAGCTTGATGTGCTCTGCTCACACATCGTCTGGCGATTGCAAAAGGGGAGCGCAATAGTTCTCTGACCCTGGCCAATACACCATTTTGTTTCGGGGGTGACGGGCGCGAGGAGGAAACTTGACGGGAAGGTGGATACAGGGATAATCCGGTGGCTTCGGATATACTGCGTTGATGGCGCAATCGCAAGTTTCCGGAGATGTTGCGTTGTTGTATTGAGGTCGTGTGAGAAGCTACTTCGACGGGTCTGGCGTTTAGAGAAGCGAAGGGTGTAGGGCCGGAGGAGGCAGTTTCGGTCTCATCGTCGTTTCTTGCTGCGTGAAGTTCTTCGAGGAGGTTGCGGCCTAGATTGGGTCCTATGGAGGAGTAATCGCGCGGTGTGGAGTCTGTTGCGGTTTGGGGAGGAGTTGGTGTTTTGTCGTCTTCATCTTTGGTCGATGGTAATGAGCTTTCAAATTCGACATTATTGTTGGTCGAGAAAGCGTGCAAAGAAGATGTACCCAAACCATCCACAGTTGTCCTCGCCCTTCTCCGTCCAGTGACAGGACTGACATCACTCCAACTATTTCTCCTAGGCCTCACATCAACATCCGGGAACGGAAAATGCCTAGGAGATTCATGTGGTTCCATGACGGGTGCGGTAGCAAGAACAGGCGCCAATTGCGCAGCCGACAATATCAACGGTTTGGGCAAATGACTTCCACCCTGGAACCTTCTCATTCTTCGATTGGGGCGAGCGGATGCGCGAGAAGAAGAGGCAGGAGGCTCTTGGGAGAGCAAGAGGCTGAAATCGATACTGTTGCGGGAGGCGTCGCTGATGAAGGATTCTCGCTTAGAGGCATCATATTCGGCATCGCTGGTGTGGTTGTCGAAGTAGTCGTGGACGATGGCGTCTGAGCTGTGAGGTCTGTTTTCCTCTGGTTCCTGCTGCTCAGGCATGGAAGCTTGTTGAAACAAGGATCCAGCAGTCGGGAAACGGTGGAAAGACAATCTCTTCTGACGGGTGCTTCTTGATTCCTTGGAGAAAGGCGGTTGAGCCAGTGGCGTCTCAGTCTTGATAGGCGACGTGACTAGCAAGTGTGCGAACGTCTCTAGTCTGCGTTCAAACTCGACATTGGCTGCTTCTGCAATCTCCAGGGCTTTTCTCGTGGCGTCGAGTTGTGCTTGTAGTTCTTTTATTTTTTGCATGTGCGTGTCGCTGTCGGCTTCGAGGAGGTTGATTCTAGCACGCAGGTTGTATTCGACACCATCATGCTCTTCCATGACTTGCAGGACCCTTTCGTCAAACTCGGCTTCCCACCGCTGGTTCTCCTCTTCTAATCTTCTGATGTCTTGGTTCAGCAGGCGAATCTTTTGTCCCTTCTCTTTGGTCACTGATGGTGAAGTCAACGATGCTAACTGTGTCTGGTAGGCGGCGAGTTCTGATTCAAGGTAGGCGATGTGCTGATCTGCTTGTTCGCTGTCGGGGTTGCTCTTGTACGATTGAGTGCGTTGGTGCTTCTTTCTCGACTTTGTGAGGTTGGGTGCCTCTGGTGGGAGACTGTCGCGTTGTTGTCAGTGTAACTGTTCATGCAAGTAGTGGGGTGATCTTGTCCTACCATGCTGGTGACGACTCAAAGCTCCATAGCTTCTCCTCGCCATTCTCATCTGCAAAGACAGACAGAACTGAGTCGTGTTTGTTCTTGTTCTTGTCTTTCCGTCGCAGACTTGAGTTGCTGACTTCTTGTAGTATGCTAGACGATCTCCCTCTCGTGCTTAGGTCTATCCTGCTCGACTCTGCTTGCGGTAGATCGGATGTGGGTGTGTCATCTTGCTGGACGGGCGACGACCATGCTTCAGAAGTCTTTCGCTTGGGTGTGATGTTGCGATTGGGCAAGACGCGTCCTTGGAAGCCCTTCTTTCTTAATTGTAGTCGTCGATTTGCTCGTGTTGTTCCTGGTCCTGCGAGGGGAGACGATCTCTGTTCCACCTCTTCCATGTCCAGTGCTGGGTATGGTGATGCCATGACACACAAACTCTTGTCGTTTCAGGATTTACTGCATGGGCATGTTGGACTTTTCCAGAGAAAGTGTCGTAGAAGAGACAAGACACCTTGATGATCCGCGTCGTCCTGTTCCTCACACAAGGCGACCAATTGTTCCGTGTCTGCCTGTTTGTCAGGCCGAGTTGTCGTGTAGCAAACGTCTCAAGTCTCGTGGAAAATAAGAAACGAGTCGTATGCAGTGGAGAAGCGAATGCGGTGCATGTGTTTGATTTGTCAGGGCATTTGTTTGGATGTTTATGCTCCCCATCTCGGCGCTCGGCTGTCGTCAAGTTCGCTGCAAGGTCACGGTCAAAAGTCTAATTTCCCTTGTTCGAAACGTGCTTGCTTTGCTTGCTTTGCTTGCCCTCCATATCATAAGGCAGCCCGTTGTACAATTGACAATTTCCTTCCATGTCCATGTGAGAGATGGATATCATCTACACCGAGGCCGCTGTCTTGTTGTTCTGAGAAACCTGTACAATTGCATGTGCTCCTCCGTACACCGCCTTCACCTCGCCAAGCCCTATACACCGCCTTCTCCTTGACGAGAAGAACAGGGACAAAGACGTTTCAAATAGCTACAACATGACTCTGCCATCCATAACACTCCTCTTATCAACCCTGACGACTTATGAGAATAGTTATTCATACATGTCAACAAACATCTTACATGCAGTGTCACGTCCAACTATCTTCTGCATATGATCAAGCATGTGTCTGCTTCCCAATGGCTGCACAAACCGTTGCCTATTCCAAGATTCACTCCATCTCCAAGAGATAAGAACCTATCCTGAACCACTCTTTTGTCCACGAGCCTCCACCGACGTTGGATTTCGTGATGGCTGTCGACGCCTTGAAACGCTCACAAAAGTCTGGATGACTCTCCGCGAAATTGCTGTGCTGAAGTCACATGCAAATTTGCTAGTCATGTGAATGATCAATCTTGGACCCCTCAACACAATGATTGCGATGATTTGTTTAGCCTTGCTGAAGAGTAGTTGTTGGCTGGACGGGTGTACGGAGTATTGTTATGGCGCTTGTGACTGTTTGTTAATAATCAGAGAGTCGTGGTCCTAGAGCTGCAGGCTTTCATGTCTGATGACGGGCTATTGTGTCGCATCGCTAGTCGTAGTCCTTCTAATGAGTTGAGATCATCTAGGGCTTATGGCTGTCGTAGCAATGGCGATCTTCTGGAGATTGTTCGCGCAAGTAAAAACAAGAGTAGTGAGAGCGACGGTGACGGTGACACTGTAGGCAAGTGAGGCTACTCGAGAAGCATGAAAAAGAGCTGGCAAGTACGAGAGAGTGGGCTATGGTTAACATGGCCCTCATGGCCAGTAAATACGTTAGCATCCAAAATGTTAACTAAGGACATGAGGTGCTCAAAGCGGATCAAGATGCTGGTTAGATAGTCGATGCCTCTGCAAGATCAGCTCCATTATGCACATCACTCAGTTCTTCTCGGATACCTTGCCTGTTACCACGCTTATCTGCATCCCCAAATGCAGTCGCTCTAGTTTTGTCCACGGGTCATTTTCTCGATGGGTTTATAACATGCACCTGTGCAGTACAGACAGCTATACGTTGCTTTGATCGCCAGGCGTTGTGATCCTACAGTGGTAGGCAAAAGCTGTACACAAGCGCAGAACGGTGTTGTAAAGCTGTATGACTTGTCTGTTCTTGCACTCCGGAGTACGAGTATGTCAAACCTTTTGCGTGGGTTGGAGAGTGGTAGAGTGTTGTATGCCTTTGCCGTGCTTGCGTGCCGATTCGGAATCGATTTTACTCAACACAATCCGGGAAGTCCATGTGACCTGCGAATTCAAGCTTCATTGAAGCGGTTGGTATGAGCGATGCAGCTTTTGAAAAAGCAATGAGATATCGTTGACAGGCGGAATAATTTCTGAGTCGACAGGTGAGCGCATCAAGATTGTTCATGAACGAGCCTCAAGCTAGCAGTGCCAGTCCACAGCTGAGGGCGTCGAAAGCTGTCATTCTTTCAGCTGCGGCAACATGCTTCCCCAGCCGCCATGACACACAGCTTGAATGTGTATGCAGCATACCGCCATCAACATTGTGTTGAACATTGTCAAGTCGGCTTGTCGCATTTGAGGTCGACGTCCGGTCAAGCTTTCCTACCTCTCGAATACTTGCCCGCGCTCATCCGGAAAGGACGCGACGCGCCAATATTTTGTCCGTTGAGAAGTTCCGTAACAAAGTTTCGTGGCGAACGACTTTTTGACGTTGTTCCAGCCTCCGCGGTAAGAAGGTTGTGTGTGCGACCAACCCTCTTTTGTGTTGACGCTTGGATAAATCCTGATTATCAGCTTGTATAACAAAGTCTAATCGCTCAGGAACGCTTGATCGCGGAGAGATGTCCTAATGAGAGACGGCTGGAGTTGTGATCGAGGTTGCTGGGAACACACCGAGGCTTCTTCCAAGCTGCGCTTTGCAAATGTGGGAGGGGTAATTTGAAGCGTGCGCGCATCCTGAATCCTGATGTCGCCTTTCGAAAGAGAGGTGAGGTTGGTGATAACAATGTCAAGAGGAGGTCAGATAGATGAAGTGAACTTATCAGGGCATGTGGACTCATGATTGGAGGTTGTGTTGGAGGCGTTCTTGCATCCAATAGCTAAAATGTGACCAGCCAAAAATAGGCGATTTATCGATTGGTCTATTGTTTGATGCAAGTGTTGCGCGAGAGCGGCTTGACAGACACAAGGTTGCAAACCCACCTCTTGCAAGATGTTGGACAGACGCGCTTCCATACCGAAGTCAAAGTGATGTGCGGGTTCTGGCAGGTGTTCATTGATTTAGTCAGACGTCGATGAACGACGTGCACCACTTTCGTGGGCGGTAGCAAGCCATGGCCGGACTTCTTCGCTTTGCGAAGATGTCAAGAATGAGGCTCCCTCGGCTCGTGTTGTATGACAAGGCATCATTGTAGGACTTGAGCTTGGCTCTGCACACCACAAGGATGGTGATTCCTGCTCATCTCAGATCTTTCGGAAAACACAGGGGTGAGGTTGATAATATAAGGTCGTCTGAGTGGTAGATCCCCGTTGAATTGCGCGTACAGTGCAGGATACATGCAGCATGGAAGATGCTTCTTTCGCTTGTGGAGAGACATGGCTTGCAAGTTGGTAGACGGCTTTTACGGAGCCGGTCATGATGGAAGAATCGCATCAAGAAGGTGATAAGGGTTGGATGGTTCTGGCGGCAGCCAAGACAGAAGATGACAGCGAGACTCTGTGTAGCGTCGCCCAGTTTCATGCATGAGCCTCACACTCAACCGGAGGACCGGGAGCTTGTGTTTAGATGAGATGGAATTGACAAAAGACGGATGGCAGCAGAAGGGATTGCGCGTTCTGCAGAATGGCAGTGCTGATGGGTTCAGATTATCTGGAGATGTGTCTGATGTGCATAGGGATTCGAAATGGACATGTTTCACGATGCTTGCGAGTTTTCAGCGGCCCACACGACGATCAAAACAAGCAGTCTGCTGCCATGTTTTGGTCGTACGGCGCAACAATATCAAGCGCAAGCACACCGCAGACGGAAAGTTGGCGGAGCATTCGGCAGTCGTGCAGGACAGGTGCAATATGGAGAGCTCGTAGTGCAGTCAAGATGACAGGAAAGCAGGGCTTCGTCCCCGGAGTGTGGTGGATGCATGACGAAAAGAGCCTGAATTGGAAGAGCGTGGGAGAGCACGGAGAGTCAGAGTAAAAGGGTGTGGCGCATCGGCCATGCAGGACGCAGCGAGATCTCCAGATTCACAGGCCGGGGGCTGCGTAATGCGACATTGCTTTCCGCGGGCAGAGCGACACAAGACGATTCTTCTTGCAACTAAAAGTCCAACGACGCCTCTCCAGGCCCAAGGCAATTCCAAGCAAACAAGCGTGCGCTCAACAGAAAATCATAAACTCTTGCCCAGCTATCTCCGGACTGAAACAATAGACAGGCGTGTGGCAGAGACGATAACAGCGAAGAGTGGAAGAGTGTTCGCTTTGGCTTCCTTGTCCAATCACAGCGATCGTCGGCAGCTGTTGGGAGACTTTGGACTTGTTAAAGGCACACGGACCTCGCCGCCGTTCGAGCCTTCAATCATCGCTGTTCCACTTGCACGTAGTGTTTGATCTTGGAAGCGGCCCGTTTCTCCTTGTTCACTGCTCGCTCCCCCAAAGCCCTTCTGGACGCTGTCTGGAAATTATTCCACAAGACTTCCTCTTCCTCCTCTGACTTTGTCCATCTCCTCTCTCCTCTGCATCCCCTCGACCAATCATCCCCCTTTCCCTCTATACCGCAATTGCTTCCTCAGCCAGCCAATACCAACCTTAGTCTCGCCGTCTACTTATACTTGTCCCAACCTCCCCGGTACACTCGGCTACCGCACAACGGCTGGTCTCGGCTTCCGCGTCTGCATACCTTGGCTCTTTGATCCAACTCTCGTCGCTCGCTGCTCTTGTATTTTTTCGCAAACACCGCCAATCTGGAAGACTACAAAGAACGCAAGTCGGAGAGTAGCCTCTCCAGTGATGCTGGCGAAGGACTGCCTAGCATGCAACCACAGCAACAAAGCGGTGCGCGTCTGCGCCATCTGAACCCGCTTAGGCTATTCCACGGCAACTTTTCGTACCAGGAGCTGCCCTCCGACAGCCGCAACACTTCGCCCTTCACATTGCAACCTCTCAAGAGAGTGCGATGGCCGTCACCAAGACGCGCTGGAGAGGCCATGCGTTCAGTCAGATGGTCTCCGCTGCGCATCCTCCTCTGGGGCTTGACATCGCTTTTCGTGCTGTTGATGCTTCTCGGAAGTCGCCATCACAGATTCCACCATCCCCCGGAGCCTGCGAACCCAGACCCGGAAACGAAACCTGCGGGTTATCCCTGGGAAGAATACATTCCGTAAGTCGATCAGAAGTCACGACATGAGTGCGAGCACTGACAATGCATTGAACAGGCTGAGAGGTTTCTACAACGGTATCCGTACCTTGACTCCTGCCAAAGAGTGGGTCCCGGAAAACCGCTACAACAAGTCCGTCCCCGAAGGCTTCGTCGACAAGAATGAAGCCCGCAACTTCGCCAAACAGCCCGCTTTCGAGCCCATTAAGCTGAACCCCTACCCCGACTACACCTCGTATGAATACACACAAAAGCATGGAAAGGTCGAGACTTGTTACATGGACGACGAGGACAAGGTTGAGGTTCCTGATGTTTACGTCTACCCTGGTCTTCCCAGAAACATGACTGCTCCATTCTTTGGCACCCACAAGGAGCTCGGAATCAGAGATGATGTCTGCTATGACAGATTCGGCAGACTTGGTCCCTACGGATATGGTTACAATGCTACCGCTGGTGGTCTTGGTCCTGGCCTTGACTCTGAAAATGTCGGAGCGGACAAACTGTTCAACAAGATGGGCACAGTCGACTATTCCAATGTCAACTGGGGCAAGGCTATGAAAAAGTGTCACGACAAGAACAAGGCCCGTTTCGAAAACAAGGACGCTCACCGCAAGGTTGCTCGTCACGCCTACATCCTCCGCATCTGGACCGGCTACAACTTCAACTACAACCAGCTCTACTCTCTTCGCGCCATGATCGCTGAGCTCTCGCTCAAGTCGGGTGGTGAGTACGATGTCTACTTCCTCCTCCACGTCAAGGACGAGACTCTTCCCATCTGGGCCGATAAGAGCGTGTACCAGAAGGTCATTGAAAAGAACATGCCCAAGGAGTTTTGGAACATGACCGTTCTCTGGTCAGAGTCTCAGTTGCTCAACTACTACCCTCCTCCTTTCGCAGAGCCCTTCGAGAACCCTTCCCAGCAGAGTGTGCACGGTGTTTATCGTTCTGCTCATTTCGCCCTCCAATGGTTCGGTCAACAATACCCCAACTACGATTACTACTGGAACTGGGAAATGGATCTTCGCTATAACGGACACTACTACGAATTCAACACTGCTATTGGTGATTGGGCTCGCAAGCAGCCTCGCAAGGGTATGTGGGAAAGAGCTGAGAGATTTTGGATGCCCGAGCTTCATGGCACCTACCAAAACTTCACAGACATGGTTGAACGCGAGACTCGTGAGAACGGCAAGACTCCTATCTGGGGTCCTCCTGCTTTCCAGCACGACGGTCTTGTCCCCTCTCCTTCCGATACCACTCCTCCCATGCCTTACGACAAGGACGAATTTAAGTGGGGAGTTGGCGAAGAAGCTGATCTCATCACTTTCAATCCCATCTTCGATCCTAGCAAGACCAACTGGGTCTTCCGTCTCGATGCCACTGGTTACAACCTGCAAATGCCCCCTCCTCCTCGCCGTTGCGCCATCATCACTGTCTCCCGTCTTTCGAAGCGTCTGATGGACATCATGCACGAGGAGACCTGGAAGTACCGTCACACCATGTTCCCAGAGATGTGGCCTGCCTCATGTGCCCTGCAACATGGTCTCAAGTCTGTTTATGCACCACACCCCGTCTACTTCGACCGTGATTGGGATCTTGAGTACATGGACAGAATGTTCAACCGTCCTAGAATTGATGTCGACAGTCCTTTCGGATGGGGTGAGCACAACTTCATTGGCAGCTCGTTCTACTACAACTCCGGATTTAGTGGTGCTCTTTGGCGCCGCTGGCTCGGTCTCCGCGAGAACAAGCATGGCGGTACTAGGGATGAAGAGTCTGGCACAGGCCGCATGTGCCTGTTGCCATCTCTGTCCCATCCTGTAAAATCCGAGATCGGCGAGAACAATTGAGCTTGACTGGATGAGAGAGTGGATGAATGACTAATGCATCTGTTTCGACAACTTAGAAGGTGTCCAGGCCACTGGGATGGAGTTTTTTGATCTGTTTATACGCGCACGCCACACCCCCCTTGTATCTTTTCCCGTTCGTCCTGTTTTCACATCACACGCCTATCATTCCCTAGGAAGAGCAAAAAGCGCCCATCACTCTCTGTTTTTTGCTTTCTTCCCCCATCAAGCGTCTTGTTTGGGTCTTCTTTTTCATTTCGGCATGGCGTTCTAACCCGCAAGGAGCTGGTCTTTGTTGCATATTTGGATTGGAGTACCTTTTTTTCTCGCTGCTGCTGCTGCTGCTGCTTCTTATCATCAACGGATCCTCCGTTTCGCTCTTGCTTTTTTCTCTCCCTCTGGCTTTGTCCGGGTTGTACATAATGGACATACCTCAGCAGCATATCAACGCATTTCTCCGCTATGAGATTGCGTGCACAAGCAAAGATTAAAGAATACAGGCATCGAATTCCGAAAAACATATATTTAATTATCATCGAAAAGGCACTATTACTCTAAACACTTTTCTCCTTC
>Ga0181465_100334_pt1 | contig 17670 bp, 16 predicted proteins | sample InSIn3gowninarea_FD_119076 | JGI IMG/M metagenome (GOLD analysis project Ga0181465, IMG submission 119076) | Clean room microbial communities from NASA Spacecraft Assembly Facility at Jet Propulsion Laboratory, Pasadena, California, USA -... ... | reverse complement strand
TGGTGAGAGAGCTGCGCGGGCTTTCTTGGGCGCAAAGCTTGGTGGTAGTGGTTTGACTAGTGTTTTTGACGCGACACACAGCACAACTAGAGGTCGCCAACAGCAGTCATTACGCACTAGTCCCGGATACCCTGCGCATTCCCTCCACCAGACGTCGTGGAGTCTCCCTTAGCTCCGGCTTCAGATTCCTTGTCATTTAGGGTTTCCCCAGGGTCCTTCTCTGGCTTGTCTGCCGGCGGGAGCTCAGCGTCTCGCTCATAATTGGAGATCTCGTGCTCGTACTTTGAGGGGTGATTCGGTGAAACCATCCCAACTTTCTTCTGTTCTCGTTCCTGATCCTGGCTCTGGGTTAGAGGACTCGCCTCCCTCCCTTTGCCTTTGTCCTTGAGCCTAGACCCAGCTTCCTCATCGTCATCATGGTGAACAGGACTAGGCCCGCCCGGACTCCTCGGCCCACTGCCATGAACGCCTTGCCACTCATGTCCCCAGCCGTGCCCGGAACCCACAGCGCTCAGCGTATCGCTCTCTCGCGCTATGTCGCGGATGTCGCTCCAGTATTCGAGCTTCTTGACCTGATCGTCGGCCGCTTCAAGAGCCTTCATGAGATTGTCGATAAGGCGTTTCTCTGTATCGTCTTCTGTTTCGCCGCGTTCGACGTGCTCGTCACGGTGATGCGAGGCTTCCTCGAAACGTTCCATTAAGATGCCGAGCAGCTGGCGGCGGGAGGTCTGGAAGATGAGCATAGACATGATGGCGGGCATCTACTGTTCGGTAAGTTCATGCCCCTCCACCAAGATGCGGATATATACAGCCATACCTGCTCCGCGAGGTAATACAACTCTTCTCCACCATGTTCGAGGAATCCGCAAACGGCCAGTATCTTTTCCCGATCGATCGCTGCCCTCCTCAGCCTCCGCATGAGCGTAGGAATGTCCCTGATCTCCTCTACCGGCTCCACATCTTCGATCCTAGTTCCCAGCCCACCCATAGACTGCGACCTCTGCTCCGCCTCGCTGCTCGTAATGCTAAACACCCCACTCCTCGTCCTAGTCGGATGGATAGTAAAATACTCCGCCGTAAGCAGATGCGCCTCCTTCATCGTCTTCGCTCCCATATCTGCCACACGATGCCCATGCCTCCTCTCTCGTTTCCTCAACCACCGTCTCCTCCTCACAAAACTGTGAAACCACGGATGTGTCCCGTGCCAGCTGAAGCCTTTCTGGAAGCTGAAGCTGTACTGCCACCCCTCCTCATCAACGTCGTGGCTCATATCTACATACCAGCTCTTCCACGCCCACTCCCAGCTCGGATCCGGCACCTGGGCGTTCGTGATGTTGACGGCTGAGGGCTTGTACCTCGCGTCTACCCAGGGCGAAGGATCGAAGTTTAGAAGGCTGTTGTGCGAGAAGAGCGGGATGCCGAAGAAGAAGGAACCCCGCTGGTTCTCGTAGAGGATGTCGATCTCGGCGTCGGCGTCGATGCGGGTTTTCGAGGCTCGCTTTCGCTGGAGGACGCTTTTGACGCGGTGGCCGCCGCGCTGGAGCTTGGTTTGGGCGCGCTTGAGGGTCGTGTCGCTACCGGGAGGAGCCTCTTCGGAGGCTTGGTCGACTTCGTCGGCGGCGGCTTGGGCTTGTTTAGTGTTGACTGTTATGGCGGCCTTCGAGGCGCCAGCTCCGGCTGCGGCTTCGCCTTCGGCGCCTTCGGGTATGCTGCTGTCCTGCCACTTTTTGTATTTGCGCTGCGCGACCTGCTTCCTCAGCGAGCCACGGGTCAGCTTGTGCGAGAGCGACACGTTGCTCGACTCCTGCGATAGGATATTCTCGTGGTCGGAGTCGGTTTGAGCAGCGGCCTCGTCTCCTTCGGCTTTTGTGTGATCGACGAGCTTGATTTGGTGATCGTACTTGGCTGCGTCGGCTGATGAGAGGTCGCCGACGGAGCTTGAGTGGGAGCTGAGGAGGTTCATCGGGAACGTTTCTGCTGTATTATGGGCTCGGAGCCCGAAGCGTTTCTCTCAATGTATGCAGATGTATTAAAAGGGTCTATACTGGCAACTGTGCTGCGGAGATGGAGAGATATCCGGTAAGTGATGCCGGGGGGGCGTCAATTAGAAGTCCTGAATATAACAGTAAGAAGAAGGTAGAGTAGACACACGAAAGCAGTGAAGAACTGCGCCAATATCAAGGGAAGCTGCAAAGGAGTGGTAGCCTGGGGGGAAGGTGCATGTTGGGGTTTCGGCCTGAGGTTTCAACGACCGTTGCGGTGGCTTGCAGCGCGAAGAGCTCGAGCGCTGCAGCCACGAGCCAGCAATGACGACGTGCGGGCGCGAAGCGAGCCTCTTCCAAGCTCAAAGTCAGCCGACAAGCTCTTTCGGCGTCTCGCCATCAACGCTGCACTCTTCCGTCTTTTCGCGTCCATCTGCCATTGACCAGTTACTCTATCTCCTTGGACTACCTACCCTTCCTACTACACATTCGAGATGTCTAGCAATCGAGGCTTGGTGATTGGTGGCACCGCCGTCGCTGGCGGCATTGGCTACTACCTGTACAGAGCCGGCGGCAACCCGAAGGTCGCAGAGCGGGAGGCTGAACGTAAGACTCACTTCCATACGTGCTCCCGGAGCCGAAGCTTACACGTGTTCATAGGCGACGTGACGAAGCTCAGGGGCGGTGCCGCAGGCACGAAGGACGAGGCAAAGGCCGAGTTCAAGCTCCATGCCGAGGAGGTCGGCCAGAAGCTTGATTCTGCTGTGAGTGAGCCAACTGCATTGGCTGCTGCTTCTGAGTTTGTGAGGCGATGCTGATCAATGTATTTAGCTCGAGAAAGCGAAGGCCGAAACCCACAAGCTCGACGCAAAGCTTGAGAACTACCGCGCCACTGCCGAGAAGAAGATTGATGAGTACACGAAGGAGGCTGGGAAGGAGCTGCACACTGCTGTGGACACGTTCGACAAGAAGGTGACGGAGACTGCTGCGAAGTCTAAGGGCTATTTCTCAAGCTGGTTCGGCGGAAAATAGGCAGTATGTGAGGATGAGGTCGATCGAACAACATGAGAGGCGGCTCGGTGTATTGAAGTTGGCGTTCAAATTTCTTCCTATGCAAAGTCCCAACATTGCGCTCTAAGTTTTGGCCACCGGCTCTCCGCTCAACAATGACTATTGTTCACATGCGTACATTTCCTGCTGGTCGTGAACACGGGCTTTACATTGCGATGCGGCAGTGACGATTGCAATCCGTGAGTATGAATATCGAGTCCAAAAGGATTCGCAGGACTTGAGAATGGTCTTAAAAAGTAACAGATCCTAGCCACGTAAGCCCCCAGATAGTCAACGGTTTCTGCCACCGCGTTTCGATTGTCGCGTGAGCAGCATGTCCACCCCTCACCATGGTTGGCGCAACCAAGCAGTGGACTCGAAAGCAAACCACGATGCAGATATTACTCCAGACCCCTGGTCCACGATGACAATAGAACCAGTTGAGTGGTGCCCCCCACCAGGAACTCGCGCACCGCCAAATGAACAAAAACTCCCGTCGCCCATCGTTGCTTTCCTCTCCGCTCAACTCCAAACCATATCCTCTGTCGTTATCACCCTGCAGAATTTCAAACAGCCATGGCGTTCGTTCTCTCATCACCAGCATCAGACGCCGAGAATTTCGGCAAAAGGTTCAGCCGGGTTCCGGGCCTCGGCTCCAGCCCTGCCGCGCCCTCGCCGTCAGCTACGCGACGCGCGCTTCGTGCGCCCGCGACACCGCAAGACACACCCAGTAAGTCACCCAAAGCACCTTACCTGCGCCGCGCATGCAAAAGTTTCTAACCGTCGTGAAAGGTCGCAAGCTCTCCCAAAGCCTCATTTGCCTCGGTGTAGCCGCTTCAAAAACACTAGTCAAACCACTACCACCAAGCTTTGCGCCCAAGAAAGCCCGCGCAGCTCTCTCACCAACGCCTCCCTCCTCCCCTGACGCAATGGATACATCATCGCCAATCAGAGCAAGATCTCTTCACTCCCCAACACCCTCCAAACGCCTCGCATCACGGGCAATGGCAAGAAACCCACCATCCACCAAATCAACCGCGCGCGCAAGCAACCTCCTCGACCGCATCCGCGCCAAACAAAGCCTCAAGAAGAGCAATCCTCAACCCTCGAAGGCGGAGAACCAGCGCAAAGCAGCAGTCCAGCGGTCCGAGGAAGTCCTCGACATCCTCATCATGGCGGCGTCACAAAAACATCAGACATCACAAGCGGAGCAAATGATCGAGGGCGCGAACATTAGAATCAGCTTCTCCCTCACTGAAGCGATCGAGCGCGTCAAGGAGTCAATCAAGAGTCCAGTCAGTCGGGAGGAGGTCATCAGGTGCATTGAGCTGCTTGCGGAGCTGAGGAGCGACAAAGTCAACCTCGTCTCACTGGGATCGGGAAGCGGTCGCGCAGTCGTCATCAGACTGTGAGACGAGCGAATGAACATCAGGGATATAAATTCGGGGACGATTCGATGGGATATGAACAAAACGGCATGGCAAAAGCCTGAAAATGCCTATGGACCCTCATTGTGCTTCCTCGCTCTTTTCTGGAGGCGTCTGTCATTCTGTTTGGTGTTGGCGGAAGCATTGCATGGAGTTCTTGGTTCATCACTATCACTATACCCTCAGGTCGCATCCGGGCGTGGAGTCTTTGCTAGCGTTCCCAAACATTGGGATTGGAGTTTTGCACTGGGGTTTACAGCATCAGCGCGGAGTTCTGTGTTCTGCTGAATTGAATCCAATTCTGCGTCACCACACTACGCTCTCGAGAGTCCCAAACTGCCACTTTAACATGCCGTGCACGTGACCTCGCGTCTGGCTACGACCGCCGCCAAAGCTGGGAAAGAAACAGCATCGATCACTCTCAACTCAACTCATCGCTTGGAGGAAATCAAATGCCGACCCCGCCAGATCCCCTCCATGCCCACCTCACCCGCCTCCTCGGTGCCCGCGCCTACCCAAAAACCATATGTCCCTCCGAAGTCGCACGTGCGCTGTCCGCCTCCGAGCTGCAGGCTCTGGATGCGAGCGAGTGGAGAGATGTGATGCCCGCCATACGGGAAGCTGTGTGGGAGATGAGAGATCGTGGGGAGGTGGAGATTATGCAGCGGGGTGAGGTAGTTGGTTCAGAAGTTGGGCTTGAGGATGTGAAGGGCCCGATACGGGTGAGGTTGGTTAGGGGGAACGAGAGTTGAATGGGCACCTAGGCTATGGCAACACTGTTCAAGTGGGAATGTCCAAGATTCGCCAATACAGAGCCTGCGGTCCTAAGATGCTTATTGCAGTGAACCACTCGAATGAGTACAAAGGACGGAATGGTGTCACGTGCCTATTGTGCCGTCCACGGCTTTAGCCCAGCGCCGTCGCTATGCGGAAGCAGTACATGAAGACGTAAAGGAGATCTCGGTGCATATCCCGATGAGCTTTAACCACCCGCCATCAACATCTCCAGCATCCCCTTCGTGCACCACGCCTGCTGACTCCACTCCGTCGCCCTCCTGACCGTCTGATGCAGCCTCTCCACTAGCCTGTCCACCTCTTCGCTCTGCCCCATCTGCTCGCCATAGATGTCTAGAAGCAGGAACGCCACGTCGGTAGTCAGTTTGACGATGCGCGGATCCTCGAGGTTGCGGTTCAGCCACTTTAGTACCGGCTGTAGTGTCTGCTCGTTTCGACCTTCGAGGGCTGTGCGGAGAGCGGAGCGGTGTCGGAGGGCGGTTAGGAGGGTTAGAATGTCTTGTCTTGATGTTCGGGATGCTGTCTTTGAGCGTTGTTAGCTTCTCGGGACCGCCAGAAGTATTGCAGGGAGTCTAACAAAACATACCGGAGGATCGAGTACTAGATCTAGCGCCAGATCGTACTTGCCTTTCCGCAGCGCTGTCTCCCACTTGCTACTGTTCTTGATCTTGCCTCTGTCATTGCCATTGATGACGATATCCGCGCCTTCGCCCGTATAGTCTTTACCTCGCATTGCCTTATCCCAACCTCTTCCGCGCTTCTTCCCCTGCTTCTTATCATACTCCTCAATCCGTCCCTCAACAAGCGCCTGCATCTCCTTCTGCCGCTCCCTCGCCGCGACTTTCTCTTTACCGCTCAGCCTGGTCCTTATACTCAACAGCCCCGACTGCATGCCCACCACCAAATGCTTATCCTCCCTCCCTGCTCCACTGCCAACCACGCTCATGCTCAAAATCGGACTCTGATACTTAAGCCCCGCAACCACATTCCACCCCTCCGTCTCAAACACCTTAACATGCCCATCCAGCCCCGCAGACACGACCCTCGTCCCCCCACCAGCAAGGCTCAAACTCGTGACCGTCTTCTGGTGATTCCTAAGCAACTGCCGCGGCCGCGCTGCCACCAGATCCAGCACCGAAACCACATTATCCGCCGCCGCGACCAGCGTCGTCCCGCCCGGCATCGACAGCACGGCCTCGACTGGCGCCGCATGCTTGAACGTCATGACGCTGCCTCTCGCGCCCGAGATCCGCGGATCCCACAGCCGCACCGTGGTATCGTAAGACCCCGAGACCAGCAATCCAGACGACTGATCCGGCATCCACGCCCCGGCGCGCACATAGTCCGTATGGCCCGCAAATGTCTGGACGCTCGCATCAGACGGCAGATCCCACAGCCTAACCGTCGCGTCGTCCGAGCACGACATCAGCCCCGTCAGCTCCATCGGACTCCACGCCACGCGCCACACAGGCTGCTGATGTTCCCTCCACGTCTTGAGGATAGCGCGACTGTTCACGTCGAAGGCCTGGATAGCCCCACTGTCCCCCCCGGCAAGCAACACGCGGCCATCCCGCCGTATCGTCCCGCTGTGCGCGGCGTCGTCGGCGCCGAAGCGCGAGATTGTTTTGAGGAGTTTGCGCGTGCGGGAGGAGAAGATTTGGATGCGCGAGCCGGCTGTTATGGCGAAGGTTTCGGAAGGTGGGGTGAGCGACGTGGAGGATGGAGGGGGGGGAAAGGAGATGTGGGTTACGGGCGAGCTGTGCGGTGTTGGCAGCAGAAGCTGCGAGGTGAATGTGCGCCAGTATTTTTGCTCGGGGGTTAGGGGCGAGGGACCGGCGGGGAGTTTGACGGGGGCGAGGGGGGTGACTTCGGTCGCCATCGTGGGGGCGTAGAGGGAGGAATCGAAGGGGGGGCTTTGCAGTGTTGGCGGCGGTGTCGAAGCTCTGGTGATGGGTTTTGCAGATATACAAAAAGTTACCTTGCCGAAGGAAGGAGTTCGCGCCTTGGCGCCCGCGGTTCGGCTCGATTACCCCTGTCAAGCCGCTCCGATCAACCTCTAACTGAAGGGCTGCCCTGCAACAACCTCTCTCTAAGATGTTTAAACATATTCATGCATCTGTCTCTGAGTCACGCGTTTGTATACAATATCACACCCCATAGTGGGCGATTAACCTGCAATCACCGTACATCTGGACGCGGGAGGCGTCGTGCGACTCAGGCAGACGTTTAGCAGTTCCCGACTCCAGTTGATAGAGGGCTCAAAAGTTCTGATGGTTAAGAGTGCCGTTATGATTGTTGATATCTTTACTACATGTTCGGTAAGAAGGCTGAGTCCTTCGACACATGCAACGAACAGGCAAGAAGACCGGCCCAGACAGAATGTCACTACTTGATGCTTCCAATCCTTAGCTGTGCCAGCATGATCACTCTAGCTCAGGAAGCCTTTCAACAGTGCTCCACGCCATTATCTCTAACCTATGTTAGAAGGTGGGTGGCCTTGAGCAATAGTTGAAATGAAGAGGAATATCGAGAGTTGGTGAAGCCCGTGAGTTGAGCACCTGAGTGACTTGGATGCTAGTTCTACAACATCTACGGGTACACTAGATATACAATATACCCGCACGCTTTGCAATGCAGGAGCCGACACAACCTAGTCTAGTACACCCATGATCCTACAGCCACTACCAACAGGGATGCTGTCTCTGCGCCGTGATCGGCCTGTCCGGCAACTGCACCCACACCTTCCTGTTATCCCTCTTCTTCTGCATCTCCTCACTCAACCGCACCCTCGTCGCCTCTTCTTTCAACAGCACACTGATACTCGTGAACGGATTCTTCATGAGATTAACCCTCCCCCTAGCCCGGTAGTCGTAGGATATCGTGTGCATCCCCTTGCCCACCCATGCCTGATCCACATATATGCCCGTCCTGTCCGCCACGAGCTTCCTCTTGCCATCCTTGAGCTCAATCTCCACCGGCTCCCCCTTCCTCCCCTCCACGGCGCCCAAACCCATTCCACGCTTCACAATCGCCTCATCCCTCGCATACTCAAGATGCTTCCTCACATCCTGCGCGACCTTCTTCCGCGAAAACCGCATCTGCACAATCGCGTCCTCGATCGGCTTTCCAGCAATCTGCCTCGCCAACGGCCCCAGCTTCTTAAGACTGGTGGGGAAATCAGGACTCTTGCTCAGGTTCTCGCGCTCCGTCTGCTTCAGCGCCTGTGTCTTGGTCAGCCGGCCGCCCTTCCGCACCTGCCGTATCACCATCTTGCGCAGCCAGCGCTCCCGGCTCCGCGGCGCGGGATCGAGCACCGCGGCCATGATGGACGGGTCGCGCTCGACTTCGCCCGCGGCTTTCTTGGCCACGGTCTCCTGGCGGGTCGTTTTGCGCGCCGACTCGAAGATGGAGTCGGAGCTCAGGTCGCCGCGTGTCATCTGGCTCGAGGGCCCGGGTGTGGGCTTCTTGTTTTTGAGGTATTTGTCGAGGATGGGGTTGGAGGGTTGGTTGAGTGTCGGGTCGTTGACATTGCGTTTGCGCTGGCCGAAGAGACCGCCGAAGATGGTACGGCGGGATATGGAGGGTTGGAGGAGGCGGTGGTGGGAGGATGAGGTCGGGGAGCAGGTGCAGGTAAGAGGTCTGAGGGCGACGGCTGTGTTGGTGTCAGTAGCAGGATCTTGCCTTCATGTAGAGTATGGTTGCGGACCTGGCTGTCTCAGCCGTCTAGAAGGTATTCGGACGCTCATTGTTGCTGTGGCAGCATCAAGGTGGTGATACGATGTCTCTCGCGACAAAGATTCGCGGTTCGAGATACGGAGAGCGCCAAGGCATATCACGTGCTTTAAGCTGGCAAAGCTCTCCGCCGCGGACGTCTCTGTTCGATACGACGTCACTAGATGGAGCTCGTACAGACATGAGAACTATATATGGATGTTGCTAGTGCGCTCCCGTGCCAGTCCCGCTGTTCCTGCAGCTGTCCGCGATGCGGTGTTGCTTCAAAAGTTCTTCGCCTGGTGCGCATGCGTAAAGCTGAATGCTTGGCCGGGGTCTGGACGTGTCCCAACTTCCCCCGAAATTCCGCAAACTTGGGTTGGATATGCGCACGTCGGGCGGGAGGTAGACCGCGAAAATTCACATTTCATCGACCAAGCCTCGCTTTACCCTTACCACACCTCTTACCAACAGAGTGGTAGATTGCTCAATACAGTGCAGCGAGAGAGGCGGTAGGTTAATGCTTAATCAGATAGCTCTCTTTGTCCTGTTTACAGCTGTGAGAATTGATAGTTTACGTGATGGTTGACTTTCGCGGTCTACCCTTCTACCCGCTACCCGCCCGACGTGATGCGCACTGGGCTCCATAGATCCCCGCTGCAGCGCGCCATCGAAACTCTATTCGCTGTCTTTGGCCCAAGTGCTGCACGATGACCTTGAGCTCTTGAAGCTCCGTTGCTTGAGCTTCCGCTGTCCTCAAGCTTGCCCTCGTGTCTCATCACCACATTTCCCGCTGTGCGCTCCGCTGGCAGACCGTAGCTCCACTCGTTTCTATCCCCACCTGAAGCTCCAAGATGGACATCAACTCCCTGTTATCACCACAAGACTCGCCTGCGGACGAGACCCCGCCGCCCTTGGGCACACCGCAGGGTGGGTCGAACAAGAGGCCCCGCGGCCCCTCGAAACGGACATCGTCGAACCTCAGCCAGCAATCGTATACCTCCGCATCGCCGCAGCCTCGTAGCCAGCTACCGACGCCTTCGGGATCGTACTCTTCGGCATCATACTATGGGTTGCAGAGCACAGCGCCACCGCTGCCTTTACCTGGCGTCAGTGTTACGAGTGCGCCGAGAATGGCACATAGTACGACCAGCACCCTCTCGGCAGATACGAGAGCCTCTCCGCTAGGGACCAAACACGAGGACCGGCCTGCACAGCGTCCGATGCAGAGGCAATCGTCTGGGATGGATACTTTGGCAGGTACGTGCGTCGGCATTGAAGAGCGCGTGGCTAGCAAGGTGGTGAAGTGAAGGACTGACGCTTGGGATGACTCAGATCTTGCGTCAATGCAGCAGCACCATCACCACCAACCGAAGCGACAAAGTCTGAACGGATTGCAAGACGCCCCAATCTACGACCACCCCAACACATCATCCCGAAATTCCAGGTAGGCGAGGAACAACAATCATCTCGCAGCCGGAGTACTGACCTCGAGACAGCTTCAGCTTGCCGTCACTCCCTCGTACGTTGTCTACCCGCTCAGCCAAAGACTTCGCCATGGCAGACGCGCCCGTCTCACCCCGAGTCTACACGGCACGGTCGCTCTCGCACGCCGATTCCGAAGCCATTTCGCAGCTTGTCCAGTACCTCTCAGAAAACTCCTACGACTATAACTCACATGTGCGGCTCATCAATCTCCTTCACAAGGGCTTCGTTGACCATGCCGCCACGTCCAATGATCCACACTCGTACGAGCTACTTCAGGATTTGCGCCAAGCTCGCCAAACAATGGACTACAAATTTCCTTTAGGCGAAGAGCTATGGGTTGATTGGATCAACGATGAAAAGTTGTTGGCGAGATCGACCGATGAGCGCATCGCTGTCATGGAACTTTGCGCCAAAGCGGTCCAAGAAGAGCCCAGCAGCGCCGTCTTGTGGCGTCTCTATGGCGACTACATGCACTTCCTCTGGACGGCCGCTTACGAGATTGACGCGCTAGAGGCTTGGACGGAAGAAGACAAGATTATTGGCAAGGAGGTTTTCAAGTGGGAGCCCATGATGGAAGTTTGGGAACGGGGTGTGGCGGCGACGCAATGGCGGCTGAACGACAGCCATCTCGTCTGGAACCAGTGCATCGAGATTATGATGGAAGACCAACAGCGCTATCCGGCTTCGGACAAAGTGCGCAATCTGATGGCTCTGTTTGGCGAAAGGCTGACGAAGCCGCACGCCACATGGGAGGAGACTTTTCAGATGTTCTCCAGCTTCGTCTCAACTTACGACAATGCTTCTTATGAGGAGATCATGACGGGAACAAATAAGCGCGCGGCACAAGCTAAGCAACAGTATGCACTGCGAGAGCCTTTCGAACTGAAGATCCAACAAGCTGCACGGAACAGGGACAAGAACGCTGAGTGGTATGCTTACACGGAGTACCTCGACTGGGAAGTTCGCAAGAAAGGCGTTTTCAGCTTTCATTTGATCAATGCGTTGTACGAGCGAGCTACCCTGCGATTCGCTACCGACGCCACACTGTGGGAGGACTACGTTGAGTTCTTGATTGGGGAAACAAGAGCTGAAGTGAACTTGCTTTCAATCCTAGAACGAGCGACACGACACTGCCCCTGGTCTGGTGGCCTATGGTCGCACCGGATCCTCGCTTTGGAAGCGGAGGGAAGGGTCTTCCAAGAAATTGAGGAGGTCAAGCACAAAGCGACGAGTAGCGGTCTTTTAGACGTGGGCGGTATGGAGGATCTCCTCAGATTCTACATTGCCTGGTGTGGATTTCTCCGTCGTAGAGCATTTGACTACGGCAACACGACTGAAGACGACTTGGACATTGCCGAAGTCGGTATTCACTCGGCGCTTGAGCACGTCCGGGAGATCGGCGAGCGGAAGTACGGCAAGGACTATAAGGGCGATCCCCAGTATCGCCTCGAGAGGATCCACATCAACTTCTGCTCGCGAAGCAAAAATGTGGGCGCAGCTCGCGAAGTTTGGAGGCAGTTGGTTCCGCTAAGAGGTGACAGCTATGATTTCTGGTATCGCTACTATATTTGGGAGATGGTCATCTGGGCCAAAGTCGCAATCCCTGATGACAGCACGGCGACCACCCGCCGCTCGACTCCACGCGAGCCGACCGCAGTTCTCAAACAGGCATTGAAGAGGATTGCGACAATGGATTGGCCAGAGCAACTTACTACCATGTATCTGAACCATTGCGAGCAGCATGAGTCGGTTCAAGAGTATCGCTCGGCCATCATTACGGCCAGAAAGGCGGACAAGCAGATCGCGCAGAGGAGAGCTACCGAAGCTGCTGAAGCTCAGGCTGCAGCGGCGCAACAGCAGCAGCAAGCATTGGATGCTAGTATCAATGTGGCGGCACAAGAAGAGTCTGGTAGCGCGAAGCGGAAGAGGGATGCTGATGCCATGGACCTAGAAGAGATTGCAGCAAAGCGGAGTCGCGGCGATGACACAAGAGTAGATGTACCTTTCGGCGACGCTTCTTCCTCTGCGACGTCGCAGCTAAAGCGCGATCGCGAGCACACCACCATCATTGTGAAGAACCTGCCGGTCGAAGCAACTGAGACCAGAGTGCGGCAATTCTTCAGAGACTGCGGTACTATCAACAGCATTAACCTCGTCACCGAGGATGGGAGCCAGACCGCGACCATAGAGTTCGAAACCCAAGAAGACGCCAAGTTTGCCCAGTCCCGTGACGGCCGCGACTTCGATGGTTCTACAATTCAGATTTCCTTTGGCACAGCTACAACCCTTTGGGTGACCAACTACCCTCCAGAAGCAGACGAACGCTATCTCCGGGATCTATTCAAGGATTACGGCGAGATTATTGAGATCCGCTTCCCTTCTCTTCAGAAGAACACCCATCGCCGCTTTTGCTACATTCAGTTCCTCACCGCAGCACAAGCTGAAGCCGCGTCCAGCGCCTTGAATGGCAAAAAGTTGGACAAACAGCACACCCTCCGAGCCCTCATATCAGACCCGAGCCGGAAGGACGATCGCCACGGCGCGACCTACGAAGGCCGCGAAGTCTTCATCGCGAACCTACACTTCAAAACCACAGAAGACGAGCTCGTCGAGCTGGCTCAGGGATACGGTACTCTCGAAGGCGTGCGCATACCGCGAAAAGTAAACAACACATCCACCGGCATCGCATTCATCGTGTACTCGAACAAAGAGGAAGCCGCAGCCGCCGCCAAGGCCCTCCACGGCAAGGAGTTCAAGGGCCGCGAGCTGCGCGCCAATATCTCCGAGCCCAACGCTAAGGGCGCAAAAAGACACGCTACCACCATCATCTCCTCCGCCTCTCCTGAACCTGGCGCCTCCGCTGCCTCGCCCGGCTCAACCCACTCTGCTGCCAACACAGCCGGCACAGCAGACGACTACCGCGCCCGCACCATCGCTCTCCTCAACATCCCCGACACCGTCAACGACGCGCGCGTCCGCGCGCTAGTCTCGCAACACGGCCAGCTCCGAAAGCTGATCCTGAAACCGGAGAACGGGGGTGCGATCGTCGAGTTTGCGAATGTGCAGGATGTTGGGAAGGCGAGCTTGGCGCTGGAGGGACATGAGATTGTGCCGGGGAGAACGATTAGGGTCGGCACTGTGGAGGAGTTGAAGAGGGAGAGGGGGGAGAGGAAGGTTGATAGGATTGGTGGGGGGCCGAAGAGGGACGTTAAGAAGGATGGCAAGAAGGAGAGGGAGACAGGGCCGAAGGCGAGTGTGCCCGCTGCCGCGGCGGGGATGTTGGGTGCGGGGAGGGTTAGTAGACCTGGTCAGGCGGGCGTGAGGAAGGGTGGGAATCTGGGTGTTAAGAGGGGCGGTATCGGTCTCGGTGGACCGAGGGCTGGAGACGGTGTACACGAGCCGGATACGGCAGCGGCTGGTGGTGGAGCTGCGAAGAGCAACGCAGATTTCAAGGCGCTATTCCTGAAGTCGCAGGAGGGAAAGGACAAGATGGACGAGTAGCGGAATGCGGTTCAGGGCGCCTTGTTGCTCTTGGTATGTTGGAAGATATGGACTGTGCTCTACGGCTGAAGGTGCTCGAACAGATTCGGCGACGATTTTGCTCAGCTATATACAACTCGGGGAATCTGTATGGTGAACGCGCCATGGGGTTCTTGATACGAGGGGAATTTTTAGAGAATGACGAAGTAGCTCAGGCTGTAGTGTACTATAAGATATCACAATCTAAAAAGACCACAAACTCACCTAACAATCATAGAGGAAATATTGGATGCTGAACGCGACATCCTGTTTAAACATCGTTCACATCATCTGAATAGGAAGTCAAGTCGTGGCAGGAAAGCAGGAAGTGTAGCGAGTAGGGTTCTCATTGCTTGGTCCAGATGCATATAGCCTGCGTGATGTTCTATCAAATTCACACTTCATCGAGGCTGAGTTCACATCAACTTTTGGCCTGTACACACAGAGCGATGCCACCTAAGACAAAGGCCATGCCTATCCAAGTGTCTGGAGCAGCAAATCAGTCACGACACTGCGTCTTTTCGATTGAGACTGCGACTTACCTCGCGAAATGACTTTGCCCTCAGCCCACCATTCCCCCAAGACCGTAAATAGAAAAGCCAGAGAATTGGTGATTGGGACCGTCAAGCTCAGCTCTAGAGGAACGTCAGCTACCAGGCCACTAACAAAAGTCGCCCCCCCCCACCCCACCCCCCCCTTGACGCTTTTGAAGATGGGCGCAATCCATATTCTTTCACGTAGGTCTCCGATTTCCGTTCGTGCTGCTCCGCCTCATGGGCATCGAAGGACAAACAAACAAACAAGTGACTTGCCAGCTTGTCCGATCAATAAGAAGAACCAAACACTCCCCGTAATATTAACCAGCAACGGGAACGCATACGCTGGCCTCCTAAGCAAATCCAACACCGCGTAGATCACACCGGATGCCTTTCTCCTAATCCACGATTTACTCGGATCATTCAGCCACGGCCGTTCTGGGGCGGTGTAGTTTATGGCTGCTCGCCGCATGAAGGGAGTTGTTAGGCCCCATGCAGCGCCTACCATGAGAAAGCCGAGAACCCAGCGGAAGATTGAGGGTTGAGGCGGTGGGAGAGGGGTGTCGGGATCCATTGCTATAGGGTATGAATATATGCGACGAAACTAACCGTTATAGGCAGCAAGTGAGAGAATTCTGATTTAGCGATCGAAGCAAAGTAGAATGGATACTGGGAAAGTAACTGTGCAATCTTCGCAAGATGATACGACAAGAGTGATAGTGGTGGTGAGCCTACGGCGGGCTGTTCCGACACAAAGCGTAAATATGAGTTTCGCACGTGACCAACCACCACGACTTCATGTCAAGGTCATCGAACGCTGGGTATCGGCTACAGCAACAATGCCTCATTCGGAACGCGTAAAACCAGCTGGTTTGACACCGGAGCAACTGAACTTGTGGAATGAGAATGGCTATCTTCTCATTCCCGATGCGCTCTCTCAGGACACTGTCAAAGAACTACTTGCGGAGACGCATAGTATGCTGGACGAGTTTGCGAGCAGCGGGATGAAGGACCACCCGATGACCCGCTTTTCGACCGGACAGGAAGGAAAGGAGCATGTGGGAGATGATTACTTCTTGACGAGCGGTGATAAGGTGCGATTCTTCTTTGAAGAGGGTGAGCTTGCTCCTTGACCCGTGACCTCCCCGTGTATATCAGGCATTGGGACTGATCGAGGTGCCAGATGCCTTCGATGGCTCCGGGAACCTCGCAAAGCCTCCCGCCCGCGCTATCAATAAGATAGGCCACTACCTACATCAACTCTCCCCGGCCTTCCGCAAGATCTCGCTGTCTCCGGACAATGCCGCAATAGCGCGCTCGTTGTCCTTCAAGAACCCGCAGTGTCTACAAAGCATGGTCATCTGCAAGCAACCCGAGATTGGGGGCGCCGTGCCGCCACACCAAGACAGCACTTTCTTGTACACCAACCCGCCAAGCGCCGTGGGGTTTTGGTATGCGCTTGAGGATGCAACCGCCACGAATGGATGCCTGAGCTTTGCAAATGGATCGCATAAGCGGACACCGATTCGGCAGCGATTTGTGAGAAACCCAGACGGGAGCGGCACGACATTTGCCGAGAACGATGGTGCGCAGTTTCCGGCCGGGCTCGAGGTCCAGCCGAGTGGGTCCGCTGAGGAAGAGTACACGATGGGAGAGGTGAAAGCTGGCACTCTGGTTCTAATCCATGGCAATCTTCTTCACAAAAGCGAGAAGAATCTCAGTGGGAAGAGCAGGTTCATCTATACGTTCCACGTGATAGAAGGGGAGAATGAGTATGATGAGCGGAACTGGCTGCAGCCACCTGAAGAAGGCTTCTCGAAGCTCCATACTTGACAATTCACCACCTTTCAATAATCGGTTCCTTAACGCTTCTTGTGTCTGCGTCCAGCGTTGTGACGATCTTTCTCACCAACCATAGCGCGTAGGTGAAGAGTGCCTGTGAACCTCTACGTCTGCCGTGCAGATCAAGCACTGAATACCCTTTGGCGCGGCAGCGCGGCAGTGAAGCTATCCAACAAGACGGATAGTAAAGAATTCACAATGTCTCTTCACTGTTCGAGCTCGGAATCCGTCTCTTATAACATGCACACCATTCCACCTTCCATCCCTTCTACCCATCCCTCAGTCTCGATCAATCCTGCATTGCAAGAGTTCAGTGTCTCAACCCGCTATTCCGCTCCACTCCTTGAGCCCTTTGCATTCCGCTACGATCTCTGCCTTGCATCATGTCCAAGTTCGCTTACGCGTTCGTCCTACTATTGTAAGTTTTGGTTGAGAAACACGAATAGAAAGATGCTAACATCATCCAAGCTTGTACCGATATCTTCGGTTCATCGTGAACACGATATCCTCGTGGTACTTCAGCCGGTTCCGATCTGTGCCATTGCCCGGAAAGCCCACGGTTCTGCGGGATGATGTTACAGTGATCATCCCTACGGTCTGCGGAAAGATTACCAAATGCCTCGAGCACACCCTCCGAAGCTGTCTCGACAATCAACCCCATGAGATTATCATCGTAACCATAGATCGCGATATAGACTTTCTCTCCAAGTTCGCAGAGTCCATCGATGCCTCAATCAAGGTTATGTCCGTCCCCATCCGAGGCAAGCGCATACAAGTAGCCCACGCTCTCTACGGGGTCAAGACTGGCATCACTATCCTCGCCGACGACGATGTGATATGGCCGCCTGGGTTTCTTCCGCATATCCTCGCGCCCATAGAATCCTGGGAGGTCGGGGCAGTTGGGACCCTTCAGCAAATCCGCCGCGATGAGAGCCTAGGAATCTTTGGAAAAGTCTGGGAGTATCTCGGAGCTTGCTACATCGAGCGCCGCAACTTTGAGATTACGGCTACATCTAACATCGACGGCGGAATGTCTTGTCTCTCAGGCCGCACCGCTGCCTTCCGAACCGAGATACTCCGGGACCCCAAGTTCATCCACGGCTATCTCAACGAGAAGTGGGCTGGTAACATTCTCAACGCTGACGACGACAATTGGGTGACGCGCTGGCTGGTTTCCTACGGATGGACGATAGTCATCCAAGCGTCCCAGGAAGCTGTGGTTGAAACGACCCTAGAGACAAGCCCGAAGTTTCTCTCACAGTGTTTGCGTTGGTCGCGGAGCAACTGGCGCAGCAACTTCACAAGCACAATCCGTGAGCG
>Ga0181465_100262_pt2 | contig 17699 bp, 9 predicted proteins | sample InSIn3gowninarea_FD_119076 | JGI IMG/M metagenome (GOLD analysis project Ga0181465, IMG submission 119076) | Clean room microbial communities from NASA Spacecraft Assembly Facility at Jet Propulsion Laboratory, Pasadena, California, USA -... ... | reverse complement strand
AGTGAGTTAAAGCGACAGGTTTATCTGTAACAACCCGGATATAATTATGATAAATTATATTTAAATCATACTTATATTATGTGATATGAATAATGTGTTATTATTATATCTAATGTTAAGTGATTTATGTTTAGTCTAATCCTACTTTCATAAATCGTGAAATATCGAGTTATGTACGAACACAAAATTTTGTTATTTTCGATAGAACTGTTCCTGTTTAAGACTAGTTTTGACCCGTATAACATTACAATTGACTTGAGGTAAAACCTAGATAGTTGTAGACATGTGAGTTATGGTTTTAACACAACAAATGGATCATCAAACGGATGTCCGAGTAAGGAGTTATACCGAATTTACGAACAAAGGGCAAAGCTGTCCATTCCCTTAAGTGGTAAATTGTCCTTTATTAAACCAAATGGTCTAATTTGATTGGTTGGCAAGGGTGGAAACCTTGGCCGACTTAAAACTCTTATTATAACTTTTGTCTTCAGCAAATACAATCCTAGGTTCAGTTTTGAGGGTTTTATGCTTGAGGAAAGAGAATTTGAGAGTTTAGGAAGAAAAAGTGAGGAGAAAAAGTGTAGAAAAATCCGTAGAAATTACGTAAAAGTCCCGAAGGTAATACTAATTGCAAATCTTATTATTTTTCATATATTTATGATTTATATGATATGAATAATTTATGAGTTTATTGACCTTTCATTCTTGGGTGCATATGTATGGATATATGCAAGTTTAAGTTAAGATGAATGCATAAACCCTTAAAATTGCTTTGTATTGAGACCCCTTGTTTTCAAACTTGCATATCTCTTTGTGTGATTACTGGAATTGAGAAATTCCAATTGGATATGAAAGTATACTCATATATTCATATTATATCCGAAAATTATAGTTTATCTCCTTGTAGTTATGCCTACTGATGATTTCAAGTTGGTACATAGTTGCTGTTTGTATACTTCATTTCAGTATGCCTTGAGTTTAGTCAAGAGTTTGAGATATCAAATGAAGTCAAAAAATTATGAAAATTTAATTATGTACTATTCAGTATGTTTACTGAAAATTGGGTAAAAATCATGGAAGGTTAAGCTTCAGAAAAATTATAAAAATTCTTGTAAGTTGAAGGAACAATAGAGGAGTTTGTAGGGCAGATTTCTTGTGTTGTAAAGAAATGGTCATAACTTGCTCTAGGAAGCTTGAAAAATTACACCGTCACTTGTCATGGATAGGATATTCAGATATGTTTTCATATTGTTGATATTGGACACCTGTATGTATACAAATTATGAATATAGTATGGTTAAGTATAGAGGACAATGATTCGAGGCCATACGGGATACCCCATGAAAGAATATTGTTATCTCCTCTTTCCAAAGGGTATTTTGAGTACATGTTTCATGTGTATATACATTGAGAAGTATGATTTGATGTTTACTTAACTTTGGTTACAAATTTCTTATGAGGTATTTCCTCCGTATGAATGTTTATAACTTATTCAACATGGATACCATTGTTTTATTTCTACTCATGTTTTATGGAATGTGACTTAAGTGGAATTATATTGTTATTGTATAGTCATGGAAAGTTACATAATTATGTTAGTATAAGACTTATGATTGAGATTCAGTACTGATTTAGTTGGATTGACAGGTCTAAGGTCTAATCAACCAAGTTCAGCTCCTCCCAAAGGAAACGTGAATACGTAATTGACCACCTAAGGTGAGTGTACTCACTGTAAAGAGATATTTGTATCGTGTTGTTGATATGATCAGAATATAATTAATATGAAATTGTTCATTTTGGTTTACCAAAATGAGGGGTTACTCCTCGACCAGGAATGGGGGAGATTTGTCTATTAATGGCAAGGGGTTACTCCTCGACCAGGAATGGGGGAGAATTGTCTATTTAGACAAGATATGTGAATCATGATTCGGAAAAGTTGGCCATTCATTTTGAATGAGCCGGATGAGTTAATAAATAATTATATGGACATGATTTATTGCATTTAAATCCATGCAGTAGTATAGTAGTGATGCATTCACTGGGCTATTTTGCTCACGGTTTCTATGTTCACCTTTTTCAGGTAATGCGATGTCACTGCCAATCTAGGAAGTCGTGTTGGGTTAGCCAGGAATGGGAGAAACAAACATTTTGTTTAAATGTAAATGATGTAATTAAGTTAATTATCCTTCCAGTAAGTTTGTATAAGTATGACTACTCTGATGTTGTAAAAAGGTTTTAAGTTATATGGATTTACAATGATTACTCTGGAATTAAAACTCGTGTTTATGGTTTGGTTTAATTAATCATGGTTTGACTCACTTTGACTTTCAAACTTAATTATAAGTAACTGGGTTGGGGTGTGTCAGCTTTAGGTATCAGAGCCTAGGTTTTAGAGGTTCTGGAGTGACAAGAGTCTAGATTTGGCAATGCATGTTATAAATATATTTTGTTTGATACTAACGATTATGGTAGGAAAGATATGTGTATATGTGTGTTGTTATATCTTTGATCCATTTCAGATATTAAAGAATGGAAGGAGGGAATGTGAATGTAAGAATAGAAGATGAGGCTTCAAATCACTTAACATTAGATATAATAATAACACATTATTCATATCACATAATATAAGTATGATTTAAATATAATTTATCATAATTATATCCGGGTTGTTACAGATAAACCTGTCGCTTTAACTCACTTATGACGTAACATAAATTTATATGTTATCATTTACTTATCAAACAAGTAATAATGAATATACATAAATATTAATCCTTTTAATTCACTAATTAATATTTATCTAAGATAATTTATTTTTCAATTTAATTAAAATTACGTGCACACGTGTAATTTAAAATACTTTATGTGGCCATCCCGATCAAGATCGCGCGCCGAGGCGGGGATTCCGGAAGGTCTCGCTCCCCTTTTTATCTTAGGAACGGTTCATCCATTGTCGGTGTGGGGTGAATGAAAAGAGATGGAGTTTCTAGCCTATTTTGCACAATACAGGCAAAAGAACATGTTGCCGCCTCGAGAGAGTGGCATCAAAGACAAACTGATGCATTCAAAACCAATAGTTCGAAGGTTTGGCGGCTAAGTTATGGAATGAGAAGGTGTTAGACACCCAACTCACCCTTTCGATCTCTCATGGGCTTGTGTTGTTGTTTTCCTTTATTTCTCCGTGAAGTGTGTGTGCGTGTATATATAATGGACATTGGAATCGTTCAACTCATGCCATGGGAAAGGTAGAGTTAGGTCATCCATAGGAATGTACCCAAAATAATATAGATAGAAAATATGATTTATGAGTTTATCGCGATATTGATCATTATTATAATAATATGTATTGGATGAAACGCTAACAAACATAATATGTATCTTAATGCAAGAATATGATAAAAATAAGGAATTCAGGAAAATTGGACTCGAGTCTCGGGTTTTAATCCGAAATGCCTCCGTAGCCTATAAAGGCATCAAAGTCCACGTAGTTCGAATGCGGCATGGGGGTGGGGTTTATCCCATAGATCTGAACGGGATTTTATTATATGTGTGTGTGTAAAAAAATATGTTTAATTTTGAAAAAGTGTGATGGATAATTCCGTTTGGAATTTATGGGCGTAACCCTATTTTTGTTTGTTTTGGATTTTTTTTATAGAAAATAAAGTATGTGCAATATACTAATAAAAATGTAGCTATTGGTGTGTATGAACTAAATTAAGAACTATATTATGAATCTAATGGAATTTCTGCAAAAATAAAGAACTTTAAGAAAAAGGGAAGGAATTGGACCTTCTTCGAAGCTTGATCTTTGATCTTGGATGAGATCCCTTGAGTGTGAGATAAATGTTGGATGAGAGAGAATGAGATTTTGCCAAATTGGGTATGAAAAGGATGGGAATGTAAGCTTGAATGGAACTTCACATGGAGGAACTTCACTGATTTCGAGAGAATGTTGCTGAGATCACTGATGTTGATGGATCTCTGGTCTTGCCTAGGGTCAGGGGGTTGCCGATCGACACTACCCTAGTCCTGCCTATCGGCAGGTGATCATAGACACATTGCCTATAGGCAAGGATCTGGACCTGCCAATTGGCAGTCTCGTGCAAATTTTTTTGGAAAAATAGTCGTAGAATGTAATCCGTTGATCCAAATCATGCACAGGGCATACTATTAAAAAGGTAATTCAGATACCTTTAAGAGTCCTTTAGACCTCTTCTGGGTCTAAGAGTTGACTTTGGGTCAAATGTGGCTCCGAAGCGCACGTCGGTCCTTTGGACGGGAGATTGCCGAAAGAAAACGGATCATTCGTCCACATGGTAAGTCAGAATCGCAGACGAGAGGACCTTAGAAAGGTGAGGAGATGTAATTCAACATTCCAAAGATTTTGTTTCGGTTAAAAAAGTTAACTTTAGTCAACCGGAGCTCGGGAGTTCTCGGTGACCTCTCGGGGTAAAACGGATCATTCGTCAGCACAGTTAGTCAAAACTGCACATGGGTCAAACAGTTGGAAAGGGTATTCAGTTACCTTCAGAGATTAATTCAGTCTCGTTCGAGCTGAAGAGTTGACTTTGGTCAAACGGAGCCCGGGAGCGCCCGGTGGCCTCTAGATTAATTTTCGGGGGAAAACTAATCGTTCGTCCGAACGATTATGTAATTTCACACACGAGTGGACCGTTGGAAAGGGGTTTCAGTTCCCTTTGAAGATTCAAAGATATTTTACTCCGATGGTAGAGTTGACCGGAGTCAAACAGGGCCCGGGCGCGCCCGATGGCCTCTAGATTGGTTTTCGATAGTAAAATGGTCCGTTCATCCGAACCGTTATGCTGATTCACGCATGGGGTGGATTGTTGAAAGTATATTCAGGTCCCTTTAAGGATTCAAGAAGCCTTCGCTCTGATGATAGAGCTGACCGGGGCCAAACAGGGCCCAGGAGGACCCGATGGCCTTTAAATTGGTACTCAGAGTGCGACCTAGGGTTTATAGTGAAATGAGGAGGTGCTAGGGATCTAAGGAGCGTCTTAGAAAGTTCTAGAATGTGGTTTCTACAGAGCTCCTCGATGGGTGATCTTGGATTAAGTGAAATCCGTCGTTTAGACACCACATGAGGGTTTTGGAAAGAGGTCGATTTTGCGGACCTAAGGGACGAGGATGACCGATTCAGAGGGTTGAGGTCGATTAAGAGGAACTAAGGTGATGATGGGGATGGTCGATTCTTAGGACCTAAAGGGGGTGACGACTGAGGTCAAGGCAGGGAGCGACCAATTCTGCGAGTCGAGGTCAATTCTGAGGACCTAAGTTGTAGCGACCAATTTTGTGGGTCGAAGCCAATTCTAAGGGCTTAAATAAAATAGACCAATTTTGCGAGTCGAAGCCAATTCTGCGGCCTCAACATAAGGGTGACCAATTCTGTGAGTCAAAGCCAAGACCGAGGGCTTAAGTAGAAGCGACCAATTCACAAGTCGAAGCCAATTATGCGGCCTTAAGATAGGGGTGACCAATTCTGTGGGTCAAAGCCAATTATGGGGGATTAAGTAAAAGAGACCAATTCTGCGGGTCGAAGCCAATTCTGAGGGCTTAAGTCGAAGCGACCAATTCTGTGGGTTGAAGCCAATTCAGCGGGCTTAAGATAGGGGTGACCAATTCTGCGGGTCAAAGCCAATTCTAAGGGCTTAAGTAAAAGCGACCAATTCTGCGGGTCGAAGCCAATTATGAGGGCTTAATTGGAAGCGACCAATTCTAAGAGTCAAAGCCAATTCTGAGGGCTTAAGTAGAAGCGACCAATTCTGTGGGTCGAAGCCAATTCTGAGGGCTTAAGTAGAAGTGACCAATTCTGTGGGTCGAAGACAATTCTGCGGGCTTAAGATAGGCGTGATCAATTCTTCGGGTCAAAACCAATTCTAAGGGCTTAAGTAAAAGCAACCAATTCTGCGGGTCGAAGCCAATTCTGCAGGCTTAAGATAGGGGTGACCAATTCTGCGATTCAAAGCTAATTCGAAGGGCTTAAGATTTATTGGTGAATTTTGGAGACTCCACTGGGGATACGTCTCATGTAGTTCCACTGGGGATTTGGGGGAGGATTTGATTTTAGGTTCCGCTGAGGAAGAGGGAATGATCTGAGGATTGGATTTTTTCTTAGCTGGGGAATTTCTTGGTTTTTGTGGTGTCCTTTGGGGACATTGCTGGGAAGACATGAAATTGATTTAGAAAATTCCAATGGGGAGATAAGAGTTCCGCTGTGGAAATGAGAGTGGTAAAAATATTTTTCTTGGTGAAAAAGGTTCTAAAATCCATTTGGTATTTTGGAAAATTTCGAGATTTTTTGGGATTTTCTGGGAATTAAGGGTGCCGACCAACATGGATGGGAGGGTGCCAAATAGCAGTGGCATGGTATTTTGGGGTACCTCGAGCAGGTGGAGGGACAGTGTCGATCGGTGGGTGACAGGGAGATGTCGATCGGCAAGCCCCTTAGCCTCCTATAAAAAGGGGGCGGGTTCTCCTTATTTTTCACAACTTTCTAACTTGCCTTCTTTCGCAATTACCTTTTGCGAATCGTTCTAGCATTCCCAAGTCAAAAGATGGCTGAGTTCTTAAGTAGCGCAACACACAAGGCGTGGCTCGATGCTGAAGATTGGGCAGGCTTGGAATGGAGGGCTAGGGTGCCCCTTGCTTTGGGCAGCAAAAACTCTTTTAACTCATTTGAGCCAGTGGAGGATGATCGAACTCTCTTGTGCGAGCCTTCACGTCATCGCTCTTCTAGGATGGTGAACCCTGGTGGTTATGTAAGTATTGATGACCTTTGGTGTTCTTTTCCTTTTTTCTGGAGATATTTCCTTATTTCTTGAATTTTGACAAGGGTTTTTGCTTTTTGCTTTTGGCATTCTGATGTTTCTATGTCGACTATGCGTGCCTAAAGGACGACGGGCCTTAAAGACGTTTGGGAGAACCTTCCGTTTGTGGTGCGTTGGATGGTGTCATTAGTCGGTTTTAGGAGATTGTCGTTTGTTTTGGATGAGACGCCTTGTTCTACGGCTATTCTCTGTGCTCTGGGGGAGAGGTGGTGGGACACCACCCACACCTTTCATTTTGGATTTGGGGAGATAACGGTGACTCCTATATATGTGCAGCAGCTGCTGGGGCTGGATTACGAGGGGGTGCAGATTGAGGAGGATAGAACTCTGAAGGTGACACCGGAGGTGGTGACGGCGACATTGGGTGATGTGGAGAGAGTGGTCTCTGGGGACTCTCTTCGCTTGTCTCTTTTGAGGGATTTATTACTGAGGAGGAGGATTGATGAGAGTGACAGTCGGCAGGTGAGGCAGATGGGCCGTTTATTTATTTTACTGGTGTTGGGGGTTTTTTGGTGGCGTTGAGTGGCGATGTCATCCACTTGTGGTTTTTGCAATTCTTGAGGGTGTTTTCGAACATCTGTCTTTACGACTGGGGGAGCCTAACCTTGGCGAACCTTTATTATTGTCTTGATGCGTTCAGTCGGTGTTGTTGAAACACTTTTACTGAGGCCACGTATCTTCTTGAGGTATTCTTTATTTTGTGCATTTTTCATAATGCATTAGCCTTTTTTCCTTTATGAGTCTTATTCTTGATTTCTTAATTACTTGTAACAACCCGTAATTTTTAAATGTTGTATTTTTAAATTAATTCGGATTTTTTGGGTAAAAATAATATTTTGGAATTTATAAAGATTATTGATTTAAAATGTTGAGTTTTAATATTGAAAAGTTGGATTTTAATCGAAATTCAAATCGGAGTCAAAATGGGAATTTAAAAAAAAAAATTACCATTTGTCACGGTTCTCGGCCGTGACGAAAGGGAAAACCTTTTTTTGTTTAAACAGAATTCTATTAGCATTAGAACTCCTAATCATTATGAATTAAAACTAATCCGTTGTTGGGTTCTTCAAATCGCTTTTTTCACAACTCTTCCTCCAAAATGTTTTTCCAAAATTATTCACTTTCAACCTCCAAACCCTAGCCCCATTTTACATAACTTTCAACTCAAGCTTGTTCAAGAATGAGTTTTGATGGTTTCGTGAGAGGAACGCAGTAGTAGAATCAGAATTTTTAGGCAGAATCTTATGAGTTTCTTGTGATGATTTTAAGGTATGGGGTTTACGCAATATGCTCCTTGAATCTCTCGAGAGTAGTCATTTTGTTTCTCATTTATTTGTACTCATATTGTTGATATCATGACATTTATTGGAATCTAAAATGTTGATTCCATTTGAGATATTGCATTTGTTGATGGGCATGGTGTCATAAAATTTTTATATTGCAGGGAGAATGGTCACCCGTCAATAATCCAAAATTCCAATAGCCAGGATGGGCCTTTACGAGGCTTAGGTGAGGTGAGGTGAGGTGAGGCCTGGTGATCTATTGATGTGTTATTGAAAAAATTAAATTGGTATAATGCTCAGATGTCGCATTGGACTTGAATTCAGATTCGTATTGTTGCATTTATTCACCGTTATTTTTTTTTAGCATCTATTCTTGTCATATTGTGTACTTCCCCGTATTTTTCTTTTAGTGGCATGTTAGTGTGGATTTGGACGCTACGAATTTTGGAGGATTTTAGAGCTTGACGTTTGGAGGATTTTATTTTTGTATAGATTGGTAGTGTAATTTATTTGGAGAGCTTAGTAATTTTTGAGAGGAATTTAATTGTAATTATTTTGGAAGTCTAAATTTTGGATTCTTTATATTTATTTTGTGGAATATAGATGCTCTATACGAATTATTGAGGATTTAGTTTATTTTTACTCGTAGTAGCGCCTCGTGTTTTGCCCGGGGTGTTACAGATAGTATCAGAGCCAGGTTATACGGTAACCTTTGGGTTTTTGGGTTTTAGGTCTAGCATGCGGGTTAGATTGTATTCTTTGGAGATAGAATTTTTTTTGTTGAGTACGTGATAGGCATCGAGGTTAGGATTAGTAATCATGATGTGAGGATGTTTGGAATTGATTTGAGAACTTTAGTGTTGTGATAATTCTTTGTAAGGACATTGTTCGTCACAATTAATTATGTCGTATACCACTACAAGTTGCTGCAAGTCGTCGAAGGATTGAGAAGCTTATATCTACAAAGACGAATCCGAATTTCAATAAGACTTCAACATTCAATCCCAACAAGGATGAATTTGGTAAAATGTGTTTAAGTTCCATTTAAATTTTATATTAAAAGTGTTGGGATATTTTTGTGAAAGATAAAATATTTTTCTGTTTATGAAAAATGATTTTTGAAATGTTTTTAAATGGTTTTAATTTTTCAAAAATTTTTTTATCATAAAAGATCTTTTTTGGATAAATTTTTTTGATCTCATGAACAGTTTTAAGTTTTGAGGTTTCCAAGATATATAAAAGACTGAAACTTTCTGAGTTACCTATATGATGTCGTTCGAACGACATTGTACCTGGTTCAAACGAGATCGAATTTTGCTGAAACGACATCGTGTCATTCGAACGAGATGTTGTTTTATCTAACACGTCACCGCCTTAATTTTATTATGAATAGGGTGTTGGACTTCTCGATTTTTGTGTGGAGAAAAATTAGTTTTGACAGAATACGTTTTTCTATTATTCTCCAACCATTTGTGGGTTCATAACTTTTTGTTTTACAATTCACAATCCCAATTGCTTTTGTGTGAGTTGTTTTTGTGGAACCCAAAATATAGTTTGGTGTTGTTCATTATTTGTGGGGAGATCTCTACAACCGAGAGCTACGTGCTATTATGGAGGGAGTCTCTACGACGTTTTAAGACTGCGTGCCTGGGTTGCATGTCCCTGTGGTACAGCTGCGTGTGAACCATTGCTGATTTCTAGTCGATGCTTCGAAGGTTTGAGGAAGACACCGTGCGTTACACTTGTGAGCGATTATCAGGTTGTATGTAAATCAATGGTCTTGTAAACTTATCAAAGTTCTAGAAATAAAAAGGTTTTGCCGTGAGGGAATTTTTTCCTGAAATTTTTGTTGCATATTTTATTTGTGTTGGTTTGACACATGCACGCACGTAGTTGATTGTGTTTAAGGGCTGAATTGATTTGAGTCTTTAATTGACACTAATGAAATAAGTTTGTGATTGGAATTTGCGCAACTATTGAAATCAGTATCGCACACGGTCTTTCAAATTAGTATCACAGCAGGTTATGCTAATTTATTGCGTATTCCTATTTTCCATAAAATTGTGTGATATTGATTTTTTTTAAAACAATCTATTTTGTGAAAAATCACAATTTTCCAATAGAACATTTATATAGTTCGATGCCCCCTCCTATTGACACAAGTCAAAGTTTTAACATTTTAAATAGTTTGAATTTGATGTTTGCGAAAAGAATTGAAGTTTTGAAAAAAAAATTCTCGTTTTAGATCCGCGATGGATCTTTTGCAAACATTCAAAATCAAACAGATTGTTATCATGAAAATTTTGTTTCTTTGGACTAGGACTTTATTGCTTTAAAATTTTCCAAAAAGGAGAGTGATGATAGAGTCCTTGTTTTAGAAAATGAGTTGGAGGACTTTAATAATTCTGGGCTTCCTATTTGTGCCATTGAGGATAATTATTTAATTAATGATTTTACGGCATGTGAAAAGACTCTTAGGGATAAATTTATTTTAATTGAGAGTGAGCGAGATAACCTTTTAGGTTTGATTGATGATTTGAAAAAGTGTCCCTCAAATTGTAAGAGTCTAATTCTTTGCTTGAGTCCAAAATTTTGAAGTTGAAAAATGAATTAAAAGACTCGAGTAGTTTGTGTAGTGATGGTAATAGCTCGTCTTGTTCTCATGCGTCGAGTATTATAGATAAAACCATAGTTTGTTTTAGAGGATCAACCATTTCCAAGGACATTATAAAAGGTCAACCCATAGGTGTCGTTCCACCCGTTTACACATGTTCATATTGTGGTAGGAAAGGTCGCCTTAGGCATTTTTGTTTCGATCTTCGAAAAGGTCCTAGGAAGTTTAAGTCCAGTGTTCCCTTGGTTCCCGTAACCCCCATGCGTCGTTACACACCTATTTGGGTTAGGAAATCACTTTTAGAGGCACTAGATGTGAGACTTGTTGATTCTCCGTTGCTTGCACATGATTCTTCTCTTGCTATATCTTATAGATGATTGTGTTTGCATGTTTGTCATATGCTAGTTGTGCTTCTTGATATATTATTTCTAGTGTTATGACATGTATACTTTTTGTATGTCCATTCATATATTTTTTTGGGATCATTTTTGAAAAATACAAAAAGATTTTCATTTGTTTTGATAAAATTTTGAAAAATCCAAAAAGAATTTTGTATTTTGTTTTACACCGTTTATGGATAGACACTTAGGACGATCGAGTTATAATTTTATTCCATTTATCTATGTGACTATTTAATAGTGTTTTGAGACAATATGTTGTGTCATTAATGTTCTTTACAAAGTTTGGAGTCTTTGAGATGATATATAGTGTTGCTACCTACATGTTTGACTCATTTGTCCTTTATTGCCCATATGCACAAATTTATTTGACTTTTGTGCTTGTCTATCACATGTTGGTTGAGTGTTTCCATCTCAATTCTGTCTATACAATGAACCAAATGCGATAAAACTTGACAAAAAGTAGTACATGATATAAACCGTTTGTGAGTTTGTGTGTTTTATTTTGATAAAAAGAAAAGGGTTGTGAAAGGTATTCTATTTTCTTTGCGATAAAGCCACCGTTTAAATGGACCCAAAAAAGCGAGGAATTGAAAATTATTCGGGGTCCAATGAGGTTTAGAGCCCGAAAAAATTGAAAGGCAATAAAAAGAAATATATGCCAAAAATGGGCCAATAGATTTTAGTTTCATCACCTCATAAGAAAAACAAAAAGCATTATCTTTTAATGAGAGAGTTTGGATGGAATGCGATTTGCACGTCCTTGAAAGTCATGAAAAAGCATTACATAGTTTTAGACGTTATTGGTGTGGAAATCATTTATACTTTGATTTGTTAATATGACTAAGACTATGTCATCTAAATTCAATAATTTTACACCAAAGGACTATTTTGATGTTCATTCGTTAGGAGTACACTTATGCGTCTTGCACACATGTCATGATTGAGTCGATTTTACTATCGAATTAGTTCACACCCATTCATTCTGCTTCCATGATTTGGTTATCTTAGTATAAATTCATGGTGTGTATTTTTTTGTAACATTATTTTTGCATCTTTGTATGAAAAATCTGAAAAATCAAAAACAGTTTGTTTGCCTTGGTTTACCGTGACACCCCGATTTGTTTTATGTGTATTATTCTTTTCCTTGTCTATTTCAGACAAATAAAAAGGGGGAGAACGAATTATGACTTTATGGGGGAGTTTAAGTATGGGGGAGATTTGATTATGCTTTCATGTTTATGCTTATGTCATTTCAAACTCGATACATCACGAGGTTTTTGCTTTGTATCATGTGTGTAGGTACAATTGAAACACCATGATGAGAAAAGCTTAAAGGTTTTGATGAATTGATAATTGAAGCAAAGTTGAAAAGTTTGAAGACTTGTCATTTATCTTTCCACTGTTACATCTTTGGGAGGGTAGATTTGTATAGGTCATGTTTAAGATTGATAATTCCGAAGTTTTTATTTTGTACCGGCATAGACATAAAGGGGAGATTTGTGAGGACATTGTCCTTCACAATTAATTATGTCGTATACCGCTACAAGTTGCTACAAGTCGTCGAAGGATTGAGAAGCTTACATCTACAAAGATGAATCCGAATTTCAATAAGACTTCAACATTCAAGCCCAACAAGGATGAATTTGGTAAAATGTGTTTAAGTTCCATTTACATTTTACATTAAAAGTGTTGGGATATTTTTGTGAAAGATAAAATATTTTTCTATTTATGAAAAATGATTTTTGAAATGTTTTGAAATGGTTTTATTTTTCAAAAAATATTTTATCATGAAAGTTTTTTTTTGGATAAATGTTTCTGATCTCGTGAACAGTACTAAGTTTTGAGGTTTCCAAGATACTTAAAATACTGAAGCTTTCTGAGTTACGTATATGATGTGGTTTCAACGACATCGTACCTGGTTCAAACGATATCGAATTTCCCTCAAACGACATCGTGTCGTTCGAACGAGATGTTGTTTTATCTGACACGTCACCGCCTTAATTTTATTATAAATAGGGTGTCAGACTTCTCGATTTTTGTGTGGAGAAAAACTGGTTTTGACAGAATACATTTTTCTATTATTCTCCAACCATTTGTGGGTTCATAACTTTTTTGTTTTACAATTCACAATCCTAATTGCTTTTGTGTGAGTTATTTTTGTGGAACTGAAAACATAGTTTGTTGTTGTTCATTCTTTGTGGGGAGATCTCTACAACCGAGAGTTGCGTGTTATTGTGGAGGGAGTCTCTACGGAGTTTTAAGACTGCGTGTCTGGGCTGCATGTCCCTGTGGTATAGTTGCATGTGAACCACTGCTGATTTCTAGTCGATGCTTTGAAGGTTTGACGAAGACACCATGCGTTACACTTGTGGGCGATTATTAGGTTGTATGTAAGTCAATGGTCTTGTAAACTTGTCAAAGTTCTAGAAATAAAAAGGTTTTTTCCTGAGGGGATTTTTTACTTAAATTTGTATTGCATATTTTATTTGTGTTGGTTTGACAAATGCACGCACGTAGTTGATTATGTTTAAGGGATGAATTGATTTGATTCTTAAATTGACATTAATTAAATAAGTTTGTGATTGGAATTTGCGCAACTATTGAAATCAGTATCGCACACGGTCTTTCATTCTTGGGAGATAGAATTGAGTAGTAATTCGTGCGTGTAGGATTGGGTGTATGGGAACCTAATCGTGGTCTTTATGGGTAGATGTTTGTGAACCGTTTTGACCGTTACGCTTCGTCGAATTTTGAGGGCGAAATTCCTGTGCTAGTGGGGAAGTATGTAACAACCCGTAATTTTTAAATTAATTCGGATTTTTTTGGTAAAAATAATATTTTGGAATTTATAAAGTTTTATTGATTTAAAATGTTGAGTTTTAATACTGAAAAGTTGGAATTTAATAGAAATTCAAATCGGAGTCAAAATGGGAATTTAAAAAAAAATTACCATTTGTCACAGTTCTGGGCCGTGTAGAACGGGAGAATCTTTTATTAGTTTAAACAGAACTCTATTAGCATAAGAACTCCTAATCATTATAAATTAAAACTAATCCGTGGATGGGTTCTTCAAATCGCTTTGTTCACAACTCTTCCTCCAAAAGGCTTCTCCAAAATTATTCCCTTTCAACCCCTAAACCCTAGCCCCATTTTACATAACTTTCAACTCAAAATTGTTCAAGAACGAGTTTTGATGGTTTTGTGAGAGGAATGCAGTAGTAGAATCAAAATTTTTGGGCAGAATCTTATGAGTTTCTTGTGATAATTTTAAGATACGGAGTTTACGCAATATGCTCCTTGAATCCCTCGAGAGTAGTCATTTTGTTCCTCATTTATTTGTACGCATATTGCTGATATCATGACATTTATTGGAATCTAAAATGTTGATTTGATTTGAGATATTGCATTTTTTGATGGGCATGGTTTCATTAAATTTTTATGTGGCACGGAGAATGGTGACCCGCATATAGTCCAAAAGTCCAATAGCCAGGATGAGGCTTTACAAGGCTTAGTTGAGGTGAGGTGAGGCCTGGTGACCTATTGATATGTTATTAAAAAAATTAAATTAGTATAATGCTCAGATGTCGCATTGTTGCATTTATTCGCCGTTATTTTTTTGAGCATCTATTCTTATCATATTGTGTACTTCCCTGTATTTTTCTTTTAGTTGCAGGTTAGCGTGGATTTGGACGCTACGGATTTTGGAGGATTTTAGAGCTCAACGTTTGGAGAATTTTATTTTTGTATAGATTGACATTGTAATTTATTTGGAGAGCTTAATAATTTTTTTAGAGGGATTTAATTGTAATTATTTTGGAAGTGTAAATTTTGGATTCATTATATTTATTTTGTGGAATATAGATGCTCTATACGAATTATTGAGGATTTAGTTTATTTTTAATCGTAGTAGTGCCTCGTGTTTTGCACAGGGTGTTACATTGTTGACCTTTATCCTTTGCAGAAGTGGTTCTATGAGGCGATTAGATATAACACCCAGTTGATGACTTTGAAGGACGAGTCTGTTGGGGACTTCTGTCGGATGTACCGGTGGAGGAAGTCCAATCGGCAATCGAAGAAATCTCTTTCTCTGGAAGTGGTGCGCCAGGTCTTGAATGGCCTGACGAGTAAGCTGATAAGTCCCTTTTCTTTTCCTTGAGACTGTCTTTCCTTTGATAGTCTTTTCCTGATATTGATCTTTTGTTCTTGTTGGGGAATTAGCAGGTGACCTTCTATCCCTGGGGGACGGCTATCCAGTATACGGGGTTGACTGAGGGACATGCGCAGATACGGCGTCTGCTGGCGCATGAGTTCGGCTATTCTTGGTACCTTGGGGAGGGAGTAGTTTGACAAATTATGGAGGATGAGTTTGTGGTGCCACCGAAGAGGCCCCCAGTGTATATGAGGCGAGTGCGGGAGATGTCGGACGATGCTCGGGTTGAGGCGATGATGGGTGAGCCCTACTCATTATATACCGACACGGCGGTAATGAATGACTATATGGACTTTGTGTTGATCTACTTGATGCCACCCGGCATATATGACATGATGCCTCTTCCCCTTGCGTGTTCGAGTCGGCCGGGGGGATCCTCCCACAACACAGGCGGTGCATCGACATCAGCGGTAGCGACGACTTCGGAGGTTCCTTTTGTTCGGCTGGATGCTCCTACTTACAACATCCCATGGGCTTATGGAGGGTCGGTGCGTATGCTACACCATCCTAATGCGATGGATCCGGAGGATTTGGTCTTGACAGAGGAGGTCCTTCGTCCTGAGGTATTCTTTTCATCTTTTTGTATTTTTGATTTCCTGATTTCTTTCTTTTCCTCCGGCTGACTGTTTTGATTTTTTCTGTTTTCTATCGCAGCACATCTGAGTCTCCAGCACTTGGCTGAGGGATATTAGGGATTGGATATCTTCAGCGATTATCCACATTCAAGATGCGATTCCGATTCCTTCTTGTTTGGTGCCGTCTACCTCGTCTGAGGAAGGGTCTGGTTCGGGGAGTGGTGGCACGTCATCTCGTCGCAGAGGGAAGAGAGCGCGCTGCACGAAAAGAGACTCTTAGAGAGAGAGAGAGAGATAAGGAGAAGAGAGAGAGAGAGTGATTGAGGGTGATAGGAAGAGACATAAAATTGGGATCGGGCTGAGTCCCGTTGTATTGCCTTATTTTTCCTGCAAAACTGATGTAACACAACAAATATCTATGCAAATAAAATGAAGTTTTTGTGAATTTTTATTTTTAGTTATTAGTGCACATGCTCTTTTTACTTTGCTACTGAGACCATAAAAAGAAATAAAAAATGATTTGAGAAAGATTGTATTTAAAATGGGATAAATAAAAAGGAAATTCGGAATTCCCTAAGAATAAAAATTATTTTTATTGAGTTTTTTGGTTTTGACAAAAAAGGAAAAGGGGAATTTTCCCAAAAACAGGAGGTTGCCGATCGGAATGACCCCTGTCCTCCCTATCGGCATGTCAGTTCAGTCCACTCAATCCAAGGTTTTGATTGTACTTTCTTTAATTGTCTGGTACTTGGTAGGGTAACTTTCCCTTCGATTTCTGCAGGGTTCCTTGTCTTTGTTTGAGAGCTTTCAAGTATAAATATGGGCGTAGATGAAGTTTTTCCTTCACACTTCCATATTCCCTCTCCTTTATCTTCTTATTTGCTCACTATATTCTTATTTTGTGATATGGCTCTCACTAGTAGTGTTGAGTTTACCAACTATCTCGAAACCTTGGAAGCAATGTGCTCTGACAACATTGACTACGACGCTTTCACTTCTAGCATACAAAACTCACATTTAGAAAACTTTGCATAAATTTTATGCTCTTATAACATCTATAATGCAATCCATAAATGTCTCTTGTAGTCCTCCTCTATTTATGAATATATCATAATGTCGTCAATAGAGATTTTGATGAATATATCCAAATACGGTTGAAACACCCGTTTATTTAAGTCCATGAATATATATGGGGCATTAGTAAACCGAAACGACATCACTCGGAGCTCATAAGACCCATAATGAGTAAAAAATGCGGTCTTGGGAAAATCCTCCTTTCACACCCTCTATTGATGATGATCTAATCATAAATCAATCTTTGAAAAGTACAAAGATCCCTCCAACTGATCAAAAAGATCATCTAACCTCGATAATGGGTACATGTTCTTCACCATTACCTTATTCAACTCGTATAGTCGATATACAGTTTCAAAGATCCATTTTTCTTCTTAAAAAAAACTGGCGCACCCCAAGGTGAAGTGCTACGATGGATAAACCCATTGATTTAGCAACTTCTTAATCTAATTTCCAAATTCCTTCATCTCCATAGGATCAATATGATATGGTGCCCTAGCTATTGTCTTCGTGTCCAGTGTCAATTCTATGACTAAAGCAATCTCCCTACTCAGCTGTAAACCTAGAATCTCATCAAATACATTGGTGAACTTCTGAACTACAAGAATCATATCTAGGGACACTATGGTCACCCCTTGAGTCTCCTCATCAATAAAATACAAGCGACTATTATCCCCACCCTCACATTTAGGAA
>Ga0181465_100332_pt1 | contig 17714 bp, 16 predicted proteins | sample InSIn3gowninarea_FD_119076 | JGI IMG/M metagenome (GOLD analysis project Ga0181465, IMG submission 119076) | Clean room microbial communities from NASA Spacecraft Assembly Facility at Jet Propulsion Laboratory, Pasadena, California, USA -... ... | reverse complement strand
TCCGTAACTTTGGTGACCGTCGAACAACTGACCCGGTTGGTAAAGACCCGCGTCCAAATGAAGTCATTCATTTCAAGAAGTACAGTCCAACGAACAACTTCTATGGCGTGCCAGATATTATCGCTGCACAGCAGGCTATCGCTGGTAACGAATTCTCTAGCCGATTCAATCTCGACTACTTTGAGAACAAGGCTGTCCCTCGTTACGTCGTAGTGGTAAAGGGCGGGTCTTTGTCCATAACAGCCCAGCGCAACATTCTTGAATTCTTCCAGACCGACCTCAAGGGTAAGAACCACCGAACACTGTTCGTGCCTTTGCCTGCTGACGAGGAAGGCCGTAAGGCGTCGTTCGAAATGAAGCCGGTTGAGTCGGGAACACAGGATGCTTCCTTTATGAACTACAGCCGTTCCAATCTTCGTGACATTCTTATGGCCCACCGTGTACCGGTCGGAAAAGTTACACAGGTCGAAGGTGCCTCCCTTGCTGCCAGCCGTGATGCTGACAAGACATTCAAGGAGCAGGTATGCCGACCAGAGCAGAAGATTGCTGAGAAGAAGTTGAACAAGGTATTCCGCGAGGTTACCGATATCTTCGAACTCAAGTTGTCTGAACTTACTCTTACCGACGAAGATACAATCTCTAAGATTGATGAGCGTTACCTTCGCTGGGGCGTTATGGTTCCAAACGAAATCCGCGCACGTTGGGGATGGACCGGAATCAAGGATGGTGACAAGGGTGTCGGTATGATGCAGCAGTCAGAAGCAGCGAACCAGGCTAAGGCTGAAATAGCGGCTCAGGCTAATGCTGCCCGTACTCGTGACGCAGAACGTTCTGCCGGGGCTACAGATTCAGCAGGCGAGGGCCGTGCTACACAAGGTGATGGCAGGACCACCGGCTAATGAAGTTTAGCCAATATCTACATCAGATTGCAGTTAACTTCCGTAACATTCTTTCCTTGCCACTGAACAAAGCGGCAACAATTGTGCTTTCTACCTACACAATGCTGTGGGGTCTTTGGGTAGCAAATCCTTTCTGGGATGTGTTCTCACGAGCAGAACTCTACACATCTCTTATGAATGTTTTGCCTGAATATGCCTGGGGACTTATCGCAATCTGTTGTGGACTGGCTATGGCCTGGGGTGTTTTGCACACCACTACTCAGTGGGTTGCTCGTGGAGCATTCGTAGGTTTCTTGCATTGGATTGTCATTTCGGGCGGGTACTTCATGGGAGATTGGCAGAACACAGGAGGTGTCACAGCCCTTACTATTGCTTTGCTATGTGCTTTGACTTACCTTAACAGTCGAGTCAACCGGGATAATTTGCCTTTAGAAAGAAAGCACGTTAAGATATGACCACGATGGAAATTAAGAAGGCTCAGTGGACCAGCGAGGGTGATAATTTCACCGTTACTATGCCCATGTCAAAGATTGACGAGGAAAACCGACTAGTATCTGGTTGGGCCTCTCTCGACAACGTTGACCTACAGGGCGATATCGTCACAGCCGAAGCCTCTCAGAAGGCTTTCGCCCGGTTCCGTGGGAACATCCGTGAAATGCACCAACCGATTGCGGTTGGTCGAATGGTTTCTTACAAGCCTGACACTTGGTACAACCCAGCAGACGAGACATTCTATAACGGTATCTATGTTACAGCGCGTATCTCTAAGGGTGCAGAAGACACATGGCAGAAGGTTCTTGACGGAACTCTTTCTGCTTTCTCCATCAAGGGACCAATCATTGAGTCTGAGCCGGTTTTTCCTAAGGCCACAGACGGTAACACACCAAAGGGCGCAACGCTACGTCGCGTCCTTGACTATGACCTAGAGGAACTTTCTCTTGTAGACTCTGGCGGTAACCAGTACGCCAATGTTGTTAGCATTATGAAGGTAAACGGACACAATGAATTGAGCGGAACCATTACAGAGACAAACTCTGAGAACGTATTCTACTGCGACAATGGTCACGAGGCAGTAGCAAAGACTTCCACCGAAGATTCTGTGGAGTGCCCTGAGGGACACGCTATGGCAAACATCGGCTGGATTGAGTACGACGACGACAACAAGGCAGCGAAGGTTGCCGAAGTTATCGCCAAGCACAACTCTGCACACACAGAAGACAATGCAAAGCAGGAACTCCCTGCAACTAATGAAGGAGGTGTTGACGTGGCAGAAGAAACAGAAAAGACTGAAACTGTTGAAGGCTCCCCGGCTCCTGAGGTAACAGCCCCAGGCGCAGAAGGTAAGCCAGAGACAGAAATTGCTTCTTCCGTAGAGGAAGTGGCAGACAATGCCGAAGTAAAGGCACCAGAAGAAACTGTTGAGAAGGCCGCAGACGTTTCCGAAGTTGAGGTTGAAGAGCCTGACTTTGCAAAGATGTTCGGTGACCTACAGACAGCGATTACTTCTGGACTTGAGAAGAACAACACCGATGCTACCGCAGCAATTGCGAAGGCAACGGAGGTATTCGAAGCCAAGTTCGAAGAATTGAGCAAGGGTTACACCGAACTCACCACTAAGTTTGACAGTATTCAGAACGAACTCAAGAGCGTAGAAAAGTCTCTTGCAGCCGTCGAGTCTGAGACTGCCGTTAAGAAGTCTGGCGACCTCGGCGGGTCACCGGAGGAAACCCTTACCAAGAGTAAGGGAAGTTTGTGGAACGGGCGCTTCCTCGGCCTTTCGGACCACGTATAAATTATGATTTCAGGAGGTGAAATTTAACAATGGGTGAATTGCTAGAAAAGGTTATTCGTACAACTGAAATCCGCGAGGGTGGAGGTTTGTTGGAAGCAGAGCAGGCAAATCGTTTCATCGACTACATGTGGGACGCTACAGTCCTAGGTGCTCAGGTTCGTACAATCCGTTTGCGCGGTGACGAGCAGGAGATTACCCGTATGGGTGTTGGTGAGCGTTTGATGCGTGTTGCTACAGAGGCAGTTGACGACGGAATGAATCCGGGTGTCGCTTTCTCTAAGGTTTCTCTTACCACTAAGAAGTTGCGTCTTGATTGGGAACTCTCTACAGAGACTCTTGAGGACAACATCGAAGGTGCCGCATTTGAGGACCACGTAGCACGTCTTATGACTGCTCAGGCCGGTCAGGACTTGGAGGACGTTGCCATCAATGGTGACACCCGCCTTACCCGTGACCCGCTATTGAAGGTATTCAATGGTTGGCGTCGTCTCGCACGAGACGGTGGACACGTTGTTGATGCTGATGGTGGAGGTCTTTCCCGCGACGTATTCAACAGTGCTCTCAAGGCTATGCCTCGTAAGTACATGCAGCGTCGTAACGGTTTGAAGTTCTTCACAGGTGCTAACTTGATGCAGGATTATCTCTACTCTTTGACCAGTGGAACTGACCAGTTCACACAGGCTCAGGGTGCAGCAATCGTGCAGAACGGCGGCGCAACAGCCCCAGGAGACGCAGGATGGACAATTAACGTTGCTTCCTTCGGTGTTCCAATTCAGGAAGTCCCACTTTTGAGCGAGACTCAGGATGGCGACTACGCTGACGCAGAGGGCGACCACGGCGAAATGTGGCTCACATTCCCACAGAACCTACTATGGGGTGTAAAGCGAGAGATTCAGGTCTTCCGCGAGTTCAAGCCAAAGAAGGACAGCATTGAGTACACAATGTACTGCCGTGTTGGAACTGAGATTGAGAACAAGGACGCGTTCGTTGTTGTCAAGAACGTCAAGGTTGCATAAGTAACCCCACTCGTTAAAGGAATTTCCCCGGTCATCTTCGGATGACCGGGGATTTCCCATTTAGACAGTCACATGCTATACTTGACTAGACCTACTATGGAGGAACAATGAGTTTTAAGAAGATGAAGCGAGACGACCTTTATGCGCTCGCTACAGAGAACTTCGGAGTCGAAGTTTCAGAAACTGCCAATCACGCGCAGATTATGGCCGCGCTTGCAGAAATGGGGGTAACTTGGGACATGGCAAAGGTATACGATAAGAACGCTGCAATCATCGCAGAAGAAGAAGCAACCAGCCAGGCAAATGTTATCACGTCTGCACAGGCTCAGGTAAAGACCGTAGCCGAACCTGTTGTTACCATTGCAGAGACAGCCCGTGGCGTTTCTGTAGAGGTCGAGCAGCAGCCAGTGGTTGTTGTCGCCCCGGCAGCCCCAGAGGTTATCTTGCTCAAGATGGAGCGAGATAACCCATCATACCAGATTCGTGGACACAAGTTCACGCGAGACAATCCTTTCGCCCTAGTGAAGACCGAAGATGCCTCTTACATTCTTGAGCACATCGACGGATTCAAGCAGGCAAGTCCTAAGGAAGCCAAGGAGTTCTACGGGTAATGGCTGACATTGTATATCCTGGGCAGACACCTGGCGGTACTATCGGTCAGGGCTTTTTGCCAGCAAACTACGACCTCGTGCTTTACCGAGGCGACTACTTTCCGATGAGTGTAACACTCAAGAATGCTAGTAACGTAGTTATGAACCTAACAGGATATACAGGTAAGGCGAGTATTCGTATGCTTTACGAAGACCCGGTTGCTTACAACTTCACGGTCACTATCCCCGCCCCAACAACCGGCGTGGTAGAACTCGTCTTGCCTAGCGTAGTCAGTGCTACAATTGCGCCGGGTTCATATGTCTGGGACTTCCAACTCACAGAGCCTAACGGTACGAACACCCGTACATACATTGCGGGTGACGTTCAGGTGTATGACGAGGTTACGAGGTAAATGACCACACCTATTGTGCTTGAAGGTAAGACTAATCTTGAAGTTAAGTTAGTCAGTCCAGCAACGGCGACGGTTTCTGTACCGTCGTCTTCAAGCATTGAGGTGTTGGTTCCTGGCGCACAGGGACCAAAGGGTGACAAGGGAACTAAGTGGTACAGCGGAGCAGGAGTTCCTGCCTCTGGTCTTGGCCTTGTAGACGACTTCTACCTCAACGAAACCAATGGTGACGTTTACCGAAAGTCCACTGCAACCACCTGGGTTCTTGAGGATAACCTCACCGGTCCACGAGGAATTGAAGGTTCCAAGTGGCTTACGGGCGCGGGTGTACCTGCGAGTGGTTTGGGTGTTATCACCGACTTCTACCTCAACAGCACAAATGCTGATTACTACGAAAAGACCACTGCTACAGTCTGGACATTGCGCGGTAACATCAAGGGTGCTACCGGTACAATGTCTCTTGGCACCGTCACTACTGGTGCTGCTGGTTCATCTGTCGCAATTACCAACACCGGAACACCGACAGCCGGTATCTTCAACTTTACCATCCCAAGAGGTGATAAGGGAGCAACAGGAACCCTTGCCTTGGGAACTGTCACCACTAGCGCAGCGGGTTCTGCTGCGGCAATCACAAATACTGGTACACCGGAAGCGGGAGTATTCAACTTCACAATTCCACGCGGTGACAAGGGTGCAACAGGAACAATGTCTGTCGGTACAACTACGACCGGTGCCCCAGGAACAAATGCTACTGTAACGAACACGGGAACCCCAGAAGCGGGTATCTTCAACTTCACTATTCCTAGAGGTGACAAGGGTAACACCGGTACAATGTCCGTGGGAACAGTTACTACAGGTGCCGCTGGTTCTTCCGCAACTATCACAAATACAGGAACTCCTGAGGCCGGTGTCTTTAACTTCACCATTCCTCGTGGAGATAAGGGTGCTACTGGAACTCTTGCGCTAGGTACAGTAACCACCGGAGCGGCAGGTTCTAATGTTAGCATCACCAATACTGGAACACCAGAAGCAGGCGTGTTCAACTTTACGATTCCTCGTGGAGACAAGGGCGAGCGTGGTACTGTTTGGAACTATGTCACAGCAGCCCCGGCTACCGGATTGGGACTCGTCGGAGATTGGGCACTTAACACTAACAACGGTGATGTATATGAGAAGACCGGCGCAGCCGTCTGGACCCTACGAGGCAACATCAAGGGAGCCACTGGAACGCTTTCCCTAGGCACGGTAACTACCGGTGCAGCGGGTAGCGCAGCCTCCATTACTAACACCGGTACAGCGACCGCTGGTGTTTTCAACTTCGTCATCCCTAAGGGAGACACCGGAGAGCGTGGACCAGTTGGTCCTGCCGGTTCTACCGTTGAGGCTACGTTCACACCTAACACGGCTGCCGGTGTTCCACTTACTGCAAAGGGACTTGCCGGTCAAACCGGAGATTTGCAGCAGTGGCAAAATTCTGCTGGCACGATTGTTGCAGAGGTCAATGCAGACGGAACTTTCCAGTCTGATGTAATCACGCCGGTTATCAAGACGAACCATTGGTATGTTCTCAGCAACTCTGCAAACGAGGCTTTGCGAGGACATTACCAGGCTGAGGTCAACCCGCGCTGGTCTATCGGTTCCGATAACTACGCCTCTGGTAATTCCGGGCTTACACTTAACGCCCCTGGTGCAACAGCAGCAGCCGGTGGAGTAAAGTTCGGTAACATCGGTGCTGGAATCTTTGTTCTTTCTACTTCTAATGGTACTGCTCAGGTCGAGCGCATGCGTGTGTCTGCAAATGGAGATACAAGTTTCCAGGGTGTCGTCTATTCAAATCAAAACTTGACGATGATGAACACAGCAGCCGCGACTGCTACCGTTCAAGCCAACAGTCGCACCTTGCAGTTTGCATCTGCGTACTGGACCGGAACAGCAAGCGCGGTTGAAACATTCAACATCATGGATGCCCGTCAGGGTGCAGCACCAGGAACAGCCGGTGGTCACCGATTGGTTATTGGTACCAGCGCGAACCCAGACGCCAATCTATTCAGCATTGCTGGCGATGGCTCTTCTAATGTTGGTATTGGTGAATCCTTTACTCAGTCCGCAGCACAGTTGCGAATTAGCACCACAGCACCCGGTAAGGTTGCAACAGTTATTCGCGGTGCTGCTAGCCAGACGGCCAATCTTCTAGAATTCCGTAGCAATGCCGATGCATTGTTGGCAAGCGTCGGGTTCGCTGGAAGATTCGCAGCCGCAGATGGTACCGTAGCCCTCCCAGGATTCAGATTTCAGTCCGACCTTGACACCGGTCTTTACCGTCCAGCCGCAGACCAGATTGGTTTTGCCACTACTGGTGTAAACAGGCTTACCCTTTCTGGCACGGCACTTACCTCCACTGTTGCATTTACCGCTACCAGCCTAGCAACTTCTGGGTTTGCCAGTGTCGGAACTACCGCTGTTGGTGGAGTTTCTCAACTATATGCTGTTTCAACAGCAGCGAACTTTGTCACCCTAGGTCTTCGCGGTGCTGCTTCTCAGACTGCTGACTTGACTCAATGGCAAAACTCCGCAGGCACAGTCCTTTCAAGGATTGCTAGCGATGGCTCTTTGAATGTCAACGGTGCCAGCATTGCCAACAATTCACTTGCAGTCTACAGCATGGCAGCCGCAGGAATTCCTGCTATCGTTCGTGGAGCAGCAAGTCAGACCGGAGACTTGCAGCAGTGGCAGAACTCTGCCGGTACAATGCTGGCCGAGGTCATGGCTAATGGTTCTTTCTTCACTGTAGGAAATGTTGTTGCGAACGGCAATGACAGTCGTTTTGGTGCTGGCAGCGCAAGTCCAAGTATGACCTTGCAGGGTGTTTCTGGAACCTCCACACTGAACGTATTCTCTAATGCCGGTTCTGCTGGTGACGCAATTGTCAATGTCTCCGCATCTGGAACAGCCGGTCTTAGCGCGCTGAGATTTGCCAACGCCACGACACAGATTTCAACCTCCACAAATGGCGGCGGTCGAATGGACTATGCCGGTACTAGCCATGCGTTTAACAGCAGTATCACTGTTAACGGAACGACAACTACGAGTAATCTACAAGTTAACAGCCAGGCTCGTTCTAGTTTTGAAATTGTTTCCGGTTCTTCGGTAAACAGTGGCGCAGTGCTTGGCTCTATGACTTCCTACGCGTGGGGTCCAACAATCACTCCGTTCGTCGGTCGCGCAGCCGCAAGCCAGACCGCAGACCTTTTGAACCTACAAAATTCTGCCGGTACTGCTTTGGCAAGGGTAGACTCTGGTGGTAACTTTACAGCCAATCAGTTGAACACCACGGGGCTTACGACTAGTTACATTGGGACGCCTACTACAAATCAGTTTGGGCTTCCCCTACAGGTGACGGCGACGGCAGCAGCCGGTCGAGGACTTGTTGTGCAAGGGTTCAATGCTTCACAGGCGGGTGACCTACAGCAATGGCAGAACTCAGCCGGTGCTATTTTGGCAGCGGTTTATGCATCCGGTTCAATGAACTTCACCGGAAGTATCGCGGGTAATGGAAAGGTTGTTGTAGAAACCGGAGATACATTCCTTCGCATCAACCAGAGCAGCCAGTTCTCCAACGGTATTTGGACTGGAAGCAGCCCTATCAAGACCGGTCCTAACGGGCATATCTATGTTGGTGGTTCTGGTGGAGACGGAAATGTTGCGCTTCTGGCAACTTCAAATGGTGACGCAGTTCGTCGTATTACCCTTGACGGTACAAATGGAATTGCCACCTTTACCGGAGTAACCCGCGCACAGGGACGACTACGCGCTGGTTTCAACGGACTTGTTTCTTCCATTACTCCGCTTACAACAAGTGCCGCAGAATTTGAACTTACTGCACAGTCGCTTATTACTGTTGGAGAGGCTGGTGCTGGTAGCGCAAACCCAGCAATTACTCTTTACCGTACCTACGGTGGGTATCGTCAAGGAACTGGAATGCGCCTTACTCACAAGGCCAGCGGTGGAGACTTTGCCGTCCAGTATGGAGGTACAGCAAATAACTCCACTGATAGTCCATCATACGGTACAGAAACATATGCCGACCTCCTTGTTGTCAACCCAACAACAGGTACAAACACCTTAGGGCTTTTGTCCGAGCAGGGTAACCGAGTCTTCTCTCTTGGGAACAAGGTTCCAATGGCCGGTATCAGTGCGACCGGTACGCCTTCTGCCACCACATTTTTGCGCGGTGATGGAACATGGTCTGTCCCTGTCGGTGGAGTAACAAGTGTCAACACCCGTACAGGAGCAGTCACAGGTCTTGCAGAAGCAAATGCAGTCGTAGACCTCACCACTAATCAGAGCATCGCTGGTCAGAAGACCTTTAGTGCAATCACCACCTTCTCTCAGGGATTCACCACCGGCGTGGCTAATATCAGCAGTGGTTCTCACACAGTCTCCGGAGCGGGTGTCTCTTCCGCACTGTACGCCGCCGCCGCTTTAACACTTCGCCCGGATGCCAGTCTTTCAGGTCAGAGCCGCAATACAAACATCAACATGGAAGGTACCTATTGGAACGGCACGGCAAGTGCAACCACAACAGGTGCAATAACTTATACTTCCGACGCAACAAACCCATACTTCAACTTCACTCGTGACATTTATGAAAAGGGCAGTCGTGTATTCTCTCCCAATAACCTAGTTCCAATATCAGGAATCTCTGCTACGGGCACTGCTAGTTCTACCACTTATCTTCGTGGAGACGGAACCTGGGCGACTGTCGTTGGTGGAGTCACCAGCGTTAACAGCCGTACCGGTGCTGTTACCGGATTGGCAGAAGCAGCCAATGTTGTAGACCTTACAAACACGCAGTCAATTAGTGGATACAAGGCATTCAATGGTGCTTTGTACGTAAGTGGACCTGCTGGCTCTACTACACTCGCAGTTAAGGGTGCAGCCAGTCAGACTGCCGCGCTCGCGGAATGGTCTGACAGTGGAAGCAATTCCTTGGTCCGTGTTGAAAACGATGGCTCTTTCTCTGTATTCTCTACAAAGGTTGCTCGCACCAGCCTAGGTACAATCAACGCGACAGAAAAGGCATTGGTTGTACGAGGCTTCGCTTCTCAGAGTGCAAATCTACAAGAGTGGTGGGGAGTCAGTGCCTCTCAGGTTTGGGGTTCTGTAAGTGGTGATGGTGGACTTACCATGCGACGTGGAGCATTTGGTACAATCTCCGGAGTTACCGGTCCGGGCGCAGCCGTTGTGCCGCTATTTGTCCGAGGTGCTGCCAGTCAGACGGCAAACCTTACTGAATGGCAAAACAGTGCTGGTACCGTTATGACTCAGTTGCGTCCAACCGGAGCCATCTATTCTACCAATAGCGATGCTTACGCGGGAATTCACACAATTCAAACTGTACCAACTTCTCGTGGCCTAGCAATTCGTGGTGCCGCTGGGCAAACCATGAATCTTGCAGAATTCCAAGATAGTGCAGGCACAGTCCTAACATATCTTTCTGCTAATGGTACAATTGTTCCACAGAGTCCTATGTCCACAGGAAGTGTAGGGCTTCGTATCGGTGGAGGCATTGGCGCTAGCCCGAATGCTGGTACAATTGGATTCGGAGACGGTTCGGGTTGGAAGTTGAATTTTGCTCGTGCCAACGACGGAGTGACAGTAGCCTCTATTGACGACCGAGGCAACATCGTCTCTACGACTACAAATGATTTGGCAAACCTTATGATTATGACAGCAGGTATTTAAGATGGCGTTTTCTACAGAAAGATTTTGGCTGGGTCAGCCTAGCGTTATGACAGGAAATACTAACCTCTGGACTTGTCCAGCGGGGCGTCTAGCCGTTGTGACAAATTGGCGTATTAACCCAACAAGCAATGTCCGTGCATTTATGTATGCAGGAAACAGTGGACATATTGAACACAACCTAACAGTTCAGCAAACAACCGGATACAGCATTAAGGGATTCTGGGTTATTCATCCGGGCGAAACAATCGTATTCGGAGACAACGACGGAACGGGTCAAAATGCATGGCAAGACATTTCGGGTCTATACGGATACACCGGAGACAAAATTGGCGGTGGCGAACCAATTAGGGTTTACGCCGGTACCCCTAACGTTGCAGGAGCACAGATTGTTTACACTGTCCCGGCAGGAAGGACGCTTGTCATCAAGCAAATGGACATTGTTAGTCTAGTACCTTACCAGGGTGCCCACTGCATCAGAATTCACGCTGTCACGCATCTTACGCCGCTTTACGCACAGATTCCACCATACAAGGCCCACCACCACAACTGCTCTATTGTTGTGAAGGCTGGACAGCAGATTAGCGTAGACACTGGTGGGGCTAATTCTATGAACTTTTTGATTAACGGGTTGCTTTACTAATGGGAAATTACGTACCTACTCAGTTCTACGCCGGTAATGGTGGAGGTGGAACCGGAGACGTTGTTGTCTATACGGTTCCTGCTGGCATGACTGCTATTGTTACTGACGTATCTTCTAACCCTTCTTCAAACACAGCCAATTATCTCTACCTCAACAGTGGAGAAACAAAGTTGATGTATAACACGCCTAATGACCCGTATCTAAATATCTATAGATACAAGGGGTTCTGGGTTGTCCCCGGTGGACAAAGCATGATGCAAGCGACCTTTACAGGCGGTTCTCAGTTTACTCAGTTCTCAGGGCTGCTTGGTTCCGGTGATATTTCAGGGCGAACCCCTGAGAAGTTGGGAACTGTCTACCACACTAACGGTGCTGATGCACAAATTGCGGTAGGTGGTTCTAACGGCTGTATTCTTAAGATGGTAAACGTATGCAATACAACCGGAGATTATCGTACTTGGGGCTTGCGCCACGGAGGTACGCCTATTCTACCGTGGTCTGGAAATTTGCAACTACAGCCTTATGAATGCAGAAATTACGCCTTTAGCGTTTACGTTGCTCCGGGAAGCGATATCAAGTCAAACGCAATGGATGGATTAACAGGAATTAATGCAACCGCTCATGGATGGAGATTATAATGGCTTTTATTCCAACAACATTTTATTCAGGAGTGGTAGGGACTGCCTCTGGTGACACCGCGCTTTATACGGTCCCGGCTGGTAAGACTGCCATTGTCTACAATTGGATTTTTTCACCTTCTAACGGTGATGCCAGTGCTTATCTTTATCTAGGAGGAAGTTCAGTAGGAATTCTTTGTTACAATAGGCTTCCTGGTCCATACAATTATTCGGGTATGTATATTGGGAATACTTCAACTAATTTCAAGGGCTTTTATGTAGTTCATGCAGGAGAATCAATTTTGGCTGGTGGTGACCAAAGAAACGGTTGGCAAACAGTTCAGGGTGTACTTTGTAACGACACCGACACTGTAGGGGGGCTAAAGCCAAAGCGTCTTGGCACCCGCGCCCCAAATGGTGACGGTTCTGGCTCTAGCGTTAACATTTACAGTGCTGGTGCTGGTGGCGCAGTTATCAACACGTTGCTTGTTTCTAATTATTCCGGAAGTCAAGCAAACTATGGAGTAAGGCTTGCTGCTTGCCCTATTGTTCCTTGGTATGGAGAGATTCAAGATTTTGAAGTTAAGCAGTTTGACATGAATCTTAAGATGTACTCAGGAGAGAATATCGGGGTTGACGACTTTACGCCGGGTGCTCAAGGCAGATTGCGTTTTACGGCTTATGGCTGGGCACCATAACTTGCCTTGGGCTAAAGATATTGGTACAATGGCAACAGACGTAATACCCTCTTGAAAGGAGAATCTAAATGGCTATTGAATACAGGTCTGTTGATGCAGACGAGGTTAAGGCGCAGGTTGAGACAGCACGCGCTCTTGAAGCAGAGGCAGCAGCATTTTCTAGCGAAGTTGACGTTCTTCGCCTAGAGGCGGCTGAAAAGAAGGCGGCAAAGGCTGACAAGGAAGAGGCTAAGGCCGCAACCCAGGCAGCACGTGACGCTGCAAAGCGCGAGCGCAATCGTGCTCACCGTTTGTCTAAGAATGGTGTGTTGGATTCCGACACTATCACTGAGACTCGTCGCAGCCTTTTGAACGCGCAGATTGCCGGTCTAGAAAACGAGCACATCACTCACAAGACATTGCTTGAGCAGCGTGAGGCTGCCCTTTCTGCCACCACCGCAGATAAGCCTCTAGCGGCTGAGAAGGAAGAAATTGAGGCTCGTGCAGAAGAGAACCGACGTGCTCTCGCAACCATCGAAGCCGCCCACGCAATCGCTGTGGCTGAATTGGAGAAGTTGCCAGCCCCACCTGAGCCGGAAGTAGTAGAAGAGCCTGAGCCTGTTGTTACTGACACCAGGACACCAGACTTCCCACTTCCACCAGCAGAGGACACAGAAGAGTAAGTGGAATTCTATAGAGGTTCATCCGAGACAGTAAAGGTCACCGTACCTACGTCAGTCAAGGCGACAGTATCGTCCATTGACGTATTTGCTGTGGAAAACGGGCGGGCTATCTATGAGTTTCAAACAGTCTCTTCGACACCAGACGGATACGAGGTAGCCCTCCCTTGGAGTTTGGCTCGCCAGGATAGAGACTTCAATGTCGAATGGCGAATCACCTACACCGAGGGAGGCATCCCGTTCTCCATCGTAGAAAATACTTACGTTCAGATTGTCACCCCAATCTTGCCACTGGCCGAGATTGCACAGATTGCTGGTTACGACACCTCAACACCAGAAGGCGCACAGGACACGCTTGACCTAGAGCGTCGTGTAAGATACGGTGTGCAAACATACACCGGACAGAACTTCGGAAAGTTCGCGGGTGTTATGCAGGTTAGCGGTAATGGTGCCAGTAAGTTGAACCTTCCTGCCCCGCTCCTTGAGTTCAAGGGTATTGCATTCGACGGAGTGCTTCGTACAAACCACGGCATGACCCTCATTAATAACGGGTGGGCGTTGTCCTCTGGAAACATCTACATCGACAATATCAAGCAGGCACCACCAGAGTGGATGCTCGACCGCTTTTCTTCTAATGGCAAGATTTATGCCCCTATGCTCTACGGACACTCCCGCTTTGTAGACGGCACAGAATACACCATTGAGGGTGTCTGGGGCTACAACGATGTGCCGGGTGACGTGAAGCAGGCAGCACGATTGCTCGTGCAGGACTATTCTTGTGACGAATCCTTGTGGCGTGAGCGATACATCGACTCCGTGCGTGCGGGTGACTGGCGTTTCGAATTCAATGCACAGGCGTTTACTGGTACTGGTAATGTTCAGGCTGACCAGATTCTAGCAGGCTACCGTCGTGCAACGATGGTGGTTGTTTAACTTGCCCCGCAAGTTTTGTCTTACCTCTGCGCGGTACAGCATGGTTTGCGATATCATCAAGCCAGCCGGTGCCCCAGAGAATAACAACGTCACTACACCTGACGATTCTTCCTGGGAGTACCAGCAGGACCCAGACTCCGGAGCAATTGTCAAGCGTTGGGTTGACCTAACTTCCACAACAGAAGATGAGCGACGTGGTGGCCTAATCATGCCTAATGTCGAACTCATGGCTCGTGGAGTCATTGACGGTGGTATCCGTGTGGCTGGAACGACTGAGCGATTCGGTCGAGAGTACGCCAACGTCGATTTTGTCAAAGCCACCTTTGGTCCTAATGCTTCTATCACAAAGCGTGACCAAGTGACTAATATCCGCAGCAAGCGTGACCTATCCGTTGCTGTGTGGCGCGAAGAGGAAATTTCCGGGTTCCCGCCAACGACGTTTAACGTCATGGGAGTAACACCCGTCTTTGACCCATTCTCTAACCTCGTAGAATACGCTGTGCTGCTTGAGCGTGCGGAGGTGCAGGGTGGCTAGGTCTAGCGGCAAGGTGACGGTAGATAAGTCTGAGGTCGTCAAGTTGCAGAATACTTTGCAGGCTGTTGAGAAGGAAATGCGTACCAATCGCCACCTCAATGCTGTGACCAAGGCTGCATTCGAAATCTTGTCCGAGCAGTTCAATGCGACCACTCACGTTATCGCTGGTATGTCTGTGGGAGAATATCACCACGTCTACGAATGGGAGCATGTGGGAGAGCCTGGTTTTCAGTTGTGGAACAACCGACTGACTGGCCGTGGTGGTAGAAGGGCTGTCACGTGGGGCTGGAAGGCGTCTAAGACGACCGTTCCGACTATGACCAATGTCGAGGGTGAGCCTCGTTTTGCACAGACGCCGGGATTTAATCCTGAGAAGTTGCAGCGTATCCACGTCTTCGTCTGGAAGGCACCTATGATGGAATACGGAGTGACAGTAAACAACAAGCCTAAGTTGGGACACGTCCTTGTGTTTCCTAATCCTAACCTCGTGGGTGGTGGTCGATTCGGCAGAGGCCCACGTCCAGTGACCTTCACCCCCCACCCGGTGCGTAGTGTACCAGGCGCAGAGGTTCAGGGCAACTTTACTCAGTGGTTCGTTGGCTGGTGGGGCGGTGGTTCTGCTCAGGGTATTGTCAACAACGCCTTCGCACGCGAGCGTGACAATGCATTTAAGCGTATCTTTGAGGCCCGGTTTACAGACATGCCAATAACAAAGAACAGAACTAAGAGATTCTCCATGCAGACTGACGCAGCAGCAGCACGTGAGGGCAAGAACATTGCTAGAGCAATTGCAGGAGATATGGAACACAACTACATTGCCATGGCAGCCAAGAGAAAGAGGAAGAACCGCGATGACTAAGCACGATTTGAATGGAGTCCACGTACTCAACAAGTACCTTTGGGAAGAACTCAAGAAGGCTAACCTTCTCTATGACCATGATTACAACGGACTAGTACCTATCATCCCTACTCAGCAAGTACCGGTCTTTAATGATATGGCTGCGGGTAAGCCTTTCATTGTCTACACGTACCTTGTTGCTGCTTATGACGTTGACCTATGGGCAAATGTTGAACAGGTAACTTACAGAATCTACAGTGACGACGAAAGGAAGTTGCGCCAGGTCAGCAATTTCTTGATTGACCTTTGCAAGCGTTTCGACTGGACCGCAGCAGATGTGAACAAGTGGATTGACGAGTACGATTCCTTGGACGGTGACGAGAAGAAGTTCGAATTCAAGTATGTGCAGGTTGTTGGCTCAACCAGCCCTGAGCCTTTTGCTCAGGAGGGTGGTCGTCAGAATGCCTCTGTGACCGTTCGCATGGCTTTTATTCACGATATGAAGAGTGACGTTGCCGGTAATAACCTGGGTATGCGCGCCTAATTTGCTTTTTGGAAGAATGCAGAATACTATTAGGTCACAGAGGAAGTGCCTAGCCAGCACAAACATCACATAAATGGAGGTGACATTCTAGTATGGCATATAACGCACGTAACATTATCGTTGGAGCAGCAAGCCTTTACCTTTCCGCAGTGGAAGGTGGAAACACTGCACTTCCAGCAAGCCCAGGAGCCGGTTCTTCTTTCGCAACAGCATTGGAAGCATCTGCCGCCTGGCGTCACGCAGGTTACACCAGCGAAGGTCTAGAGTTGGCTTACGAGCCTGACTGGACCGACATTGAGGTTGACCAGTTGCTTGACTCCGCTAAGATTTTCAAGACTTCTATGCGAGCAACAATTAACACAACAATTGTTGAGTCTACATTGGAGAACTTGCTAGTCGCATGGGGTCAGACTTCTGCAACCCTAGCGTCCACGGCTTCTGATTCCACAATTGGTATCGCAGCCGGTGCATTGGGTGACGAGCCTGTGGAGCGCAGCCTAGCAGCAGTTGGCCTTGATAGCCTGAACTCTAAATGCTCCGGTGTCAGCCAACTGACGCATGTTGCTGCGTCTAATCGCATCTGCTTCCGGCATCACCGACGAGTTGGTCGCCAACTGCTGTTGCAGCGCAGCCAACTTAGCATTTAGTTTCGCCGCTTGCCTGTTAACGTCATTGAAGTTAGCCGTGGCATTAAAGCGAATATTGATGTTCTCTATGTCTACTCATCCTCCATTTCTATTGAAATTCCTACTTCTGATAGGTCTAGTTGCTCTTCGGACATTCCTCGCAACTTGGCTTCTGCACGCTTCTTTACTTCTTCAAATGCCGTGCTTTCGCCTCGTCCCTTGTCAATGTCGATACCCTTTAGGGCACCCATAAACTTTCGGTCTTCGTGCTTTGACTTCCTAGAAGAATCAAGAACCTGGTTCAGTTCTGCTAAACTCAAGTTCTCTTCTAGTTCGTCAAAGTTCTTCCAATGACCTAAGAGGAATACCTCACCCTCTAATGCTGCTAGGTCGAGGTCCGTCCATTTTGAGCCTCCATCGACTCCATCGCCGCCGCTATCAAATTTGGGTCATTCAACTTAACGCCTCCACAAACATCAAGGATGCGGTAGACTGTAGGCATATCCAACGCATCTTCTGCATCTTCGGAATACCCGCCCTTACCCTCGTTCTTATGCTTGTCCCAAAGTTCCGGACGCTGCTTCATCAAACAGATTGCTGCGGCGTCCAGCAAAATGTCAAGCCCTTCATCCTCTTCACTAACTTCGGCAAACTCCTGCATCTTCGACATAAACTTGCGAAGACCCTTAATGTTCAACGGCTTGAGGGTAACGTCATTGCCATCTTGCAAAGTTACCTCTTCCGTTGTATAGACTGTAGTAGCGATTGTGTCCTCCTTATAGACTACTACAAGTATACCCTGAATGACTGACCCTGGCAAATAGAAGACCCCTCGACCAAAAGGTCGAGGGGTAATCTATCAAAGCCTATGGTTAGACGTTGCGGTCGCGGATTGTTCCGTACTCAGAACCAGGGAAACTTGGGTCTGGTAGAAGTCGGAAAGAAACCGGGAACATTGTTGCCTCGTCACGGCGGGATGCTACGGAAACGGAGTCTACGGAAAGTACACGACGGGCGTAGTAAAGACGCTCGCGGCGGGTTCCTGCGACAACTCGTGGGGCTGGGCCAACTGCTGCTAGGCTGCGCTCCACAGGCTCGTCACCCAATGCACCGGCTGCGATACCAATTGTGGAATCAGAAGCCGTGGACGCTAGGGTTGCAGAAGTCTGACC
>Ga0181465_100330_pt1 | contig 17726 bp, 19 predicted proteins | sample InSIn3gowninarea_FD_119076 | JGI IMG/M metagenome (GOLD analysis project Ga0181465, IMG submission 119076) | Clean room microbial communities from NASA Spacecraft Assembly Facility at Jet Propulsion Laboratory, Pasadena, California, USA -... ... | reverse complement strand
CTTTTAACATTATAGTTTTCTTTTTATTTTTTTAATTTCCTTTTTTAATTCTTTTTGTATGATGATAAAAATTATTTTTTGAAGAAAACTTTCATTTTTTGGACATTAGAGTTTTGGGTCATTTCAATGATAAATAATTTTTAGGCTTGGCAAGATATTTAATTGTGGAGAAATTCGTATGGTTGACATGATTTTAATTTTTTAAATATCTCGAGTTTGACTATAGAGAATAAAAATAAAAAATTATTGGATTTGCATTCTTTCAGAACGTTTAATCCATAAAATTTCTTAATGAAGTGTTTATTTAGCATTAAAATTTCATGGTTTATCTTGATGATTAATTATTGAGATTTAAGTGCTAGTTACTTTCATATGCTTCAGTTGAGTTTAATCATCATTGGCATCTGAATTTTTAAATGTTTTCTATCGATTAAAATCGTCTATCGTGTAATTAACTCTTGTTTCATTTACTTGAAATATTGATATTTATTGAATATTAATGTTTGGAAAAAAAATTCAAGTGTCATTGATATCTTATTTGGAGACTTCTATTGTGGATTTGTGACTAATTATGTATCTTTTAATTGAGTAATCTCTGGCATCTTCATAATTGGCACTCTTGCTTAAATACTTGGTAGTTAAATCAGATAATTTGTAATCTAAGTGCTTTGGGCTTTTAACATCACCTCTTATCTTCGAAGCTTGCTTCATCTCGCTTTGTCTTCTAATCATTCTCCTTGCATTCTGCATTCTAAGTTAGCATTGCATATAGGATAGTTATTCATCCAAGCAATAGTTTCTCATCGAGTACTTGGTTGTAATTTCCTTAGCAAGATAGTTGACTCCATAAAGCACTGGTATCAATAATTCAAATTTAATCAAATCATTTAATCTTGCTAGATCTTTTACAAATATTTGGTCGTTTAACTGTCTCCCGAACTGGTTGGTTCCCAACCAGTTCTCCTTCATTCCATTTCCATAGGGTCTACCCCCCTTAGTCTGCTATAAGGAGACAACTTAAACAGAGAGATTGGGAATCAGGGTGACAGCCCCCGATTTGAGTCGTTGTCATGGTGCCTAGACATTCTATGCGACAACAGGCTCATTCTCTACTGTGAGATAGTAGAGATTGAAACTAGCGTCACTCTTGACAAATCCCATCTGTTGCAAGTAACCATATATTCGACCATACCATGCTCTAGGTGCATATTTAAGCCCATACAAGGCTTTCTTCAGCCTACCTACATACATGAGATTTCTTCTCATGTGTTTTGAAGCCTTCTGGTTGTTCGATGTAAACCTCTTCTTCTATCACCCCGTTCAACAATGCAGTCTTAACATCCATCTGGTGAACTTCCCATCCCATTTGTGCTGCAAGGGATATAATGGATCTGATAGAGGTATATCTGGCTACAGGGGCGAAGGCTTCTTCGTAGTCCATCACTTCCTTTTAAACATATCCCTTAGCCACGAACCTGGCCTTGTACATCTCTACACTGCCATCCACAGCGTACTTAATCTTGTAGATCCACCTGGAACCTACAACTGATCTTTCTTGTGGTCTAGGCAAGACTTCCAAGACATCATTAGTCATGATAGAGTTGTACTCCTCTACCATGGTATCCACCCAAGCTTGATGTTGTATGGCCTTCTGAAAGCTAGAGGGTTCTTCAACCTGTGCTACCAATGCTTGGTATCTGGCAAGCTATCTACGCCGCCTTTTCTCGGTTCTAGGAGCCCCAACAAACTCCTTTGCGCCCCTAAGCGTCAGTTGTACTTCTCTGTTAATTCTTCCACTGGTGATGGGTGGCTCAATCATTTCTTCTTCCTGTTATCCCATTTGCTATGAGCTATTTGTATTTTCTTCTCTTGAAGAAATACTAGTACTAGTCACAGTGCTAGACCCTGATGGTTGTCCATCTGTTGGATCTTCTCCTAGCTGTTGCTGGACAAGAGGTACATCCTTAGACTGATCTTCAGTAGGCATTTCTCAGCATTTTCTGATAAGCAAAGGTTGAAGCAGCCGACATCAAGTGCGTGAGAGCGGAAGGAAGATAGGAAGGAGGCGCTGCCAACAAGGATTAAGGCAGTGCGCAGAAACCAACAAAAGAAGCAAGGCAGAGATAGCACGCAGGTAGGGTAAGGGAAATGGAGGCTACGGTAGCGGAAGGAAGGAGCGGGAATGAACAACAGAAATGAACAGCGAGAAGGGGACAAAGTGCAAGGGAAACGATGGAAGCTTACGCAACAAGGGAAGCCAGCAAAAGAGGGCTGACGAATGAATGCGAAGGGAAAGCGATAGGGTAACGCGGAGGGAGAAAGGAAGTGAGTTGTGGAAATGGCAGCAAGGTAAACGAAGAAGAGAAGTCACGTAGAAAAAAAAGAAGAGGGAAAAACACAGCTGATTGTAGAAAACGCTCCGAGGGAAAGCAGACAGCGTACAAGAGATGAAAGGTCGAGGGAGCAGCAGGAGGATTCGGCAGAAAGGCGCTGGACAAGAAGAATGACGTGCAGCGAGAAAAAAATGTAGATTTTCTTAGATGGTCAAAAATCTAAAAAAAAATAAATTTTTATCATGTCCAGAAAATGAAGAAATAGAAATCAAAACCGAGAAACCCAACACTCGTACAAAAATATAAGATGAAACCCTGAGTTAGAAATAAAAAAAATTCTAACTATTTAGATAATTAAAGATACAAATCTATATAATGTATTTATAGATCTATGCATAAGAGTTGTAAATCTGTCAGATCTGAGGAGTGTAAGTCCGACTTCGCTCCCAGATCTGAAGATCTAAGGCTCCTACTAGTCAGATCTAACTTTAAATTCAATAAAAGTTAAGATAAATTTTTTATATAGGAACAAGCTCTAGAAAAACCCTGCAAGAAGAGAACTTAAGGTAAGCTGGGGAATTAGATCTGGAGGGCTTTTCATATCTTATTTCCTTGGGAGTCAGCTGGTCCAGCCAAAGACTTCCTTAAACGCCCAATTCTAAATCCGAGAGATTTCTGCACACTTAAAGTTAAATTGTTAAATCAATAGAGAAATAAGATAAAAACAAATTTTTCAGGAATCAGAGATACCTGCTAATTCAATCTTATCAAAATTCTTACTCTAAATCCAGTAAGCTAAGAAATATACGTGTAATAGATTACTCTACAAGAGCTATTAATCAACAATTCATTAGAATAGTTACCGACAGAATATAAAGAACAAGTTTATCATAAAATGCCGAAGAGGAATGCAACCATCAAGTAAAACCCCAAAGACTTCGTTTGTATTATTCCAGAAAGTATTGCAGGAGAGCTTCAAGAGTTAGTGCACGATCAAATGATTGGATGATCACAAGACTGACACTGACCTCTAATTTATAGAAAAATTCTCCAACGGCTAGTTCGATTGATTCCCGTCAAAGTAATCTCAACCGTCGAAAATGATTTGATTATTTTTTAATCTCGTCCGTTGAAATTATTATTTTTTAAGGAATTTCGAAATTTTCAATTAATTCCCTTTTAATTAACTCAAAAATAATAATTTTGAGTTAATTACCTCAAAAAATTGACTTTGAATTAACTATCAAGGCCCAAGGGTCCAAAATTTCTCAAAATTTTCAATATTCCCTTGACCTGGGACCTTTAAAAATTAATTTTAGAGACCCATGAATTTTTCCTTTGAAGAATTTAAATTTATTTGAGACATAAAATTAATTAAATTTCTGGCTTAGGATTTTTAATTTAATTTGGCTAGAAAATTTAATTAATTGACTTATGAGGAGATTAATTGTTTTTCCAACCCTCTTTACATAAGATTAATACATTAAACCCATGAGGGAAACACCCGTTTGTAATAGACACTCAATAATCTACTCAATTTAGCGACTCAAAAATATGACCTAGTAGACCCAACAATCTGTAATAAAATTATCTAGCCAATTAGCTAAAATCATTCCCATATTACTTTTACAAAGACTCGATAAAAAACACTAGGACTCACTTAATATCTTGACAACAAAATCCACCTTAACTTTGGGGTGAGGTTGGAGGGGAAAAACTCTGTCGATCATTTGTGTCTAGAGACATAGATGAATCAATGAGACGAAAAACCTCCTAGGATAGAAATCGTCACCAAATTACTAGACTTACCTAGTTTGTTACATACATGATGGTCTTACTAAGATCATTTACAAATTGTCGACTGAGTGATGAAATTTGAATGACACAAACACTCAAAGATAATAGATCCCTTTTGCGAAAAAAGGGGGTGTACTGCTATGGGGTCGTTGACACAGAGTGGTCAACAAAGCCTCTGATTTTGGTTTTGTATGTAGATGATTTGTTTTTGATAGGATCATCTAGGCTCATCAAAGATTGCTAGAAGAATTCGACTTGAAGGATTTGGGGCTGATGCACTATTTTTTGGGATTGGAATTTTGGCAACAGAAGGGAGAAATCTTCCTTGGGCAAGGAAGATATGCTACATAAATTCTAAAGAGATTTAGAATACAGGACTGTAGACCTATGGCGACTCCAATGATTACCATTTGGAAGAAAATAGAGGCATCTGAAGATAAAGAAGTGGACCCCACCTTGTACAGGCAACTCATTGGGTCTCTCATGTATCTGGTCAACACCAGGCCAGACATCTGCTACGCTGTTAATTCCCTCAGTCAGTTCATGGTAGAACCAAAGAGGGTGCACTGAGCAACTGCTAAGAACGTTCTCTGATATGTGCAAGGAACGGTCGGATATGGATTAAGATACTCCCAAGGCGATGATATCAGACTGCGTGGATTCACAGATGCAGATTGGGTAGGAAGTTCGGTAGATCAGAAAAGTACCACAGGGTATTGTTTCAATATTGGATTAGGAATGACCTCCTAGTGCAGTAGGAAGAAAAAGTTCGTAGCACTGAGCACAATTGAAGTTGAATATATGGTTGCTAGCACAACTTCATGTTAGGCCATATGGCTTAGAAAACTGCTCATGAATTTATTCAAAAAGAAGATGGAGGCGACCAACATTCTATGTGATAATCAGAGTTGCATTAAGCTCTCTGAGAATCCTGTTTTTCATGATCGGTCGAAGCACATCAACATTAGGTATCATTTTATCAGAGACTCTGTTCAGTGGGGGGCAGTACAGTGGTAGCGCATACCCACAAGAGATCAGGTAGCAGACATTTTCACTAAGGCCCTAGGGGGAACAAAGTTTGTTTAGTTCAGAGAAAAGATGGGGATGATTGAAAATCCATTTCAGTAGCAGAAACGGATGAGGTAGCGCTTGAGAAGGAGCTGTAGTACAGATGCAGCAGTGGCAGTGGCAATGTCATGCGCAGCAATACAGTTGCAGCAACAATGCAGGTGTTGGTGGACAACATGTCAGACATTAGCAACGCAGAGGATGCTTCAGGGTCAGAGTAGTATGCATCATGCATGTTGTTAGAGCAATATCCTCGCTAAGAGGGAGTGTTGATTTTTGGTAGCATCAAAACTTGGAAGTGCTCTAAGTCTCAAAATTTGGGGAGAGGCTTAGGCACATGTATTCCAGAGAACCCATATATCATTTGTGAAAATTCCACTCGAAATATGTTTTATTAAAATAATTAATTATTTTAGTGGAGACCCCGAGTCTAAACTTAGGAAAATCAAATAATTAAAGAGTATTAATAAAACAGAGTGTGAATCTTCTAGAGAACATGGATCAAGTCAATTTATAATCTTACTCGTTGATTAGAGATCTAATCTCGGCTGTTGATATCTCAACGAGAAGATTATAAAGGAAGGCTTGAGGGTCATTTGGAAGACACACCAGTGTAGATACTCAGTTGGCCAAGTAAATCGATTTTCTCATTGGCTGAAGTCTGGTAAGAGAAAATTGATCCAGAGGGAGAGTTGCAGGTGAAAGAGAAACAAAGAGGGTTCAACATCAATCCGAGGTGCAAGAAAAGGTGACACAGTGAAAGGAAGAGGCAACAGAGAGGCAGGAAGGGAACAATGTAGAAGGGTGACACAGGTCTGCGCAGTGCCAATGCAGAGCCAGTGCAGTGGTGACGCAAGAGGCCAAGGAGGGTCCTTCCGGGGTCATTTCTCATCAGAAAATTTGTGAGAAATTTCTCCAGTGTTATCATAGAGAATTTGTCTTCATTACTGTTGATTGTAAATTGTACAAGAAGATTTTGGTTGAAGAATAATTGAAACCCTCATCTGCTGCACCGGTTTTCCCGCATTGGGTTTTTCCCGAGACAATTGTCCAAAAGTCTCTATCATTCTTGTGCTAGTATTTCCTTGTATTTTGCTCAGTAATTGTATCGTGAAGTGTGCATTTGAATTTGTTTCAATATTTACTAAAGATATTTCCGTAAATAACTTGTTTCTGAATAATAAGTAGGAGAAATAATATCGGATATTGTAGTAGGATTTCAAGTTAAAGTTTTCACACTCTTTCCCTTATTAGATTTGGGACAATCCTTCTTATAGTGCCCAAGTTCATTATATCCATAACATTGTGTCTTATCCATCTTTCTTCTTTTCTTTTGAGGACACAACTTTTCAAATCTTCCCTTTCTCCTTGACATGGCAACATATGCTTGATTCTCTTCATTTGATCCTATATCAACTTTAGCTTTTAACCTCGTTTCTTCTATCTTACATAAAGACCATAAATCCTGGAATGGTGTTGCTTCTTTCTTCCCATAGATACTTGGAGTGAAGTTTCCCCATCTCTCTGGTAGAGCATTTAACACCGCTGTAGTCACTTCTCTATCAGACATTACTTCTTCCAATTCTTGCAATTGATCTCGCATTTCAGAAATCTTCACAAAATATGAAGTTATTCCTTCCTCTCTAGACATCTTCAACTTGTATATAGTTATTGTCTCAGAGATATTACTTCCTCTGCAGTACTCACTGAGAACAACTCTACCAATTTGTCATATATTTCTTTTGAAGATTCTAGTTTTGATACATAGGGGATGAGAGAGTCATTTATGGATTCTATGAGAATCCTCTGGGCTCTTAGGTCTCCCTTCATGTATTTGGCATGAGCTTGCGTATCTTCTTTTGAAGGCTTAGATACTAACCCTTTGATATGACTTCATTCTCAATACGATTTAGATCTGTCCTTTTCTTCCATGCAAGAAAGTTTGAAACCCCAACCAGTTTGTTGCTTTCTTTGCAAAAAGACATTTTGACAGATTCAGATGAAGTCATAAAGATACTTACTTGAGTAGATGCTTTTCTTCTTCTACCAGCTTCCCTGTTCATGATGATGTAGATAGTAGTAGAAGCTCCTTCTTAGATTGGCTTCTTCAAGAGTGGTGTAAAGTGGTAGATCACCCTTGATGGCTTGATGACTTCAGCAAAATGATGCTTTGATGATGTCTCCAATAATATTGACTTGGCTTCGATCACGAGATAGCTTTAGATTCCTTGAAGATAAAGATCACGTCCTTGATCTTGATTTTCTTCTTGAAAGGACCTTGATGTATAAGGTATTTGATCTTCTTGAGATGGCTCGAGGGTTTTCCAATTTCTACAAGCTGCTCTTTGAATGGAGGTCTTCTTTCTTGGATCTACGGTGTTGACCTTTTAATGTAGATCTCTTTTCCTTGAAGCTTTCCTTGAAAACTGATCTTTGACCTCCTTTCCAAAACTCGATCCTTGTGTCTTCTTGCAAAAATGCCCTTTATTGTCTTCAACACCTTAGCTCTGAAACCATGTTGAGAAATCAGGGCATTTAATCCAATTTCTCTTTCATGATAATTACTTGTGATTTCGTTATTCTTCTTTTATTTAGATCTTATCTTTGTTAGATTATTACGTTCTTCATCAAGTCAATTATCAAATGCATAAGAGACACAATATTTAGTCTTTCCAGCCAGGGCCAAAACCTCTCCCTCTTGGAGAGGAAAACCCAATAATCATTCTTTTTATAGATCATCAATTGACGAGTACCAAGACCATGACAAAGACCCTTTACACCAATATGCCTCCAAGACCCTTGTCACTTTCTCTTCTGCGCTCCTTATGCTAATCTTGCATTTCTGCACCATGATGCATCAATACTAGGAAAGCTCGGTTCCTAGCTCTACACAGTGAACTCCTTCCTGCCCTTACTTGAACTGACCTCGACATTCGAGAGACTTATTCTCAGTCTACCTTCTTGTATCCTTGATGCCTTAGACCAAGATCTTCTTTGCTGCTGTAGCCCTCCTTCACGCTGTATATTCCTGACTTATTCTTCACTAAAGTAGTCTCGACCTTCCTGAGATATGCGAGACAGAAAGGGACCCTTAGACAGAGATAGTATACTCCTTTCTCTTGACCCAATCATAGCGTTGTTCTTTGCTGAGATAACTTTTGTTCCTCACTCCTTTTCTTCATACAAATATCACAACTTTTGTTCCTCGCTCCTTTTCTTCATACCAATATCACAGAACTTGACCGAGATATATAAGACCCAAGATAGAGATATAAGAGAGCCTCTCTATCTTCGTTGAACAACCTCCCTTCTTCATCCCAAACCACAAATCTTACTTCGCCATTTCGATCTCAGACTTGATCGAATTGCTTGTCTTCAAATGATGTTGCAGTCCCTCTATATATAGGGACATTCTTTCTTCCTCTAGGTCGACATGACCTTTTTCTGGGAAGTCAACTTGAGTAAGTGTGTAGGCCGACATGCATAAGGTTGGATCTTCAACGTGAGTTGAGCCGACTTCTTTGGAGCTTAGTGAGAAGGTTTTGGAGCATATACTTAAATCAACAATTTGTCCTTTACAAGAGTAATGTCACTTCATATACATGACTCTAAATTATATTTATGACAAGATGACAAACCCCTAAAGACATCAAGAAGAAGTCTTTGACCTATAATACAAATTCCTTGTTCATGAAACCCATGAGGAAAGTATTACAAAATACATTTTATTATCTTTGTCTTCTCCATTACATAAATTCATAATTACAAGTCATTATGAAGATTGAACCTAATTACACTTTCAAACATATAGCATTGCCAACTTTCTAGTGGTGATGTGTTGAAAAATCGTGATTTTTCGGCTAGTCGATATTTTGGTCAAAAAATTCCCAAAATTTTCCCTCAAAAAAACATGACATAGTTTACTAAAAATCACAAATTTTTTATTTTTTATTTTTTTTTCTTCGAATTTTCATATGGTTTACTAAAAAATCACGGTCTTGAGTCAGGATGCTTATCTTTTTCATTTCACTTAGCAAGTTGAAGTTGTGAGAGAATTTGGAGTGTAGCCAGGGGATATTTGATGCACGCCTTACTCTTTCCATATGAATTCAAATGGCCATTAAGCCAAAATGACCCTTTAAAACTAGAACCACCATAGTCGAGATGGTTTATATAAATAAACCAAGGGAAGGCACTAATGCCAAATCCCAAAGAATCACCGCAACCAAGCTTTAACAAACTCCAAAAGGAAGAAGACTTACCTCTATTAAAATCGAGACTTAAGTTTTTATGGTGGCGTTACCTCCCGCAACTTGATTCCTCTAGCTCTCGGCGCTTATAACACAATCACCAGTCATAACCAAGGCCTACTTTCCTTTGTATTGGTGTGTAATTAAAAGTGGAATCTGGAACATGTCATCTTGACTCTCGTCACCGCGCCTTGTTCACAAAACATGCAAAGGGAAATCCTTGAGAGACAAACTTTGGGATTTCTTCGACAACTGTTAGCCTTGGCTCTGTCAACTGACAATCCCACTTCTTTTGTAAAAAGTGAAAAAGTCTTTCCCTCTAGGATGATTTAGTGTGGACTCACCTGCATGCCATGTGATCCTGCTTCCTTACTATTGAGAAATGTAACTAGTTTCAGTCTTCATAATTGTTGTACTCATTTCAATATTTATCCTATGTAACAAAAAAGAAAAGAAGAAAGAAAGTTATTATTATTAAAGCATGGATTTCATGCTCATTATTGATGGTATTCTAGGTAAAAGCGTGTTCTTCGTGCTTCTAGAGTTTGTCAGGTCTTAGGATTTATTGTCACAAGTCAATGGAGTCTACGTCATGTTTATAAGACCCTTCCGGGCAATTTGTAATTGTAAAAAGAATTATTTTTGTGTCTAGAAAGTCCTGGAATCTCCAAGAGTACAAGTCGGCCCTGGGATCATCAAGTCGACCTAAAGGAGGGAATTCGACCCCTTGAGAAGGCTATATAAAGGAGTAGTTCGACTTCATTTGAGACACACTCGATATCACAAGAAATAGTTCAATCTGAAGCTAAAGAAGTGTGGACTATTTTAGGGCTCTTTTGCTGGTGCGTTGACCAACGTTGACTGTGGGTCAAATCTTGGAGTTTTTACCTCCAACTTGTGCCGAAAATCCGATCTCTTGAGGCTGCATTAGAGGGCACAAAGATCAAGGAAGAGGGAGACCTTTGACTGCAGCCCTAAACTGCAGCGTTGACTAGTGTTGACATTTTTCTGTTGACCAATGTTGAATTTTTTGGAGCTGTCTTTAAGGGGTGTGTGTGACACTTGGAGGATTGGCTGATCTGATGTTGGAGAAGACTTTGCTAGCTAGTGCATCCTGTTGACTGCCGTAACGAACATTTTTCTCTATCTTTTTTGGACAAGAAGAATTGTAAATTCTGATCTCTATTATTGGCTTGTCTTCTGTTGATCTATTATTATGTTCTATCAACATTTTACTTTCATGTTTATGTGATTGCTAAATTGAATCGGGCCTATAAGAAAGATTGAAGTAAAACTGCATTAAGCATAGAACATACCATGGTTATCTAAATTTAACATGGTATCAGAGCTAAGGTGAAGACAAAGGCCAAGCTAGTGTGAAAAGCAATCACTGAAGAAGAAATCCTATCAAGGACCAATGGCCTCCTCAAACTATAAGGGTTTCAAATCTGATGATAAGTTGATTGACGAGTCTGATTATCATGCATGGAAGATGTCCTTGGATTTGGCATTAGAAGATCAAGATGTCATGGATTCTATGCAGGGGAAGATTCATGAGACCTGCTGCCACAAAGACAAAGTATAGAAAAGGGGAAATCAAAGCAAAGATGATTATCAGGGATTCAATTCATAAGCACTTGGTTGCTTACATCTCCGAGATGGGCACATCTAAAGAGATGTATGATAAGCTGGTTAGCATGTTCAGGGCTAGCAATGCTAATCAAATGCTTTTCTTCAAGAGTCAATTGAAGAATATCAAGAAGGGCAAAGAAGAATCCATTCAATCCTACTTTATGAGACTCACTGAAATCATGAATAATATCTTAGCTATTGGAGAAGAAATAGCTGATCGAGAGATGGTTCTCATTGTGCTTGGAGGTCTCCCTCGTGATTGGTATGTATTCAATAGTAAATACTACTATTCTTAATAATAATGTGATTCCTGATTTTAATGAAATATTGACGAGATGCACTTAAGAGGAGACAAGAATGATGGAGAGAGATCATCCCTCTAATGGAAATGTAGGTGACCCTATTGCCTTTGCCGCTCATGCAAAGAAGAGGAAGAATGGTGGTTCGAGAAATCAAAACCATGGAAGAACGGGGCCCAAATGAAGGAAAGGAAGATGTTACACTTGTAACAAGTTTGGTCACTATGAAAGAGAGTGCCCCACTAGAAGGGACTCTCCCATGGATGATGACAACAACAACTTTAGGGTGAATGGAAATCAAAGGAACAATAGGTTCAAAGGAAAGAGGAAGGCTCCCTCTGATCGTAGTGGAAATGTGAAACCTTTCAAGAGGTCAAGAAATTCTAGGTACGATGAATCTAATGTTGTTGATAATAAGAAAAATGAATATATTCTTGTGTTTGCCCTCTCTGCTGCATCTCCTCTTGACACCCTAGATGTTTGGTTGATTAATAGTGGTGCTTAAAGAAGCCCTCTTTGATTTGATTGAGCAAGATACTAGTTTAGAAATTATCCTTGGAGATAATGCCACCTATCCCGTGAAAGGGACAGGGACTGTGACCGTTCATCTATCTCAAGGTCAAGTCCTCCATTTACAAGATGTGTTGTACGTACTTGATTTGAAGAAAAACCTTGTGCCTATTTTGGCAATGGAAGACAAAGGATTCAAGGTGGCATTCGCTGATAGAAAGGTACGCATTTGGAAGAAGAACTTCAAAGAAGTTCTTACTATTGGTTTTAGAGTTGATACACTCTACCAGGTTGGAGGAAGTCCATTGGGGGCTATGTCATGTGATACAACTCTTCATGTTGAGTTATGGCACCAGAGGTTTGCACACCTTCATTACAAAGCCCTTCCCGAAGCAAGGAAGGTGGTGATAGGTGTTGAGAATTTGGTAGGGCGGTGATTAATTCAAATTCTCTACTTGATAATTACTTGTGAGCTTACTTCTTTTACTTATGTCTTTTCTTCTTAGCTTATTATATCTTTCATCAAGTCAATTATTAAAAACACAAGAGACACAGATTTAGGCTCTTCGAGCCAGGGCCAAAACCTCTCACTCTTGGTGAGGAAAACCTGCAAGAAATTCTTCTTATAGACTTTCAGATGACAAGTACTATGAACATGACGCAGACCCTTGACCCTTGTATGTCTTCAAGACCTTGTCACTACTTCTTCATTGACCCCTTGAGTTGATCCTTATTTCTTGCACCTCCTTGCACCGTTATACACCAAGACTAGAGAGCTCGGTCTCTACTTGGCTCGTTACTTATGATCTCAACACCGTGTCATAGACTGTCTTCCTTAGTACCTTCAGTTAACCTTGCTAACTGTACACTTGTCTTCTTTCCTTACATAGTTGTCCTGAATTATGTGTGTTTGTAAACACGCATAATCGGCAGAGTTTTTCTTCCAGCGTAAACCCCAAAGCTAGGGTGGAATTCGTTGAAAAGGTCTTAGGTGAGTTGTAGTGTTTAATCAAGTCTATTGTAAAAATGTGTTTAGGAATAATTTTAGTGCATGGTCCCTCACAGTCAGACACCATGGCTAAAATTATTTTATTATAAAAACACTTGGTTTCATACTAGATCATATTGTGTAGCAAAATTGGGTAAATTATTGAGGGTTTAGGTTTAAAGGTGTTTTTCCCTTTCGAGGGTTGAATTATTTGTAAATCTTGATGTAAAAAATATTTTGGTGCATGGTTCCTCGCAATCAGAAACCATGGCTAAAATATTTGAGGGTGGAAAAAATTATTAATCCTCTCTACTAGTTAATTATTTATTTTTTTTGGCTAAATTAAATTAAAATCCTATGCCAAAAAATTAGTTAATTTCGAGTCAAAAAATAATTATAGACAAATTAATTTCTCGCCAAGTGGAAAATAATAAAAAATTCGTGGGTCAAAAATGAGTCAATTTTTGGAGGTCTGCCTACCAAGGGAAAAATGGATATTTTAAGAAAAAGTGAGCCCTTGGACCTTGGTGGTTAAGTCAAAGTCAAATGTTTGAGGAATCCAAAATATTAATTTTTGAATTAATAAAAAGTGGGTTTTAAGAGAAATTTGATTTTTCTTCAAAATTTAAAATTTGATGGTGGAGATTAAAAGATGACTAAGTTATTTTCGATGATCGAGATTAATTTGACGAGGATCAAACCAACTAGCCGTTATTTTCCACTTGGAGGGGTTTCTCTATATAAAGAAGCCATATAACTTCTATTTTCCCATATTTGGATGAGGTGATTTTTTTTTGTACTGGGCTAAGTTACCGGAAACGTGGCCCCAACTCCCAAAAACGTCATTCGACATTTCAGATAAGGAAACACGTACGAAACGACTTGGAAACAACATGCAAACGTTTCCGCCACATTTCACTTTTTCGAAAATGGCCAGCCTGAGATTAGAAACGTTTCAAAAGAGTTTCAAGAAAATTTGATCCGTTTCCAGAAAATATGGATGCATTTCCAAGCTTCCAGGTTTTCTAGGTTTCCAATGTTCTAGGCACTTTATTGCAAGAATATATTCCAGGTTTGTTTGTCCAAAGCATGTAAATGCAGCTAAATTCTTTGTATACCTTATATCCACTGATTACAACTCATCTGAAAGTGAACATTTATCTTGAAAAATGATTCATGGCATGATAGAGGTATTTTCCAACAAGTTTTCAACAATGGTAGATCTAAAGGATGGAAACTTGAAATTTGGAATGGAAACTCATAAGGTATCTATGAAATCAAGAAGGAAAGTTGTTACCCACAAAGTTGGATGGTGGAAGAAGTTTCTTTGCATTAGGTTAAATTTCTCAACATCTCTTTACTAGTATCATAATGCACAATACTTAATTGCTTAAATTGTGGAATCTTGATTCTTGGTCATATGATCATAGGTTGTGAATAAATAAATCCAACTTACTTCTTTCTATGAATTTCAGAGCATCTCTTGTTGTAGCTGTTACCCACCACTTCGTGGGTGATATCCCTAGGAGAAATTTTTTCTCCAGGATGGATCTCAGCCGGTAGCCAACAACCCCTTGCAGCCTCTTACTAGCTCGTTGTGCCATTTATGTGCCACCTGAGCCAGCCATGTGGTCCGTCACCCATCTGTATTGATCGTATGTTTGAAGGTGGGCATCCCGAATCTAAAGGTATGTCTTGTCATTCTGTAATTGAGTATTGAGTTTATTTATCATGGATACTTGTGGGCATGCATTGATGGGGGGATTTGGTGGAAAAGGTGGGCTTAGCTTGTGCTCCTGTCCGCTTGATCTCTTTTGGGTGTTACCCTTGCATCTTAGTCCCGTGGGATCTCCCTTATTGACCATTTGGTTCTATGGTGGTACTACTTGGGAAACCTTGATTTTGGGTGTGTGGTCCCACTCCTTTATTTGCATACACTACTCCCCTTTCGCTCATTATGCTCCCATTCATCACTTCTCCCACTTGGGTCCACATAGGGTCATCCTCCCTATCCCCTTGCCCCCGCCTTGGGTTAGTCCTGGAATGATGCCCCCGAGGCTGAAGCAGTTAAAAGAAAAAGAAAAAGCATAATTGGCCACGCTTAACAGGAAATTGTACCACAAAATGCAAAAGATGGTCGGGAAAAAAATAATTAGCACGTGGGAAAAAGCCAATGTATGAGATCTGCCCCTTACCCATGGCCATCACCCTGGTTCCATAGGCCCTAAATGAGCCTCCTTTATCATACAGGAATCCATGATTGTCCTAACCCGCTAGAAGGAAATGAACAACCCTACCTTAAAAGGGGTATTCACTGCTATATCTGACACATCATGCTCTTATCCTTGAGCCACAAGCAGTTTATTAAAGAAAATTCATACAAGGAAAAAAGCATATAAAGAAAGGTGGAAAAATCAAGGTCAGGACACCTCGTGTACCACGACTGCTCCCTCCTACACATTATGTACCTTGGTGTGGGCTTCCCCTTGTCTGGCTGCCCCTACGCCTCGATATGTGGCCCAGGATTGTCCCTCATTCCCTACTCTGTTTATCTTATTTATCACTTACCACCCTCGTTCAAATGATGTAACTTGGACCTAGTATCCCCTTTAAGGGCTGAAACCAATTAATAAGGTACATGGCTAAGCCCTTTGGAGTATGGAGACACTAGCACATGTCAAAGCCCACTACGGAAGGGCATGCCATTGTGAAGTGCCCACTTTGTTATCCATGATTTGTAAGATGTTTTACACGATAATTTTAATGACTGGTTGTACTGCAAGCCTAGGGGACACATTGGATCTTATACAAGATTGCAGATGGTTTCCATTTGGATTTGGTCTCCCTATATGGGATCCTAACCCCCAAAGGGCTACATTGGCACATATAGGGTGTGCATAGAGAGCCATGGGCCTCCACAACAACAAACAACACTCCATGGATCCTCATTGACCTTCAGAGACTACTAGTGATCCACTTTTGGGATGATGGTGATGTGCTTGGTACATTATGCCCAGCAGGCCCCACGGGAGCCCCACATGCTTGGCAGGTGTCCTAGGACTTGTACGATGTCATGGCAGCATTCATTCCATCACTTGAGCCCTTGCAGAGGATCTACAGGCATCTTCGATTCATATGGAGACCCATGGGGTCATTTGTGTGTCCCCACACCCACTGGAAGCACCACAGGTCTACTACTTGGAGAACAAGGGGCCACCCCCTTGTCCATCATATTCCGAGGAATTTATTCCTCATTATGGCACTTCAAGACATTATTAGGCCTTTGGAGGGCCCCACGACATGTACATATTATTATTTGGTCCCTGCAAGGCTTATTTTTTCCATTTGTGAGCTAGTTTGGTGGGCTTGTCACCAATAGGGGTTTTATTTGCACATTATTTTATCATTAGGGACTAATGTAGGGCCATAGGCTAATTCGAACTCCTTAGGAGTGTATATATTGATGTTAGATACATTCATTTGTATCATCACTAGATTTGGGATCTCTCTAATCATAGAGAACTTCACATTTTTACCCTTGGTGGACATTTTTGGAGTTGGATGAATTTTGATGTGTGGATTTGGGTTATTTTTCTTGTCTTGGAGCTTTGTCTTGCAAACAAAGTGCTGGTTGGATATACTCTATAACATTGTAAGTAAATCTTAACGTTGTTATTCTTGTTGCTGCATACTGCTAAAATTAGGGCTAGTTGTTGCATGATTGAAATGTGGAATTAAGCATGTTTTAGCTAATTTAATGTATGGGCCAATGTTATATGAATGAAATGTCCTAGAGATTATTTATCTCGGTAAGCTTGCATCATTTTCTTGGAAGTATAAATGCTTGAAGGTCACTTTTCTTTTCTTTCCTGGAACATTAGATGAAGCTGACTTTTCGGGCCTCTTTGATCAAGAAACCAAGTTCTTACTCATCATCATCCTTGGCTCCATATCCCCAAGTGGATTAGGCACTGATCCCTAAAGAGGGTGGTCATCCCTTTCACCTTTTTCACCTTTTTTCACTTTTTCCTAGGTCTAGCCCTCAAAGGTCACCTAGGGTATCAATTTCCCAACAATTGACTGAAGAAATTTTTTTGATCTCCTACAAGCTACTGCGCTTGTGGGTCTCACTCTCCTCTGAATTTGAGGAAATTCTAATAGTGGAATCTCAGGGAATCTCAAGCCCTAGCCCTAGCATCGAATTTTTCCCAGGCATCCCCAAGGTTAGACCTCAACAGGATCAATTCAACCTTTTGAAGTAAATATTATTGTTTTCTCCTCTCCCTTCACCTTGTCCAAGATAGGAACATCATTGGTTGTTGTATTCCATCCCTGAACTTGGGCTGGGTCCACTTGGCCCCGTGTGGTCCCACTTCTCAACAAAGATTATTTGTCAAGGACCATTTGGGAATCCAAGTTTCCCAAAACCTCGTCTATAAGCCCATTTCTTCTCCCTCAAACCCTCCAATCCTCATCCCTTACCCCTAGAGGACCAAGTCCCTTACTTGAAGAGCAAGCATGCTCCATTCTTCACTCCATCCTTGGGAAAGGGTTTCCATGGTCACTTTCCATCTATCCATTGACAATTACATTACAAGTGATTCATACACTATTGGGACTCCCCCCATCGGTGAAAGTCTGTAAAGAGCAGGGAGACTTAGCTATGGTGATAGTGGGCTAAGCCTCCACCGTTTCCCATAACCCAACAGTTGCCCTCTTAGGAACCCCTGCTGGTTTGAGTGGTAACATTTTTGGCATCATTGTCGGGGACACAAGACGTGTGTTTTGTTCCCCTTACGACATATCGACATTGTAGAAATTTCTGAATCCTTACACTTTATGCAGAAAT
>Ga0181465_100296_pt2 | contig 17751 bp, 18 predicted proteins | sample InSIn3gowninarea_FD_119076 | JGI IMG/M metagenome (GOLD analysis project Ga0181465, IMG submission 119076) | Clean room microbial communities from NASA Spacecraft Assembly Facility at Jet Propulsion Laboratory, Pasadena, California, USA -... ... | reverse complement strand
AATATATACATAGATATACACACATACACAAAGATTTCTATACAAAAAATTAGGGTTTGGAAGATAATGTCATTAAGTTTGAGATTGAGATTGAGCTTGAGATTGAAATGGGGGATTGAGATTGGAAATCGCCAAAATCGTCGAAGAGAGGGAAAATTATAGGGTTCCTTCAAGTTAAATTGGTCCCGTGTGAGGTGTTCGTGCCTCTTACGGGGATATTTTGTGATTTTTTTTTATGTTTTCAACCTTTGACGACATTTTTTAAAGCCTAAGTCTAATAAAAAGCAGATTTTGGTCGTGCCCTCAAACCAGGGGCCCCGTGACTGCACGGCCAGTTCTTACGGATTACATTTGTCCCGTGCGAGGTGTTCATGCCTCTTACAGGGCCGTTTTGTGTCTCTTTTACGTTTTCACCCTTTGACAGCATGTTTTTAAGCTTAAGTCTAACAAAACGCATATTTTGGTCATGCCCTCAAACCGGGGGTCCCGTGACTACGTGGTCAGTTCCTGTGGGTTATATTGACCATTTATAGTTGTTTTATGTAAAGATATATGAATGCGATTGACATGATCCCGTCCCAAAATAGTAGTGGGGAACGAGTGTCTTGACATGCCACCAAGGCAACAAATATTCTGGATTTAAAAATATTTCTTAAAATAAATGCAACGGAAATACAATCACATGGTTATGAATCATAAATTACTGAAAGTGAAGGAATTATGTCATCAGATCTTTCTAAAAGGAAACTTCAATTATGTTAAAAGTAAAGAGTTACAACGTAAAACAAACTTTTATTACAAAAGATCGAAACATGCTCTATATGATAAAACAAACATTTTATTTAAAATAATAAAAAGAGCTCTAAAAGATGAATCTTCAACATAGTCCTTTTATGTCCCCTCCGCGACCCTACTTATTTCCTAAAATATTATTACAACTTCAGCTAAAAGCCGAGTGAGATTCAATCTCCAGACATTCCAAGGTTTTTCAAAAAATTGATACTTATTCAAATCAACAGAGAAGGCATATAAATATATGGATAGGAACTTGCAGTATATAATTTGGAATGACAGTTTATAGAAATGAATAGCTCAGAGTATAACCGATACGACAAATCAATTTGCAATATCTTTTTCTTTCAATCATATCATTTTAATGTCCAAGTACACTCTAATACCGTATTCTTCTACCGTATTATTCCTCGGTAGTTGAGGGTCAATCGAACTTGTTCGTCATAACGCCTTATTTAGGGCACACCAGCGATAACCCAGCTGGGAAGGTCATTCAGTGAAGAGGTCCCTTAGGCCGAATCATATTTTAAATATCCAATATCATTTTTAATAATCATGTTAATCAGTTTGTCAATATGGACAAATATAAACATATCACAAATGAATAAATCATTGGTATCAGATGAATTTGAGAATAAAAGCAGTTTACAAAATATATATATATATATATAGTTTACATAATATCATATAATTAAAATGCACAAGGAATGTCATAATACTCACGTAGAATAGAAGTCCGAAGTTATAGATACAGAGTCTTGGATCGCTCGTTAATCTTGAGACGAAACTTCTTCTTAAACTTTTCATGCACTTTCTCCCACTATTTCTTTTTAATCTTTTGGTATAATTTCGTGTAATGGCATATCCAAAGGCCTTATTTATATTTTTTTCAAAGGTATTTAGGTGCTGACACGTGTTTGGGTGATAAGGCTTTCATTTTGGTGAGTCAGCCTTCACGTGTCGCGTAACGGAGCAGCCTTGCAGTCTTAGTTCACCAAATGGAGACACGTGTTTTAACTTTTTCTAAAGGATTGACATGTTTTTTATCTTTTCATATAGAGGCGATACGTGTGCAGTGGAGGTGTTAAAACCAAGCACAAGGTGTAAGGCTATTAAAGGTATAAGGGTCATTTTATACATCAAGGGCATTTTCGTAATTTCACACTATATATTTTTAATATTTCATAAAGGTTCCTGAAAATGTTTTATTCACAAAATGATCATTTTTATATCTTCATTTTAGTCCTTAAAACCTTCTTAATTTAAACCAAGTCCTTATAGTTTCATAAAATTATAATTTTTTCCCCAAAACTTATCATTTCGCTTAAGATAGGTTATAAGACTTTGATTTAATCCAATTTATAGTTCATTCTTCATAATGATGATTTCTATCATTTCAATCAATAATACCAAAAATATAACAAGATTTACGGGTAGGATTACCTTAGGGAATTTACGTAATTTCCTATGAATTTCCCCGAATTATTTCCTCGCCTTTCTCTTCCTAAACTTCCCGTTTATCTCTCCTTAGGCTAAAACTCTTCCATGGCTGAAATATGATGAAGGAAGATATTATTTCAAAGGTTTTAGGTCAGCATAAGTCACCTCCCCTTGATCCAATCAAAGTATGACACGTGGCGACTATGTAAGATAAAATGTCATTTAAGGCTAAATGACTACTTACTCCTTGTTCGTAAAGAGACGATATCTTCTCACTCAAATGTCCGTTTGATGCAAAGGTTGTTGTGTTACAAAAATAATTCATATACCTACAACTATCTAGTTTATACCTCAAGTCAATTGTTATATTATAATGGTCAAAACTAGGCTTTAACATGAACATTTTTACCAAAAACTTCACAATTTTGTAGTTGCAATTAATTCGATATTTCATGCCTTATGAAAGTATAATAACTTAAAATTATATATATTAATGATACATTACCCATATCACATAGGATAAACATGATTCAAACATAACTAATCATAATTATGTAACTTATCATTTAGCTTAGGATGTGTCATAAAATATCAATTTGACTCATTTTACATTTAATACTTCAAATTTAAAAATGGGTTTTAGTATATTAAGAATCCATAATATCATATATGTAATAATACAACATTATTAGATAGTAAGTGAGATGAAATTGAAAGAAAACAATTATATATTGGCATAAGAAAATGGGGTCACTACATCCTACCCTCCTTATAAAAAGTTTGGTCTCCAAACTTGGGTTACATTAATTTCCAAACAGGTGTGGATATCGCTCCTTTATTTCATCTTCTTGCTCCAATGTTGCTTCTTCAATGGAATGATTATGCCATAATACTTTGACCAGTGGAATTACGTTGGTTCGTAATATTTGATCTTTGTGGTCCAAAATTTCTCTCGGATGCTCAATGTATGACAAATCTTCTCTAACTTGAAGAGGTTCGTGACTTAGGATATGCGCTGGATCTGGTACGTATTTATTGATCATTGAAACGTGGAACACATTATTCACACTAGAGAGTTCATGGGGTAAAGATATTTTATACGAAACAGCTCTTATCCGTTCAAGGATTTCAAAAGGTCCTATGTATCTTGGACTCAATTTCCCTTTCTTTCCAAATCGGATTAATCCCTTTGCTGCTGATACTCGCAAGAACACATAATCTCCTCTTTGGAATTCTAATTGGCGGTGTCGATTGTCAATATAACTTTGTTGATGGATTTGAGCAATTCGAAGTCGGTCTTGTATCAATTTTACCTTCTCTGTTGTGATCTGAATTAATTCTGGTCCCAACAATTTTCTTTCTCCAACTTCTACGCAACATGTAGGGGAATGACACCTTCTACCATAAAGTGCCTTATACGGAGCCATTTAAATACTTTCTTGATAACTATTATTATACGCAAATTCCACTAATGGTAAATGATCATCCTAGTTCCCTTTCAAATTAAGTACAGATGCCCTAAGCATATTCTCTAAGGTTTGAATGGTTCTCTCAGATTGTCCATCCGTTTAAGGGTGAAAAGTAGTGCTGAAATTAAATTTTATTCCCATGACTGCTTCTAGGCTTTTCTAGAAGCGAGACACGAATCTATGGTCATAATTAGAAACAACTAAAACTGGGGGTCCGTGAAGCCTAATAATTTCCCGCATGTACAACTTAGCTAACTTTTCTAAGGAATGGGTAATCTTAATGGCAAGAAAATGAGAAGATTTAGTTAACCTATCAATAATTACCCAAATAGAATCATTACCATTTGAACTCCTTGGTAAACCTGTCACAAAATCCATAGTAATATATTCCTATTTCCACTCAGGAATAGGTAAGGGTTGCAGTAATCCTGTTGGTTTTTTATGTTCATCCTTTACTTATTGACAAACCAAACACTGAGATATAAATTCCGTTATCTCCCTCTTCATGTTATTCCACCAAAATACTTCTCGAAGATCCCTATAAATTTTTGTATATCCGGGATGAAATATGAATCTTGAGTAATGACTTTCCTCCAAAATTTGCCTCTTTAGTTGGACATCACATGGCACACACACTCTATTTCCAAACCTCAATTTATCATCTCGTATCAAAAATTCAATTCTCTTACCCTCGATGACTTCTTCTCTAATCTTCTTCAGTTGTGGGTCATTTACTTGTGCGATTTTGATCCTTTCCATTACCATGGGTCGTACTTGTAAGTTTGCGATTATTCTTCCTTTGCTATAAATACGTACATATATTTCCATACTTCTCAAATCCCTTAACAAAGGTTCCTGATTTGTAATGAGATATGTTAAGTTTGTTGTAGACTTCCTGCTTAAAGCGTCGGCTACTACATTAGCTTTCCCTTGGTGATAATGAATGTTTAAATCATAATCCTTCATTAATTCTAACCACCTCCTTTGTCTCATATTCAATTTTTTTTGGGTAAAAATATATTTTAAACTCTTATGATCGGTATAAATATCACAAGTCTCACCATACAAATAATGTCTCTAAATCTTAAGAGCAAAAATTACAGCTGCTAATTCAAGGTCATGGGTTGGATAATTCTGCTCATGGGTTTTTAACTGTCTCGAGACATAAGCTACTACTTTTCCATTTTGCATTAGCACACATCCCAAACCATTTTTAGAAGCATTACTATAAACCCCAAATACCCCTATCCCGGAACGAATAGTCAAAATTGGGGCAGTTACTAATCGATTCTTCAGTTCTTGAAAACTATTCTCAACTTTCTCAGACCATTCACATTTCACCTTCTTTTGTGTTAACCTAAATAGAGGTTTGGCAATACTTGAAAATCCTTTAACAATTCTTCTATATTAACCGGCTAATCCAAGGAAACTACGAATCTCTGTCACATTAGTTGGTCAGGCCAATATATTATAGCCTTGATCTTTTGAGGGTTAACCGACACTCCCTCCTTGGAAATGACATGTCCTAGAAAAGAGACACTAGGCAACCAATACTCACACTTCTTTAATTTTGCATATAATTTCTCCTTCCTAAGGATTTGCAACACTATCTCTAAATTCTTTTTGTGTTCTTCAATACTCTTGGAATAAATAAGGATGTCATCAATGAAAACAACCACACATTGTTCCAAATATTTCCTAAACACTATATTCATCATATCCATAAAAGCGGTTGGTGCATTAGTTAGTCCAAGTGGCATCACAAGAAATTCATAGTGACCATATCTAGTACGAGAAGTTGATTTCAAAATATCACCTTCCTTAATCTTCAATTGGTGATAACCTGATCTAAGGTCAATCTTAGAAAATACTTGTGCACCTTGCAGTTGGTCAAACAAATCATCTATACGGGGTAAGGGGTATTTATTCTTAATGGTCACCTTATTTAGTACACGATAATCTATATATAACCTCATCGTCCCATCCTTCTTTTTAACAAATAACACTAGAGCACCCCCAAGGGGATACACTTAGTCTAATAAAACCCTTGTCTAAAAGATCTTTTAATTGAACTTTTAATTCCCTTAATTCTAAAGGTGCCATGCGATAAGGTGGTTTAGAGATTGGTATAGTTCTAGGAATAAGGTCAATCGTAAACTCTATTTCTCTACTAGGAGGAAGAATGGGTAAATCATCTAGAAAATGTTTAGCTATGGGAATATCTTCTAAACTAGGCTCTTTTGTTTGCAAATCACTTGCAAGGAATCCTTGACATCCTTTCTTAAGAAAACTATAAGCTTGCATTGCAGAGATAATATGTATGGGAGATAGGATTCCAGTTCCTTCGAAACTAAATTCTGGATGGTTAGGAAGTTGGAAAGTAACTCTCTTCTCAAAACAATCTACCTTAGCATGACATGATGCTAACCAATCCATCCCCAAAATGACTTCCAAGTCTCTTATGTCTAAAACTATCAAATCGGCAAATAGTTTATGACTACTAATACCTATAGGGCAAGACTTATATACTAATATTCCCATCAATAACTCACCCGAAGGAGTAGAAACGTGTATGCTATGATTCAAAGATTCAGGAATATTAGGAAAGCGATTAACAAAACGTACAAACACAAATGAATGGGTAGAACCAGGATCAATTAAAACTTGAAAAGGTTGTGCACATACAGAAAGTGTACATAACACTACTGCATTAGAAGCCTTTGAATCGGAAAGATTAAAAACTCTACCTTGTCTGCCATGATCCTTGTTGTCGTTAAAAGTCTTTGTCGGTGATTTTCCTTTGTTTGGGCAATCTCTCATTTTATGTCCCTTTTGGCCACACCCAAAGCAACTTCCCATCTCCAAGTAACATGGTTGCCCTCTATGAATATTACCACATCATAGGCATCTATCAATATTAAAGCATTTTTTTACTAAAGGTTGTCCTATGTTGGTTATAGTCCTAAAGGATTTGTTATTGGGGTTCCTTCCTCTTTGTTCTCCAAACTTCCTCTTCCCCTCTCTAACCTGATTATATTTTCCACTATCCTTCTCAGCTATTATTTCCCTATCCCCCACGTCATTATATGATGTCAACTTCAAGATAAAAATTCGACTACGAATATTCAACCTCAACCCACATTCAAACTTCTTGGCTTTTAAAACATCGGTTATCACAACATGAGGTGCAAAACGGGATAACTCAGTAAAATTTGCCTCATATTGACTAACCGTCATATTTCCTTGAACCAGACTCATGAAGTCAGCTGCTTTTTGGTCTTGCACTGTTTCGGGAAAGTATTTCTCGTAGAAGATCACCAAGAAGTCATTCCAACCTATTAGATTATTCCTTTCTCCATGTATTCTCTTAGTCATTCTCCACCAATGTTTGGCTTCACCTTCTAATATGAACGTTTCAAATGAAACCCTTTGTTCATCTGTACACTTAAGAACATCGAACATCTTTTCCATTTGCATCACCCAACTTTCTGCTTCAGTGGGGTTAGGAGTACCTTTAAAAGATGGCGGATTCAACTTCTTGAACTGTTCAATAGTACAACTACTTAGTTCAAGATTCCTTGGTGCTCCATTATTCACCTCATGCTCCACAATTCTTGCTAGACTTTTAATTGCCTTGTATGAACCTTCCAGTCATACCATATTTGAACCACTAGTTCCCGCAATTGATCTCATCTCGGTCATTTTTTACAGTCATGGCCAAATGTAAGATGTATTGTACTATCTCTAAATTGCAAATTAGAAGAAGAATTATATATAAACAATTATATAGAATGTAAGACATATGGAGGGTTATCACATAAGTCGGATATTTCATCCTATATCCTATGTATGCAAACTTAAATCTATAACGTTTGAAACTTATGTTCAGTAGTCTACGGGTTCATAACTTATGCTTTGATACCACCTTTGTCACAACCCCGTCCCAAAATAGTAGTGGGGAACGAGTCTCTTGACATGCCACCAAGGAAACAAATATTCTGGATTTAAAAATATTTCTTAAAATAAATCAAACGGAAATACAATCACGTAGTTATGAATCGTAAATTACTGAAAGTGAAGGAATTACGTCATGAGAGCTTTCTAAAAGAAAACTTCATTTATATTAAAAGTAAAGAGTTACAACATAAAATAATTTTTTATTACAAAAGAGCCAAATATGCTCTATATGATAAAACAAACATTTTATTTAAAATAAAAAAATGAGCCCTAAAAGATGAATATTCAACATGGTCCTTTATGTCCCCTCCGCGAGCCTACTTATTTCCTGAAAAATTATTACAGCATCAGCTAAAAGTCGAGTGAGATTCAATCTCCATACATTCCAAGGTTTTTAAGAAAATTGATACCTATTCAAATCAAAAGAGAAGGCATATACATATATGGATTGGAACTTGTAGTATATAACTTGGAATGACAGTATATAGAAATGAATAACTCAGAATATAACAGATACGACAATTCAATTTGCAATATCTTTTTCTTTCAATCATATTATTTTAATGGCCAAGTACACTCTTATACTTTATTCTTCTACCGTATTATTCCCCAGTAGTTGAGGGTCAATCGAACTTGTCCATCACAACACCTTATTTAGGGCACACCAGCGATAACCCATCTGGGAAGGTTAGTCAGTAAAGAGGTCCCTTAGGCTGAATCATATTTTCAATATCCCTATGTCTATATAGACAAATATAAACATATCACAAATGAATCAATCATCGGTATCAGATGAATTTGAGAATGAAAGAAGTTCACAAAATATATATATATAGTTTGCATAATATCATATAATTAAAATTCACAACGAATGTCATAGTACTCTCCTAGAACAGAAGTTCGAAGTTATAGATACAGAGTCTTTGATCGCTCGTTAATCTTGAGACGAAACTTCTTCTTAAACTTTCCCTGCACTTTCTCTCACTATTTCTTTGTAAGCTTTTGGTATAATTTCTTGAAATGGCTGATCCAAAGGCTTTATTTATAATTTTTCAAAGGTATTTAGGTGCTGACACGTGTTTGGGTAATAAGGCTTTCATTTTGGTGAGTCGGCGTTCACGTGTGGCGTAACGGAGCAGCCTTGCAGTCCTAGTTCACCAAACGGTTACACGTGTTTTAACTTTTTCCAAAGGATTGACATATGTTTTATCTTTTCTTATAAAGGTGGCACGTGTGCGGTGGAGGTGTTAAAACCAAGCACGAGGTGTAAAGCTATTAAAGGCATAAGGATCATTTTACACATGAAGGGCATTTTGGTAGTTTCACACCATATATTTTTAATATTTCATAAAGGTTCCTGAAAATATTTTATTCACAAAATGATCCTTTTTATTTTCATTTTACTCCTTGAAACGTTCTTAATTAAAACCAAGTCCTTAAAATTTCATAAAATTATAATTTCTACCCCAAAACTTATCATTTCGCTTAAGATAGGTTATAAGACTTTGATTTATTCCAATTTTTAGTTGATTATTCATAATGATGATTTCTATAATTTTAATCAATAATACCAAAAATATAACAAGATTTATTGGTAGGATTACCTTAGGGACTTTTACGTAATTTCCTATTAGTTTCCCCGAAGTTTTTCCTCGCCTTTCTCTTCCTAAACTTCCCGTTTCTCTCTCCTTATGCTAAAACTCTTCCATGGATGAAATATGATGAAGGAGATCTTATTTCAAAGGTTTTAGGTCATCATAAGGCACCTTCGCTTGGTCCAATCAAAGTATGACACGTGGCAACTATGTAAGATAAAATATCATTTAAGGCTAAATGACTACTTACCCCTTGTTTGTAAAAAGACAATATCTTCTCACTCGAATGTCCGTTTGATGCAATGTTTGTTATGTTACAAAACTAATTCATATACCTACAACTATCTAGTTTATACCCCAAGTCAATTGTTATATTACAATGGTCAAAACTAGGCTTCAACATGAACATTTTTACCCAAAACTTCAAAAAAATTTAGTTGCAATTAATTCGATTTTTCATGCCTTATGAAAGTATAATAACTTAACATTATATATTAATGACACATTATCCATATCACATAGGATAAACATGATTCAAACATAATTAGTCATTTTCATGTAGCTTATCATTTAGCTTAGGATGTGTCATAAAATATCAATTTGACTCATTTTACATGTAATTCCTCAAATTTAAAAATGGGTTTTATTATATTAAGAATCCGAAATATCATATATGTAATACTAAAACATTATTATATAGTAAGTGAGATTAAATTGAAAGAAAACAATTATATATTGGCATAAGAAAATGGGGTCATTACAGCGATTGTGGAGTCACTTCAGGTCAAATACTCCCAAATAGACCTTCCTTTTTTTAGGCCTTATAGGGGCAATAATATAATTCCGCAACTGACATAGCTTATAATTGAAGCAGAGAACGGTATGGCCCAGGTCGCGAAATATTTGTGACCCGACCTTTAATTTCCTTCACATAACAGTTACTTTCTCGCTCATTTAAGTCCATGCTTTACAATGGAAATTTCCACCAACAATATGGCATTTGAGAAGGAGAGTGTGGAATCAAACTATAGTTACATAACAAGCCTTACTTTCCCTCACCCTCCTCAAAAAAATTGAACTCCACCATCTGTGGGGGGGAATCCCCACCAAAGAGTGATTAACTTAGTCAAAAGATTGATTGACCTACGAAGAAGGGGAATGAAGTCCACTCGAGCTAATTACCTCGAAGATCCTCCACGAATGTGGCTTGAAGGACCCACCTCAAAGATACTCCACGAATGTGGCTCTAAGGACCCACCTCATATATCCTTCATAAAGGTGGCTCGAAGAACCTACCTCGACGATTCTCTAACGAACCTAGTTCGAAGGATCCAACTTGCAGACCAAAGTCACCTGGATGACAATAGTTTGTAATAAGAAATAGAATAATCTGTATCATTTAATCTATCTTATAAATGTATATTGAGTGAGATTGTTTGGTACCCACGAGGGACCATGTATGGCAGGGCATGGGAGAGCTAACATGCTCTATCAAGAAACCTCCTCTTGGGAACCTCGCAGGGAAATGGCGTGGAGGATTGAGAGCAAGGCAACGTCGAAAATACATTTACCAACGCTCTTGGCACACTTGGGGAAAAAACTTCATTCAGCACAAATGGTCGCTCGAACCACTACATCCGAGCCACCTCAACTCTTACCTGTTCGATGGAACCTCCTCGAGGTACCTCAATCTTGCACCACCAGTTCTAAAGATAACTCTTAGCCAACAAACTGAAACTAAGTTACTCGAGCTGCCTGTCTGCCGAGCAACCTTAGAATAGATACCAGCCCGCCTGACTGATGTGACTGTGCACCTAATAGAGTCACTATTTAACCACTCTCTGACGTCATAACGTCTGAGATTTAGGGACTCAAAAATATAGCACTTAAGTGGGTTTATCCTTAGGATGGCAGGCCTAGTTCACCAAATCTGACCCTTTAGCCATCCTCAGGTAACCCCAAGCTGACATATCACTCTCCTCATTAATGCCCACAATACTTCCAGCTAATAGAACGGCTTCCCTCCAAAACTAGAAGATCCTATGCATTTAAAGCAATATCCCATGCATTTAATGCAATATCTCTTGCATATAATGCACCCAATCAGATCAATCACAGGCAAGCTTACTCGAGCAGCCTTGCCCTATATAAATACACCAAATGAACAAATTAGGGGAGAGAGCATTCGGAGCCTAGAATTGATGCCCAAATTCCTCCATACACGAGAGCTATTGTGACAGCATTAACTCCTCATACCCATTTAATACCCCTATCATTGAGCATTAACTGAGCCTGAAGTTCCTGCCTTGCCTTTATTGTGCCTAGAGTTCTTGCTCTTTCTCCCTCCGACCACGCTACCCGCTGGTCCCATCCATTTATTATGCTCGTTATGTATCTCTTATGGTAATAAATCATTTAATACAAATCTGAATATGGAACCCCCAATGTCTCTCATCCACCTATGGTCACTGCCAACACTTAATACTGAACGGTGTTAATCCCAGTCTTGATAAAGGGTTACGCCTCACTTGATACTAACTTTATTCCAAAAACACACATCTTACATTTGGCGACTCTGCTGGGGAGGTATTCTCTTTTGAAAAGATGCAAGAGGATAGCATCGGCCGAATCATTGACTTTGACGCCATACAGCGCGAAGAGGAGGCAAACAACTCTGTACTTCTTGATGGGACAAGGGTGGTAAGGACGGAGCCTAGTGCGCCTAATATTGGCATGATAGAAATGATGGTCGCACAGGCAGGAATAGGCTCGGTGCATATGAAGGGAATGATGGGTTTGTTCACGGAGTTCATTAAAACTCCGGCAACCCAGGCGATGTTGGGAGTTCCCATGGGAGTAAGCTCTTTCACTACGCCACATGTGGCTATATCAGCTCCTATTGTTGTAGGGGGTATTTCTACGATCGCTTTTAAAAACACCACGTCCACCACCTTGCCAACCTTGGGCTGTGTGTCGCCTACCACGGCCCCACCCACGACGACGGGACAAGTGTTGTGAAGTGGAGGAGCAGCTGTAGCGATTTTAGCTGTGACAGCCAGCCAAGGAGCAATTACACCACCTACCCCGACAATCTCGGTGGTAACAACACTGCAATCAGCTAGCCCTTTGTCGGCTAGCTTGGAGGAAATAAAGAAAGAAATGCTAAAGTTCATAGCAGTATCCAAAGGAGATAGTTCTTCAGTGTATGATGACTTCTGTACTCCCTACCCAAAGGCATATAACAACGAACCCTCCCAGTAGGGTATATTCCACCGATTTTTGAAAAGTACGTGGGGAAAGGTGCTAACTCGAAAGAGCATGTGAAGAGGTTTATTGAAAGCCTTGAGGCCCACTAATGAAATGCGAGAGGGGATGTTTATGGCATTTTTAAAGGAAGCGAGGAACATCGCTTTGGTGGTAAAACCCGTATCACCCCCGCCTGTATTGTTAGGCTTGCTACTGAGGCCAACGGTTGCCTCGGGGAGGGTAATACCCTCGAGGGCCAACTATGCAGACAATGGGGCAAAAGAAGAAATTAGTGGCGGCCGAGGAGGCAGAAGGGGGAGAAATAATGAGAGAATGTTCGAAGATAAAGAAGATCACCCCGAGCTACCTTGCACGGTGGAACAAGCTTTGAACTTGTATGATCTCATGGTCCGTGACAAAGTTTACAGGCCGATCAACGTCAACACAGCGCAACTCTCCTGGGAGGATAGGGAGAAACATCATTATTGCGCACTTCATAATAAGGTAAACCACCCTACCAAAGTGTGTTTCTCACTGAAAAGATTGATTAACCATCGTGTGAAGAATGGAGACATTGAGTTGCCGCAAACTAACATGAATGATAACCCTCTACCACCCCATGGGGCCCATATGGCCAGTGCTTTTGATGAAAAGGCCGAACGATTAATGGCGGGAAAGTGGTTCGAACAGAGTGACTCCAAAGAGTCTTTGGAGGATGATTGTGAGGAATCTTTAGAAGAATTCACCTTCGAGTTAGCCCAACTCCATTTAGGTGGTAAGAATGAGGAGTCGGATGAACCAGCAAAGAAAGCATATGACCCTATTGAGGGACTTAGTAGGCAGTTGGGAGCCTGCTCCGTGGAGGAGGTAAACGCGGCGATAGCGTACGATGAGGTTGCATATAGAGATGTGGAGGAAGTCTAGAACTAGAAGACGACCAAACAGACCCATGGATCGAATGTGCGGCAGTTGTGCACTCGCCAAAGTTTGGCTGGTTATTTGATCAGTTTGGCCTCCCTGAGGACTCCCGCCTGGAAGTCACGCGGGCCTTCTTGGAGATTGCAAAGAGAAACATGGCTCCACACCTAAAGTAGAAGGGTCCTATGGCTAAGCTCGTGAGGAGGTATCTCTCAGAAGTTACATTTTCAGAGGCCGATAGATTAATCAGGTATCCCCACAACAGACCCTTATATCTTACCGCGTCAGTAAATGATTGTGTTTTCTCGCGAGTTTTATTGGATGGGGGAGCATCCATCAATACAATGCCCATCAGATATTTTTATGCGACTAGACTGTCAGAAATAAGGATAGTGCCCCATTCGTTGGCAATATTAGGGTATGATAATTAGTCTTCCAAATCGATGGGCTACGTTAACATGGGCATCAAAACGGGGAACATCACTTCCTACATCAAGTTACACATCATGAACTGTTAAACATCATACCAACTACTGGTGGGCAAGGTGTGGATGCAAAACCACGGGTTGGTACCCTCCACTTATCATCAGTGCGCCAAGGCGAACATAAAGGGTAAGGAGGTGGTGATTCGAGCCACTAAGAAACCCTTTGCGAAGGAGGAAGATCACATGGTGGATATCGCTTTCTATACAGAGCTCGCGGAAGAAACTATAATGGTAACAAGGTATACCGGGGGAACAAGGGTCCCGTCCAATCGAGAGAGGGTGCGAGAACCTGCTCGAATGGTGGTGGCTTAAGAAGAAGAGTGAGACCTAGGAGCGGTGAGGCCCCCTAGTCTGTCAAGGCATCTCTACGAGCGAATGACCCATCTCATTGACCCTATCAAACATCAAATCCAAACTCAGAGTGTCCTTAGCAGACGAATGGCGAGAGAGGTGGACGAGAATCACAGGAAGAGTCCTTTTAAAGAGGAAGTTGCCCAAAAATGTAAACGGGTGGTTTTGCCTAACCGTAGAATTATCTATAAACTATAAAGGTGTGAGTGAGCAGCCGAGACGCTGGATGATGAATTTGACCCGGTCTATGAATGCTTCCTAGTAGATAACCAGTGACAATACTTGGTGATTGATAACTTAGGGGTACAAGAGTTTGTGGAAGAGGTAAAAGAAGAACCAAAATGCATGAAGGATAGCCCCAAGCCACAGATCCAAGAGTTGGAGAAGGTCGACTTGGCTAGAGAGGGTGAAGATCCAAACCCTATTTTTATCTCGAAGGACTTGGAGGAAGCTCCTCGAGAGGATCGGATTAAACCACTGTTGGAATTCAAAGACCTCTTCGTATGGAATTACACCGAGATTCCTGGAGTAGACAAGGAGGTGAGTTGCCATAGGTTGAATGTTTTTCCCTCAGCTATCCCGGTGTAGCAAGCCACTCGAACGTACAAGGCGGGGTTAGACCTAAAGATCAAAGAAGAAGTTAAAAGATTTCTTATGGTCGGTTTCATAGTCCCGATCCAACATCCGATCTGGCTGTCTAGAATTGTACCTGTGGGGAAGAAAGATAAGAGCCAAATCAGAATATGCATAGACTTCAGAGATCTAAATCGGGCATGCCTGAAGGATGAATTCACGTTGCCTTCCATTAATATCTTGTAGATGCGATAGCGGGGCATGAGATGTACAGTTTCATGTATGGTTATGTGGGATATAACGAGATAAAAATGGATCCGACCGACATTGAGAAGACCGCTTTTCGAACACCTTTCGGTAACTTTATGTACACAGTCATGCCATTCAGATTCAAGAATGCATGTGCTACTTACCAGAGGACGATGATGGCCATCTTTGATGACCTTTTCCACAAGACGATGATGGCCATATTTCATGACCTTAAGTGTGTGGTCCCTCGAGCTATAAAAAGCCAGGCATATGCAGATTTATTGGCCATCTTCCCATCAGGGACATTCGAGCCGTCGGTTGAACAACTTCCAGGTGATGATCTCTAGGACGATTTCGTAGCATCCAGCCTGGATGAGTGGAGTATGGAGTTCGATGGATCTTCAACTGAGAAAAAGGGGGAGCTGAATTCATCCTGCGAAGAGGTGGAGAGAAAATCTGTCTATCTTTCAAGCTGGAGTTTGAATGCTCGAATAATGAGGTTGAATACGAGGAACTGGTCTTGGGATTACTAGAAGCGCTGAGAAGTGGTATCCAAGTCCTAAAAATAAAGGGGGATTCCAACTTGGTGGTAAAATAGGTGACTGGGGAATTTTCTTTGAAGCCCATGAGCCTAGTGCCTTACCGAACGATCACTCAGCAGCTGCTTGGACAGTTCGAGGTGGTGAAGATCAAGAGGCACCCTCGAACGATGAACTGACATGCGGATGCCTATGCCACCATTGCCTAAAAGATTGCCTTCAATGGATAATCAACTGTTATTCGAGTCACAAAGAGAACAGATCCCTCCACGGTGTTGGAAATGCTACCCTAGATAACAAAGATGATTAGAGGGGTGAGATTAGACTGCAAATAGAGAGAGGTGAAGGGCCACTAGGCTTAGCTAATATAATGCAGTACTTTGTTACCAGGGGAAACTTGTACTACAAGAATAAAGGAGATTGGCTTTCCAGATGCATAGATCCCGAGGAAGCCAAAAGAAGGTTGATTGAGGAAAACGAAGACAACTATCAAACCACCGAGATCCATTTGTATAGAAGGATACAGAGGGAAGTGTATTTCTGGCCTTCGATGAGACAAGAAGTGGCCAGAGTGCAAAGAGAGTGTTCAAAATGTTAATTGTTCTACGAGGCAGCAGAATGCAATTTCATTGACCAACCCCAATGTTAGAGGCAGCCTTATATGGATTTCATGACAGACGGAGTGATGCCTACAGACAAAGAGGATGCTACCAAGATAAAGAGGCTATCACTAAGGTACTTCGTGCAAGATGGACAGTTGTACAGACGAGGCTACCAAGATAGGCCCCTAAGGTGCATAAGGGTAGAGGAGGCTAAAGAAGTTTAGAAGCAAGCTCACGAATTGGGGAATATTGGAGGAGCCAAGCTTTATGATTAACTAATGACTTTGGGTTATTATTGGCCTTCGATGGACAAAGATTCGGTGAAATTTGTTCAAAAGTGTGAAGCTCGTATACTATATGGGAACATGATCCACGCTCCTTCAGTGGACCTGCATTCTCTCTATACACCATTTTGTTCCATACTTGGACGTTTGATTTGGTAGGGGCCATAAACCCTTCATCGTGAGGGAAGATCTAGATTTTGGTAGCCACAGAGTGTTCTACGAAATGGGCAAAGGCCATACCGCTCAAGAAAGCCACAGGGAGGGTAGTAGATCGATTCATAAAGGAGTGCATTATTTGCGATTTTAGCATCCCAAAGGTGTTTCTATCAGATAACTGCACACCTTTTGTAAATAGTGAGGTACAGTTACTAACAGACAAATACTCCATCATCCATCACAGGTCGACAGTAGCATACTCGAAGTGCAATGGGCAGGTGGAGGCCACAAACAAAACCTTAGTAAACATTCTGGCTAAAATGTTAGAAGACTTTTCGGGCACATGGGACGATAAGATCCCCGAAGTACTTTAGGCTTATAGAATGACGAAGAGGAAACCAACGGGATATACCTCATTTTCCTTCATATTTGGGGCAGAAGCTGTGTTACTAGTTAAACTCGAGGTACCTTCCACCCGCTACAACTTGCGAAGTGCCATGCTCCCTTGCATCCACCATGTACAACTCGAAGCGTTAGAAGAGCAACGAGATAATGTTGCGAGACACTTCGAGATATACAGGAAGCAGTTGTCCAGATCCTATGACCAGTTAGTATGGCCAAGGAAGTTTAAATAGGGGGACTTGGTTCTGAGAGCATACACGAGGCATATCAGGGGTTTTAGCATTGCCCAAGTTTGAGGCTAACTGGGAAGGGCCTTACATCGTTCGAGCATCTCACGATTTGGGTTATTGCGAGATATCTAAGGTTGAAGACAATGTTACTTTCAAATTGAACAACAAGTGGCTGAAGATATACTACGTTTAAATGTGTGTCTTTCTAACACTTTTGTGTATTACAGTGTACCTTGTCAATATCCGTCCAAAAATGGATGTCCGCTTTAAAATAGTTAGGCTTGTTTGTTTAATATAGCTCCAAGCAATGTTCATGTGGAAAATTCTAGACCATTATTTTTTCTTACGATTGTTGTTTTCCTTATCATGCATGGTGTGATTTGTATTGATGTAACAAACGTAGCCAGTATTAAAAGAAAATAAGGGGAATGGAAGAAGACACCATCACTAATGTTTCTTTATT
>Ga0181465_100323_pt1 | contig 17820 bp, 12 predicted proteins | sample InSIn3gowninarea_FD_119076 | JGI IMG/M metagenome (GOLD analysis project Ga0181465, IMG submission 119076) | Clean room microbial communities from NASA Spacecraft Assembly Facility at Jet Propulsion Laboratory, Pasadena, California, USA -... ... | reverse complement strand
TAATGAATCAGTTGAGATTTTTTCTGATTGATTCCTTCACCTTTTCTATGAAATTCTGGAAGAAGATTTGAATTGGGAATTCTCGAAACAAGAGTTCGAATGCTTGGTTCTTATCACTCCACACAATGAACCTGAACCCACGGATTTTTCTGCTTCCCCAACTCTTGTGAATCATAAGAAACCTCTAATTTCAAAGGAGGAATTTATTGTTCCTTTTATTCTTTGTCCTCCTCCTTTTCCAGTTCCAATAGGGTTGCCTCTCTGCAAAGGTAACAAAGTTGAAAAGTCTGCAAATAAAATTCCCAATCCATCTTCTCATTCTTCTCCTACTTTTCATCACTCAGATTCAATGGAGGAAATTCCAGAATGGCTTATGAGGCCTATGGTGAAGATTAAATCCTCCACTCTACAAGATGATGTCACTGTTCGTAACTCTACTCTCGAATATGTTCTAGATTTTTGCTATCCTCTATCATCTACAGGCCATGATTATTTGTACCATGATCCACTTGAGCGATCTGTTCCACGAGCTAGTCTTCCACACACTCTTGATTTTCATGTTGCTAATTCAAATTACGATCAGGTACAAGGAAGTCACTCTACACGAGTACAGTAGTAGGAAGGTGAAGGTGCTTTCAATATTTCCTATGTTTTTCAAGATCCTTCATGTCAGGATGACAGGCTTCCGTTCTTGGATCATTGTTAATTTTCCAATCTCGGTAGTGAATCAAATGTAATCAATTCTTTTGATCAATCTGTAACCTTGGGAAAAAATAATTTTGATGAAGATAATTTTGCTGGTGTATGTGATAACGAATGCCCAAATGCATCATCTGATCTTTCAGTTTCTCATGAAGATCTTACCTTTGATCCAAAATCTGATTCGGTTAAAGAATATGTGTTTATCGAAGCTTCCTCTTCACCTCACCGTCCCTTGTGTTCTGCCAATTGCAATGAATCTATCTGTGATGAAGATACTCCATGCTCTTTATTTTCTTCATCTGATGAGTTATCACAAGGCAGTGAGGTTGTCCATGATGAGATTGAAAACAATCAAAACATAGAGTACTTTTCACATCCCTTATCATCTCTTTTATTGCATGAAGACAACTCTTCAAATCAACTTGCTCACTAAATTTCCCTGATTTATTTATCTTTGAATTTGCTATTAGAAGGCCCTTTCCATTTGATTAATCTTATTGTTGAAGTTGAAAAATCTGGCGAAACCTGTGACAAAGATGGCTGCCATCCGGTGAGCAGTATTGAAACCAGCAACAACACTTATCCTCAAACCATGCATGATCTAGTTCAAGCTTCAAAATGTGATTCTACAATCCTGGGAAGCTCTAAGACCTACGAGGGAGTTGAGGCACTTCAACTTCTGTCGATGGTTATGTTAGGATTTCATGACTCTGGTAAGCCCTCTGAACTAAGTCAGATCTAGTTTCTCTCATGCGCAGTTGGGACAACCTATACTATGCACTACACAGTTCTAAAGGCCAAGCTCTCGACTTGAGGATTAGGATTGCACAATGCCTAGCTAGGCAAGGAAAAATATGGCTAAGGAAAGTGCATATCTAAGTGTGAAAAATGAGCAGAAGTAAGTGATGATGTGAACTTGGGTCCCGATATAACTAAGTATGAATGAATCAATTTAGGTCAAGTGCAGAAACTTAACAAACAAAATGAAAATCAAGTATATGAAGAGAGTCACCGCAATGGCGACCATCCGTGCAAGAAAAATATGCGACACTTGTGAAAGGAAAAAAAACTTAGAAAAACACTTCTACAAGATAAAATAAGATGAAAATCCAACAACCATGAAGATATATAAGAAAAACAACACTCACACAAGCGAAACAACAAAAAGCAACAAAAAAAGCGCCAAAAGATGATAAAAGAAAAACTCACTCAAAAAGGCGACGACGACCGCACCGAAGGTTCCTTGATCTCCTGGGGAATGCTAAAGATATAAGATCAAATGTGAAAATGAGCTCTAGAGGCATTGATTAACTAGATTTGAGCAAATTAGGGTTTATGATGCGCATGCCTAAAATCAAGGAAAAAGTGACACTTGGTGCAAGTTTCTAAAAATAATGAGTATGCCTCCTTCGGGATACTAATAATGTACCCCTATTTTTTATGGATGATTTTTTGCCTTTTTAGCTTTTTGCTTTTTTCTTTTTCAGGGAACTTGTCATGCACACTGGCAAGAAATATTGCGTAATTCTGGGGAACTGGGAAACTTTCCGACTCCGTGCACTGCATAGTTTCTGAGTTCAGTGAGGGATTGCATAGTTTCTGGGATCAGTGTTGGGCTGCCTTCTATGACTATGCAATTTCCGAGCTCAAGGCTGACTGCAAGTCTAAACTACACAATTCTAATCATCAAGGCTGCTTGTCGTCAAGGATTGTGTAGTTTTTGGAGGCAAGAATAGAACTATTGTGAGACCAAGTCGGGAGATGAACTTGTGACTTAGAAAGATGATTTAAGTGTGGAAACAAGAAATCACAAGCACAAATGAAAAATATAAGTCTCAATCGAACCATGAATATCTGAATCAATGCAAGATAAGGTCTTGTGGATAGGAAGGAAGGCTCCAAAATCAAATCATAGGCAAAATTTTGGAGGGTGATTGTACTACTACAACACCACCTTATCTTAAAAAATAGCATCTTTACATGGATTAGTGTAAAAAACCATTGGATGGATAAGTAGTTTGTGGTAATTAATCAAATTTCTCACAATAACCATGAGGTCTCCACTTAATGAACCTATAACATAACATGTGCATTTTTTGGATATTAAAGAATAACTCTAATTTCATTATATATTAATAACTACCTCCAAAAATCCTTTTATTGAACCCTCCCTTTAAATCCACCTTTCCAATTAAAAATCCTTATTTTTACTGGGTGTCCCCTATCTTTATAATTAAATGTATGTTTTTATTACCTCCAATACCTATAAACCCCTAGATACCCCATATCCCACCCCAATATATTTAATATATCGATTCTATTTTTGACAATAAGAAAAGCCCTTTATGTATGAATGTGATGAGATATTGCGCAACAATGAAAATCCCATAAGGCAATAATAGGGAAGTTCGATGGTATTTTTTCATAAATTATGGGATGAGTTTATTTTGGGTCCTCATGACAATTATTTTGACATTGGAAAATTCCAAGATCTACCCAAGATTGAGCAGGGCCAAGCATAACCCATTGAGAGGGTGACCCAATACTAGGCATATGCTTAACCCCTAAACTCCCCTTGGCATTCTCAGAATTGAAATAGGATTCATGCCACTAGTGCTATGATATTGTCCCTAATATGTAGTTTACTTCAACATACTATATTTATGGTACCATCCCACTGGGAGCCATCCTAAGATGATGTTTGATCACGAGGTGTAGGGCCCTTAGGCCACACCATTGATTTTAGAGAGGGAATGACATACGAACATTGTGGTTCCATTCCAATTGATCCTCATAAATGTTATCATTATGTACATACTTGTTATTGGCAAGCAAAGTTCCCCTTGTATGAAAATTTCTTGGATGTGCTTTCAAGAATATAGTTTTTTATATTTTATTGTTTATGTATATAATTTTACAATTGTCAACAAATATTTGGTAAACATGATTGTAAAGTACTTGTAAAAGTCTTCAAATTTTTGACATGCAAAACTCCTATAAGATGATACTCCTACATCTAGGTGGAAGAGTAGAGATTCTACCACAGTTATGTGGAAATTGTGGCAATGTGCTCCATTGGGGCAATTGAAATATAGGTATTTACATGATTTTATGATTTTTCTTTGAAAGTTGAACTCAAGTTATAAGGTAGAGATATGTATTAATGGTAACCATAAATAACTTATAATAATTACATGTATCATTTGATTAGACCATAATTAAGAGTAATTCCAATATAATCTTGGGGATGAGATTTGTTATCCTTTTCCTATGAGATATGGCTATGAACCACATAATTCTTACATCAATAGGCATGCATACTTTGGAATTGGAAAGGAGGTTTCAAATTGAATGGCGGGGATGTGTTCAATCATTGATATCCATTTTAATCCTCATCATCCAATATTAAAATTGCACAAGATTTAAAACCAAAACCACAAAAAAAATGCAATACCCTCAACAACGTTAGAGTGTAAGCAGTGGGAAACTGAGGAGCGAGAATTTCATTGCATAAATATTGGTCTTCCTTTAGTATTTCTAGGGCGTATTTTAGAATTAATGTCCCATCTGTTTCCCTTTAAGAAGGCGCCAAATTTGATGGGAAATATGAGGGTCTATTTATCAAATCTTTGGCCAATTACTCATGGCCTTGATGACTTGATCGATATCCTCAACACTATATCTGTCAATCTAGTCAATGACTCACAACTTAAGGAATTCACCATTTCTTGATGGAAGGGAGGGGCCCATGGAATGCAATTAACAATTTTGGTGAGAGAGATGGTATTGATCGAAAATTGCATATCAAGTTATTGCTCCAACATTTAGTTCCAAAGAGTGCAAATTTGATGCTTGTTATAAAATGTTATTCCCATTGTTGGTTGGTTTTCACTAACATTATTGCTAATACCTATTGGCATTCATCACCCAAGAATTAGACAATTGTGCTAATTATATTGAATCTCAATTTGAGTGGGACACGAGTGGGAATGACTAACTTACCTCTTGAATGTTTGATTTTGTTGACAGGAAAAAATTGTCCCGCCAATAGTTAGGGTGTCTCCCTAGTGTGAAATCCTAATTAGACCTCACATTTTTTGGGATAGGAGCCCCATCCGGTATGTGGGCCTAATTGTCACCATGTCAGTTTTTCTTCTAACTGTCAGATGTGGAGATGTTAGAGTGAGGGGAAGAAAGAAATGTTAGGAAAATGGGAACAAGGTCATCCCACAATTGACAACTTGTAGAACATGATACAAGAATGTAACAACAAAACAAAAAGAAGAAACATGCCTAAAGATGGGTTAATGAGCTAAAACCATCTCAGACATACATGAACAAGAAAGTGCCAGAAGTTAATTGCAAATAATTTCACAATAATTTATTGACATAATGTGAAATAAGAAAGCAAAGATTCGAAGTAAACATGCAAACCATAAGCCACGAGTTAGTTCATTAACATATCGCCCACATGAAAACACATACAATCACATGGGGAATACAAAATAGAACCATAAAGATGCACGAGAATCAATGTTGAAAGAGAATAACTTCTCATTATCCATATGGAAAATTCAAGTACATATTCAAAAATTCCATCAAAGCCTAGTAGTGGAACATGGACTGCTCATACCATATTCCCAAGCAAAAGCCTAGCCTCACCATAAATCACTCTACATGTTGTCAAAAGTTGAGTGCCTCTAGCTCCTCAAGCATAAAACAACTATCTAAAGCTGGCCCTATTTCAAGTGCCAAAGTCCTTCAAAAATGAGGCATGAGAGTATCTTTATAGAAATGAGGTGATAGTTCACCTACCATGACCTTTCACCTACCCTCATGACTCTTGAACTTCCTCATGACTCTATAATGTATAATGACCTTTTACATGATCAAATCAATATCTACATGACTGTTGACATTTCTTATTCTTAAAATTATGATAAGAAAAATTTACAACATGATAAATGTGAAGTTATGTGGAAAATAGAGATTATCAATGGAAACCCTAGGATATTTATTGCTATTGCTTTTGCAAAGTGACAAAGACTTGCATGGGTTTCCAAACAAGGATTTCATATTTTTCTTTTCTACTTGTTCTTGCCCTAATTGTTGAGACAAATTTCATTTCCATATGCATTCCAAATTTATGTTGGCATGATAAGTTTGGTATGGGTAACTGTGGGTCTATGAACAACAACTATGACACACCTATTAATACACTCTGAATGACCCATGTCAAGGCCTGGACTATCATTTAGGTCATGGAACCTTCTATAGGGAAAATAGATTTTATATAACCCTTCTTAGACTGTCAACCAAGGCCTATTCACTGACATGGGTCACACCTTTCGATATTAAAAATCCCTCTTGTTAACTAAAGATGAGAAGTACCCTTCTTGTTCAACGATCCTTGTAAAAGGTTTACTTGTTGCAATTTCAAATAATCACATATCTTGAATGCTCCTCTTGGAAAACAAAATGATTTATATAAGATATGCATAAAAGTTCAAGTACTTTTGGTTGTGATGGAACCCATGGTTGCAGATCTTGCATTGCTTTCGTAATTGTGCAAAAGTTGTTGAGAATTTGGATAGCCAAGTGGCTGCGTGACAATCCAAATATCACAAACTAAGAACTCGTTCTCAGTGATAAGTGCATAGTCATGTTGGTAAGATCCTTTCATTGTTACTTAGGAAATATTTAACCCATTTCCATCCACTATCTAGGGGATCATACCCTCCAATACTAGAAAGTGTTTTCATTACATAAAGATAAGAATCACCTTTTCTACTACAGGAACACTCTTGGTACTATAGACCAATGGTCAAATACAAATAAGAGAAATGCTAGAACCTGTGTATTGTAGCTAAGGTCTGTCTCAAAACTAAAGGATACAATGACTAGTAAAAATCCTTAACAATATAATATGGTGTCCCATGCTTTGCTATATCAACTGTGACATGGCCTTTTTCTATTAGACAACTTTGTATATATTGCAAAAATACATTCAATAGGAGTTTGGATCTCTACATAATATATTCAAATGTGGGTTTTCCATTAGAAAATATGAATAAGAAACTCATCTAGCAATAGGTATCATATGGCCACCATCATAGTGTAAGGGCCCTAGAGCTATTGTTGCATCCAGAATTTTGAACTTTACATTGCAAGTAAGTTTATCACAAAGAGGTCCTTCTTGAGCACCCCATTGAAATCCTTCCACAATGGAATATAATTGAAGTGTCAACACCTTCTATTAGAACCCAAAATCCACTAGGTTCTTTTATTATAGGAATTCGATATTGGGCTTGGTATACCCACAATTTCGTTACTTCCTTGATTGCCATGTCCTCCTCATCATCAAGAGAATACCTTTCTCGAAGTACCCATGCAATTTGTCATATTTGGATTATGCCATAATAGACTCTACCAAATGAATCAAAAACACTGAAATCAAATTTTGGATATAATTTAGTTACATTCACCATAAGAGGGCCTTCAGGGGAACAATCATTTCATAGCATGGAAAACCGGTGTGTCTTGAGGACCTGGGACCTGTGTGTATATATTATATCTTCTTAGTTGCATCATCTTTGGCAAAGGGAATGTGTTGCACCAGCATGTACGTGAAGCTAGTTGCAGACCCAAAGATAGAGTTGCAAGATAGACTCAACAAGGACCTCACATTAAGTTTATATGCAACATTGATAAGTGTCACTCCTAACTCTCCTAAGGTAGTCTCAACACTCTTCCTATGTTCACCAATAACATAGAGTTTCACATTAATCTTGGCAAATGATAGTAAAGTAAACGATCACACTGTTGATGCACTTGCAAAGCAAACATTCCTAATTTCTAGGACCTCTAAGGCTGAAGTTATTAATTTCTTCTAATGTATGCTTCAATTTGTGAGAAGCATTTGTTGGTGGAAATTTTAGATTTACAATTAGCATGTTCGACAAAATCACATGTTGAAATCACATTTTATGACAATCAAACAAATAAAAAATTAAAATTTTAATGCCAGAGAAGCTTGGGGATGCGACTTGTGATTTTGGAAAGTGAGAGCTCTTCTAGCCATAGATTGAAAGTCTAGGTAGGTAGGCCAAAGGCCATAATCACAATTTTTGGAGTAAGCTTCTGGCGGATGCAAATTAGAGAAGTAAACCAAAAGGAAACCATGAAAGATCTTAAGAAAAGTAGACCAAAAAAAAAACTATGAACTATAACAACCATAGCAAAAACAGTAGCCACCCTGCTGGAAAACATGAAGGAACAATACCAAACAGAAACCTTACTTGATCGAAACATCCCCAAAACATATGCTAGATAAACTTAAAACAAAGCTATCCTAGGGCATGCATAGCCTCCATCGCTCACATTAAAGCCAAACCACAAAATACTCTAGCTCGCTGGAATCTTCTACTACTAAGCACTATGATCAACTCCCATTGGCCTGCTAATAAAATTGGGGTATATTCACAATAGAATTCTTAGACACCATCAACATCTTCAATTCTCCTTAATAAATAAATTTACCTGAATTTGTTTGCTCACAACATCTCTTCAAGTTCGTTTTATGGCCATCAGCCCAACTTGCACTTGCTCATGTGCTTGATAAAAACATATCAACATATATTAACTACATTAGAATATGGGGTTATACTGCAATAAAATATATTGTGAAACAAATATATTTATTTCTATTAATATTTAACCATCATTTAATTTATCTCAATGTGCAAGATAATACTGTGAAATTTCCGTAAACATGTTTACATGGTACTATGTAATGTCCATTCATATGCGGAAAAATCTTAATATAAGTGGTAGTTCAACTACTTCCTTAAAAGCTAAATACATCATCTCACAACTATCATCAGATTAGCAGTTCAGTTGGATTGGACAATAATCCTCGAAGCTTGCAATTAGAAATTAGATTATAATTATATTGCATCATCGTCGCCAATTTCTTGGGCACTGACTGCCATGCCGCGTCATCGATCAATGATGACGATGCAACAAAGTTGACCGACCCATATTTTAAGTATATATATATATATGTTAGAAAACTAATAAACTTAAATAGCGATTCTGCATGCGGAAAGAACTGAAAAGAATCACTGAAACTTAATGCCCAGGGATACGAATTACCTCCAGCCATTGGTGAAACTGTTGATGCAATTTCCTTCTGAAACACCACGCTCCAGCTGCACATGAAAAAGGAAAGAAGACAGCTGATCTGAAGGCACTTCCAAGCTCTGCTATCTCAGCTAGATGGTGTAGAACTGAAGGGGATTGAGATATGAGCTTGGGGACCAAACATATGAATATATAGCTAAGCTTCCATCAAGCTTCTAATAGCTATTGGTTAGATGTCCCACAAATCAAGGCAGAGATCAGATCAAAGTGATGGACCACTTTAGTAGCTCCCAATTATAAATTTAGTAATTGCAGTTGATTTTCTTAACTTAAGGAAACTACTGCAGTTGGTTTCCATAAGTTAAGAAAAGCTGCAATTCCATAAATCAAGGCAGCAATTGTGCAAGATTTAATGGAGCTTAGCATTCTCCCACTTGGTCCATACTTCCAAACTTAATGTCTCAACTTAAAAACCATTGATAATCTGTATTAAGTAATAGATACATGAATCATGGCGATAAGTCCTCTAATGACGAGTATTATCTTCCATGTATTACTATGCATCTATTCTTATTATAATTTATGTGGCAACAATATCTTAATGAATAAACCTTATGTTTATTCTTGGTCCTTCTTAAATGAATTTTCTCAAATCAACTTAAGGTGCACATAAATATGAGAAAAAACATTACACTAATTAAGAATTTCATTAACATTGTCCATACAATGAAAAAATACATAATGGAACCAAGTCCCATATTCAATACATGATCCTTGAATTTAAATGGTGGCATGCCCTTAGTCAAAAGATCAGCGATCATTAACTCAGTGCTGACGTGCTCAATGACCACTTTCTTTTCTTTAACACGTTCCCTTATAGCTAAATACTTAATGTCGATGTGTTTATTTCGACTCCCACTTTTTTAGCCATAAAACCAGCAGCTGAATTATCATAATATATTCTCAATGGCTTAGAGATAGAATCCATAATTCTAAGCCCATAAATGAAATTCCTAAGCCATACACCATGTAAAGTAGCCTCAAAACAGGAGACAAACTCGGCTTCCATAGTGGAAGTGGCAATCAAGGTCTGCTAAAATGTATCCTGATGTTGATTTGCGTGAATCAACACATCCAGCAAAGTCAGAATCTGAGTAGCCAGTTACTTCCAAGTTGTCCGTCCGTCTATACATAAGCATGTAGTCTTTGGTTCCTTGAAGGTACCTCATTACTTTCTTTGCAGCTCTCTAGTGGTCTAAACCTGGATCACTCTGATATCGTCCCAACATTCCCACAATTAGGAATTGCTGATCTCGTAGGTCTAGTAGATCTTCTTAATGTTGTACCATCATCTTCCTGAAAAGTATGTGGTTCAACTTGTTGTTCAAAAGTTCTTGGCAACTCTTGAACTCCTTGATCTACTGGAATATCGTCAGCAGCTTGTGGAACTTCAACAATTGGTTGTTCAACACCAGTTTGTACTTGAGGGGTGCTATGAACAATAACCAATCTTTCACTTGAAGTGGAAGGTTGAGATTCTGAATGATCTTTCTCAGAAACTATGTTTATGGTTTGATCGCTCCCACTGATCAAGTTATTTCAAGAAACTTTGCATTTCTTGATTCCACAATCCTAGTGTTGTGAGATGGACAATAAAATCTGTAAGTATGTATGATTTCTAATATGTCTGAACTCCTATTGGCACCTTTCTTTGACTTGTTGGTCTGCTTTCCCTTTATGCAGTCCACACAAATCTCAAAATCAGTAAAATCTAGAGTATTAAGTATTCCTTCATTTACCAATCTTTTAATTCTATCTATGGAGATATGACCTAGTCTCCGGTGCCATAATTTAGAGGAAACTTCATTAATAACACATCTTTTAGTGCCAGTGTGAACATGCATTGAATCATATGTGACATTGTTTTGTAAATTAATGCAGTAAAGACCATTAGACAAAATACCATTCCCAACATAATCAGATTTATAGAATAGACTGAAAGATTTTTCTGAAAAGTTTAAGGAATATCCAAAAGGTACAAGCCTTGAAACTGAAATCAAGTTTCTAAAAAAACTTGGAACATAAAATGTCTTTTCTAACTCCAAAACAAAACCACTACTTAAAGTTAAATAACAAGTTCCTATAGCTTCCACATGCGAGCCCATCTTGTTTCCTGATAAGATGCTTTGCTCACTTCCCACTGGCTTCCTTAGGTTTTGCAAACCTTGCAAGGAATTCGAAATGTGAATTGTTGATCCAGAATCAATCCACCATGTGTTAATATTAACATTAACCATATTAGATTCATAACAAACAAACGAGATTACTTCGTTAAGTTCGGGAATGTCACAACGAATTTCAGAGAAATTTGCAGGTTGTACTACTGCATTAAAAATCACATGCTTATGTCAAAATTGAGGCTTAATAAACTTTCATGTTTTACCAATGTAAATCATGCTAAAAAGAATTGAATCAAATGACATAAAAATTGCCTGTGGGCTAAATTTTTAATTCAAACAGATTCAATAAAACTTTATGATAAAACTTATTAATTCATAACTCCTGTGGGTAGGTTATGAAATTTTATCCTAATTAATCACATAAATATAATAAAAATTCCTGTGGGATAAAATTTATTATATTCAGTGTAATTAATTACAATTTAATGTCTAAATAATCTTTATGTGATCAAATTATATAATTTTATTTAATTAAAGATGCTGTGGCTATTCTCTAATTAATTAAAATCATATGGATCACTAGACATTATTTTGTTGCATAAACAAAACTTAACCAGAGAGAAAAATAATGTTTACTGAAAGGAGTAAGTCAAAATGACATTTTAATAAACTCCATATAACTGTAATATTTTTCCAGCAAAATCAAAATTAAGGTCAAAGCAGTCAGCATTACCGAAAATGACTACAAATTGATTGTTCAATTTATAAACTTAACCCGGAGATTGACTGAAGCAGCGTTGATCTACTTTGCACTTGCATAGCAAATGCAGTTCGAAGGCTAGCTGGCTTGACTTCAGGCTCCGTCCTTAAGTTTATAAAGCAACAAAAATTGACCAGCAAACAAGCTATTTTGCTCACAAAATTAAAATTCAACAACGCTAAATCTGAACTTCATGCGAAATAAACATAGAATCAAAACTGAATGCCCAAATGAGAAATAAACCATTTCTTATTTCTCTTTAATTACAAATGTTCATAAATGTAAGTTCAATGTAAATTTTACAATGAATATGTAATCAATTATAAAATTTACTTTGCATTTTGCATTGTTGATTTTATATAGTTATCCAAATTAACTATAAAGTAAAAGAATATATATATATAACCAAACCATATAATATGGTTATATCATATACCATAACAAACTTTAATATACATACAAACCGTTATGGTATATAATCAAAGGGGTAATGCCATGTGTTATAAAACAAAATCCAACGTTAAACAAATACGTGGCATGTAAGTCCAATTTTAATAATAAAACCGAACATATCCCTAATACAGTTTCCCATACTGTAGACCTCGTCAACATTCTTTTAACAATTAAGCTTTAACAATTAAGCTTTCTTATGTCTATATCGACTAAATGTGTTTAAACACATTCGAGAATAGGGAGGCCTTACACAACCTACCTACATTATGATATTGGAACGCTTTTGTCTATCAAGTAAACTTCATTTGTTTATGTCTGTGCATGCAAGATGCTAATTAATTATCTTGCGTGGCCAATTATGTTCAGAACATTAATGTGCTTATAGCAAAATATATAATAAAATGAAATTGTTCAGTGAAGAAGATTTTTATCAAAGCTGTTATTGGATAATAACACTTATCGCAACCTTATATTATACGATAACTAAACTTTAATGCCAATCATATCATATATATAAATATATGATAAATATAATATATATAATATATATGATATATATAATGCCGTTACAAAGTGTTGGTGAAGCGTCGGTCTCGGAGAATTTCGACCCATCGACCTCCCACTATAAAACACTTTCACCACACACGGCATTGCCAATAGACCATGCGACAGAACTTAACGTAATACACTGAACAAACTTATCGTAATCTCTGATGCAAAGAGTAGCAAATTCTTCGGCATAGAAATTGCAGCAAAAATGCGAGAAATTTTCAAATATTTGCCAAACCAAGGAATTGAACGCGTCAAAATTTTAAAATCTAAAATCCCTTGTATAACAGAAATTTGCGCTTTAAAGAAGCGAAAACAAGACAGCTACAAATGATAGAGAATTACCCCATAATTGCCTTGCATGCATCAATATTTAAGAATGCTTTTTAAAGAACAGAATTTCCGTTATGAAATATGCAAACAGTGAAATGAAATCTTAAAAAAAACCCGATAGTTTTCTTCAAATTTGAGATCAATTTCGATCTTACTGTAACAACAAAAAATCCCACAAGCCAGACAGGTCTTAAACAAATAAAAGCACACAGACCCAGATATAGATTTGTGAGAGAGTTACCACTGAGGGTTTCCTCTTTGCGATCTTGGGTGAAGGTTAAATCTGTTGCCATATGGACAGACAGAGTTTCGTCTATGTTATTTGAACTACTCATCTTTCCTTTGCTCAAACAATAGAAATGGTAAACAGAGAAGAATAGACCAGCGCACACTTCACAATTGTGAGTGCACAATTAAACAACCATTCGAAACCAACCATACATCTAAAATGCCTGTGCAGTGCAGTTCATAAAGCCATTCAAATTTGAACAGTTACGCTCATAAAGCCGTTATTTATAAGTAAATCTCATGGAAATAGTAGATCTGCTCAGAAGTTTTGCTTTTTCTGCTTCTTCTGTTCTGTTGGAATTTTCTGATAAATTCCATAACAGACAAAAAAAAATTGTACTCTGTTTTTTTTACACAGAAAAACAGAAAATCGCTTGCTGGAAACGGTGTTTCAGCAACACAGTTTTTTTTCAGTTGCTGTAACTGGTGTTTCAGCAACGCTGAAACTGGTGTTTCAGCAACGCAAATTTTTGACGTCCAGTATTTTTGAGTTACGGTGTAACAGCAACGGGGATTTTGACGCAATAACTTTTGGTGTATCAGCAACAGGAAAATAACTTGTATTTATCAAAAATAAAGCTAACTGTTACAGATTTGTCTTCCTCATACTGAGGGAATTTCACAACTTCTATTACAAAATAGATTTACCAAGGAACGCTTCTGTTCCACACTAATAACATCTACTCTTTCTATCAGCAAACAACCAGACAGCAAATTACATTCAAATTTCTGCACTGCTGTGCATTTCACTGTTCTGAAATTATTCTTCTTCCTCACGCTGCTGCGTGCTCTCCTCTGCTCTGTGTGATTCTTCAGCTGCTGCTGCTTCCCCCATCAAAACAGAACTGCTGTGTGATATTTATATGCTAAAACATATCTCATTAAAACAATAAAATATTACAAAATATCTTCTAATGTTTATCTCTGTATTTAATGCAGCAAGGCGGTGATGCTTTTATCAAAAAACAAGTCGGCTGTCTGCAGGGGAAATCAACTGAAACTTTAATGCATATTAATGTGCAAAATATCGGGCTTGACTTTGATGCGCCGATCAGCCTGGAGTATTTACTGAAGATCAGATTCTTGTCCAGCTGTTCATTGTTGCAGTTGGAATTAAATTCCAACACTCCCCCTTAATTTCAACTGCTGGGCATTCAGTCATACCCAAGCGCTTCCTCTCATAGAGGGATTCCTCAACACTGCTGTTACAAAAATATCTTCCTCACATGGAGGGATTGACCAACTGCTTCGGATGCAGTTCACAAACAACCAAAGTTGTCTTCCTCTTGATAGAGGGATTCACCAAATGACTGCTTCAAATGCAGTTCCAAAACAAAACATTCATTGCACTGCTGTGTGTGCAAACTCATTACATTGTTCTTTTATGCTGCTGCATATTCTCTGCTGCACTGTTGTGCCATCTTCTTTGCTGTGTCTATCCCACACTGCTGTGTCTTCACTTGCACTGCTTGTGCACTTTTCAAAGACAAAATACTCTGTCTTTTCTGGAACAATTACACTTTCCCAACTTACAAATTTACACTGCTGTGTGTAAATACTTCTTACATTCACTGCTGTTTCAGCCGACTTTTTTTTTTATAACTTTTCAACAAAAAAAATATCTCCAGGCTGCTGCCCATTTCAAAACCCCTGCACTGGTTTTGTTTTCTTCTAAGCACTGCTGTAAAGAAAATTTTCTTTTACATGTGCTGCTGTCCAAAACTTCTTGCTGCTGCATTTTTTTTTTTTTTTTTGCATTGTTGTGTATACCCATAACTCTTTACTCTGCATTACTTGTATATAAAAAGGAAATCATCCTCATGCTGTTTCGCTTTTATTTGCTGTTGCTTTGCCTCTGCAATTTGCACTGTGGCTGCCTTTTGTTTCATCATACTGCTGTGTGCCCATACTCTTGGCACTTCATTCTCCACAAAAAATAACACGGGCTGCTGCCTTTTCTTTTACACCCTTGCTTCACACAATCTTAGTCTTCATTTTTTTTAATTACACAATGCACTGCTGTGCAATTCCTTTGGCTTTCTGCTGCCACACACATTCTCATTCACCCATGTGCATTAAAAAAATGCTGTCCCTGTTTTTCTTTATGCATTTCCATGCATGTGCTCCAAAAAAATAAAATTCAAACTGCTGTTTTATGTTCTATCTTCCCACTGCTGTGAGGGTCTCCATGCTTTGCATTCTTTCCTTATCTCGCTGCTGCTCTTTACATTTCAGCGCTGCCATCTTTTCTTCTTTATGCGTTTCTGTGCATATTGCATAAAAACAAGGCAAAAACATTGCTGATTTCATCACTGCTGCATATTACCTTTCAGAGGGATTAACAAAGATTTCATTTGCAACTGCTGCGCTGCAATACATCCTCCATCAACAAATGACTGTTAACACAGTTCAGCAACACAAAAAAAATTCAAGCTCCCCTTTAATGTAAGCTTGTCTTCTTTCAGCGAAGTCTTCTCAAAAGAGACTTAGATCAGCTGCGTTGCTCAAGGGGCTTTCAGGCTGTATTTCTTTCCTTCTCCATACTTGTGTAACTTTCTTCCTTTGCATGGGTCTAGCTTGCATATGGGCCCATGTCAAGTTACAGTCATGTGCCATATGCCCGATGTTATGACACTTAAAACATTCTACATTTTTCATGAATGACATTTCATGATTTCTTCTAAAATTGTTTCTTGGAGATTTTCGGGGACCACAACATTTATCTTCATGAAATACTTTACAATATTTTGCCATATGACCAAAGTTTGAGCAAGCATAGCAATAACCATAAAATGAACTTTGGTACCTGGGAGATGGAGGTTTCCTTGATGTGCTTCTGAAGTCTTGCTGCCTTGACATCCTTTGTTGATGACCATTGCATCTTGCCTCTTTGCCATCAGCTACCTTTCTTCTTGGAGCTGGTTTTCTACTTGGAGCAGGATTTCTTCTATTGCAGCCTTCATTTTTCTCCTTGCCTTTGCTGGAACTAGGAGCATCACAACTTCTTTGTGGCTTCTTCACATCTCCTTTGCTTAAAGCATCCTCATCCTTGTTTGAGGGTTCACCTACATACCCAAGTCCTGATTTATCAGATGGAGATCTATGATAGCTAAGCATGTCATCCAATGCTTGAGAGCTCTTCATGATCTTGTTCATCCCTTCAATCTTCTTCCTGAGGAGGACAATCTCTTCTTCCAACTTTTCACATACATTGTTTTTCTTTGCTAGTTGTCCCTCAATTTCTTCCTTGCTACGAGTAGCTTCAGCTGCTACTACTTTGAAGGAAATAATCTCTGTCTTCATTTTGGAGATTTCTTCATCTTTTGCTTGAGTGCTCTCCATTTTCTTTTCAGCTCCTTGTGCCTGCTTCTTGGCTTCTTGTAATTCGGACTTAAGGGAGGAGACCTCTACCTTGTACTGTCCAATCTCTTCTACAAGCTTATTCACCCTCTTATGTCTTTGTTCAAGTTGACTTGTCAAGACATCTACTTGCTTCTTTGCTCCATTCAGCTGATTAGTCATGGATATGACTTCTTCATGATGTTTCTTCTTGCATTGGTCAAGCTCCTTCTTAAGCTTGGCAAGCTCTTCATCCTTTTCTTTTACCTGAAGCTTGATGAGGTCAAGCTTTTCATTCTCAGCTTCTATGATGGGTTCATAAGTTTCTTCTTGACTCATTGTCATGGTCAGTGCTCCCTTTGCATGAAGGTCATGCAGTCTGTCCCATATATCCTTTGCTGATGTATATTTTCCAAGATTCCTCTTCACAGAATCAGGGAGTCCATCCAAGATGGTCTTTGCTGCTTGTGCATCATACTCCATGGATTCTTTATCCATCTTGCTGCCATCAATAACTGACTCCCAGACTTCAATCCCCTCATACATTAGAAAAGCCCTCATCTTTATTTCCCATACATCAAAGTTTCCATCAAACTTTGGAACCTCAAATAGAACGTATTCTAATGGACTGTCTTCTATCTTAGTAGAGGAGGGAGACACATTTTTAACAGGCTTGGAAGCTTTCTTCTTTGACCTAGCCATTCTTTTCTAGGCTTCAAATACTTGACTGTGTTTTTTTTTTAAATCACTGACTGTTTCTATAATAGTAACACAAAGGAAAGCTTCGAAAAATACCTTAACTCTTTTGGCTGTCTGAGTCTTCACACTGCTGGAGAAGTTTGACTGCTGCAACAACACCTTCCTTCAGCTTCTTTGAGTCTTCAAAGAGCCTGGACTAGCTCTGATACCATGTTGGAATTTTCTGATAAATTCCATAACAGACAGACAAAAATTGTACTCTGTTTTTTTTACACAGAAAAACAGAAAATCGCTTGCTGGAAACGGTGTTTCAGCAACACAGTTTTTTTTCAGTTGCTGTAACTGGTGTTTCAGCAACGCTGAAACTGGTGTTTC
>Ga0181465_100322_pt1 | contig 17841 bp, 13 predicted proteins | sample InSIn3gowninarea_FD_119076 | JGI IMG/M metagenome (GOLD analysis project Ga0181465, IMG submission 119076) | Clean room microbial communities from NASA Spacecraft Assembly Facility at Jet Propulsion Laboratory, Pasadena, California, USA -... ... | reverse complement strand
CCGCTTATATTTGCATGATGTATATGGAATGTGATTACCGTCAATGTCTAGAGATAGTACTTTTCAGAATGAGTTCCTTATTAAAGTGTAATTGTGGAAGTAGATGTAACATGTTCTTATCAATGGGTCGATTTCACCAGGAAGAGACCTGACGCAGGTTAAAGGCGTCATATTCTACATTGTACAAAAACATGGCTTCTAATTCTCGAGATAAGAGGTCAATATTGCACTTATGGTAAGGGATATTTTGTAAATAACAAGGCACAAGATAAGAAATAAGCAAGAGAAAGAAAATTGGAGAGGGTGAAGAAACCTTTCCACTTTCCCCATTTTTACACTTGAAAAACTTGGCTAGAGATAAGGAGCCTGCAAAATTTGGATGAAACACTACCCCATGAAGGATAAAGTAGCTGAAGAAAGTGAAATCAAAGCTTTGGGATGATTTGACTAGACTGGCCTGCCGATAGGCAGGATAAGGGGTATGCCGATCGGTATCTCACCATTTTTAGAAAATTCCATTTTTCCTTTTTTGTCCAAACCAAAAAAACTCAATAAGAATAATTTTTATTCCAAAAGAATTCATAATTTTTCTCTCCTTATATTCAACTCATCTTGTTTCTGTAACACCCCGTCTAATTAAATACTGGGTAGCTACTCCTTTATTAAATTAATACAGAATATTCAGTTGGTTCAGTCTTAGCATCACTGTCGAAAAACAATTAATTACTTACTAGCCACCTAATATTTAAAAAGAGAGATGTCAAATTTTTTTAATGAAGTTAACATATAATCCAGAACTAAACCATTAACCAATAATCACGTCAACAATCTCATAAGAATACTCAACAAGATGAAATTTAAATAAGTCTGGAGTAAACACTCCAATAATAAAACTGTCAGAATAAATAATGTCCCAATACAAGAGTCTGAATAAATAATAAACCAAAAACTGAAATAATGAAAGTCTGCAAGTACAACCTCTAAATAAGAATGGGCGACATGCCCTAACTGATACAAATGACTCTGAAGGAATCGAGGATAAAATGAGAGCGTCTACTATCAAGACCCTGTAACTTCCACAGCAGCTACAGCACGTCATCAGAATGGAAATCCTATGATTGGCGTCCCTGTGGCTGGGCACCCAAAAAGTTTTTACAAAACAAAAATAGATTTGGAAGCAAACGGGTCAGAGCCCGATTGTGAAAACAGTTTAAAACTTTAGCAAGTGTTTAAATTACAATTAAACAACACATATTATAAACACGTTAATTGCGTACTCTCACATGAGCTTCTCACCTCTTAACTACTGTGCACGCCTAACGTATTCCCTTAACCCATCCTAGTTATGCCGCTAACTAACTAGCTTTTACCATTCCTGCCTTCGTATTTTAACATAGATTATTTACACGTAACCCCCAAATAAGCCATATTTATATCTCATGTTCACATTCGTTAAATTACTTATCTCAAGTATTAGTTAAAATTCTCATTTTTAACCCATTCGTATATCTTAGTTATTCACATCTACTAAGCAATAAGGAATCAGTCACAAGTATATATATAAATCACTCTCAGTACATATATACATATAAGGCACCCCTAAGCAAAGCTGCGGTGCACATACTCTGCTATCCAATCCATGTACATCACGTACGTAAGGATCACGTGTTCCGAATCACTCAGGAATCGTATAAATACAAATCACACATATTGGAGGCGAACATAGCCCACATACCCAGAGTCACGCACATACCTACGCTCCCATGGTCAGTTGGCTTATCAATCTCACAGATAAGTCATTCCAAGCACTATGTCCTTAAGGTACCAGTCTAAATCCCCCCCGAAGGCACACAAGGATAAGAGGGTCCTTTTCTAGATTAAAACTAACCTCCTGTGATAGAAAGTATGGTAGGTATGTCATACACACAAGAAATCCATACACTAGGCATTCACACAACCTAAGTAATCATATTACAATATAGATAGTCACATATTCCATCTAGAAATGTCTCGTACGTAGTAAGTTTACCGCGAACATGATACGTAACATATTTTCAGTTTGATAACATTCTCGTTATTAACTTGGGTACTTAAACGTATCTCAAAAGGTTACTAGGTTTCTTATTAATTTCCGACGTTAACTCATCACTTAAAGTCACTCCGTTACTGCCCTTAACCTTACATCTTCATAAATTCCCATTATAGTTTCAATTCAAACTCTTACTAATCGTACCTCACTCGGTAGACCCTCGGAAGAAAAAGTAATCAATTTCATAAGTTATACCATTCTCTAATAATAATTAAGGCCCTACTGACTTCATCTAAGTCCCACATGATTACATTAATCACCCTAATAATCAACATTGGTTTTGGAATATTCATAAAACCTTAAAGGGAAGTAATTGCCAAAAATCAGCAAGGGTCGATCGATCGATGAAAAGGGGTCGATTGATCGATGGTTCGATCAATTGACATTCTTGAGTCGATCGATCGATCAAACAGGTATCAGCCCAGAAAATTCTTAACAGTTACGGGTTCTCTCATTTTTACACCTCTAATTCATTATCCCAATGTCCAAATCTCATAATTAAGTATACTCATCATCCTACTAACATGTTTACATCATTCCCCACGTTTTAGATTCATCAAATCAACCTATAACATCAATTCCTTGGAACAAATTACCCAATTTTCATGTAAAAACCTAGTTTTCCCATGTCTTCAAGAACATCATATAATCTATTCAGATTTCGAAATTTTCTACCCATAAATTATGAATTTGTGATGCTTATCATCTCCAACATAAATCTACATGCAAGTCCTACCCAGATTATGATTTAAACCTTTTTAAATCCATTCAATTTTCATTATTTATGAGAATTCTTCAATTCTGGAAAAACATGTAAAGTATATTCTTGAATCTTTGCAAGATAAATCACTTGCCTGTAAATTGTCGCTTCTGATCCGTTGATGATGTTCAAGGGCTGGTCCTCTCTTCTTTTCGGTCACAATTCCGACCAAATTGGTGGTGGTGGGTGGTGGTTTTGGTTTGGGGACTTTGTAACTTCTCTCTAACTTCTCTCAAACTCCCGTAGCCCACTTCTATCTCTTTTTGGCTGATAATGCCTTAGTGTCCTTTTTAATCTTTAATAAATAACTACCCAAATTCGTGGGTTTAACTCCCTTAATTTTTAAAATGACCAACATACCTTTTTGGGTTGCCGGTTTGGCGTAAAAATGCCCCGGGACCCAAACTAAACCCCCAGCTAGTGTTTTCGGACTATCTCGGCCCTTCCGGACACGTTGGCGCACTCAAAAAGTTCATACAGATGACATAAAAATAAAATACTTTTAAATCCATTAAATTGGTTCCTGACGCGACTGGCACACGCGTCCCAATTAAATTACCGAAACTGCCGTATTTTCAACTCACGACTTTTTAATAAATTCAATGGTCACATGTTACCATAATCACTCAGTAATATTCAACAACATAATATTAACCAAATACTAACTCTTATCTCGCTAGCATTTAAATCCGAATTAACTTTTCCAATTAATTATCCCATTTAATAACTCTAATAATTAAAAAAAATTCCATTTAATTAAACTCATAATTAAAAGCCATAAAAATACGGGGTATTACATACTTCCCCCCTAATAACGGAATTTCGTCCCGAAATTCAAAAAAGTAAGGCATACCTGGAAAATTTGGTATCCTCTAGTACTCAAAACAAAATATAAATAAAGGCCCAATCACTAAAGCCCTAGCTTCACAACAAGTTTGTTTAACAGATTGGATACTCCCAAATTAATTTAATAACTCTAATAATTAAAAGAAATTCCATTTAATTAAACTCATAATTAAAAGCCATAAAAATACGGGGTATTACATACTTCCCCCCTAATAACGGAATTTCGTCCCGAAATTCAAAAAAGTAAGGCATACCTGGAAAATTTGGTATCCTCTAGTACTCAAAACAAAATATAAATAAAGGCCACATCACTAAAGCCCTAGCTTCACAACAAGTTTGTTTAACAGATTGGATACTTTATTAGATTACACTTCAATAAATGCACTTCACGTTGTGCTCTTACTAAACAACATTCGAAAAAAAAAATTTAATGGCCTATACATCATTGGCCGTATCATCTCAAAGTTATTTTGAGTCCGCACCTCACTACGCACTAACTCCCGTTTTTATCAAATCGCCAAACTTCCATCCTGGAAGACCTCGATAACACATCTGTCTACTCTTGCCCATTCTTTGAATCTCTGTTCCCGGCGTTGTGACTTTTACACAAGGAAAATCCACTTCAGTCGGTTGGTGTTACACAAAATAATTAAAAACACGTAGTCCACCATGATTAGATACGGGTGCTTTCACCCAATTCTACCATTAGGTAATATATTCTCTTCATTACCGCGAAGTACCTCACTTATTTGCCATATCCGATTTGGAAATAAAACTCACAATGAATCAAAATTTCTTTCTTATAATCCACTAGTCGTCAATCACCTTGCGCCTACACCTCGGGCTATAGGTGACACAACGCTCAGAATGAAACGTTATTTCCACAACTTCTTGCTACCCCACGTTGGAGGTGGATTTCGAGGATTTCCTATTGGTTCTGCATAATTCTATTTAGGACCACGTACCGTCATGTCCACTATCTAATAGTGTATACTACCCAGGTATATAACAATTTATCTCCTTCTGGACACCTGTCCCACATATTCGAAGGAACACGATATTTATCTATAAGTTGGCAACCCTCAAGGAAACTTTACCAACTGGATTCTTCCATCCCTGGAATCGTCGGCTTGATACAAAATCATTTGGTTGGTTATTTTGCTCCAATCGATCTTCTACTAACTGCACCCCTTTCAATGCCAACTTCCATGTATTTCTTCCCGCAAAGTGATACTTAATGGTCTTCTTCTTCTCTCGGTGCATACCAAAAGTTTCGACCCTTGCACTTTTCACCACGTTGTGCACATCTGGACTCTTCATACCTTATTGACATTGTCATTCTATTTACTCCTGAATCACCCTCAATATTCGATTGGTCGGAACTCTACTCAAATTGTCCATAATAATTAAATATTTACCTTCTCAAGGGGTATCCCCTTATTAAATGGTTTCCCACTGCCTTTTCACCAAATTTTGAAAGTGCTATACTAATTACACTTGAGTATACTATTTATCATCCTTCTATTACGATGCTTAATCCATTACACCACTACTATTTTGTAATATCAGTCTCTCAATTATAAATCTCGCCCATCTCTATATCTTTTCTTTCGGTGCTTCTGATACCGGCAAGCCAAGGTGTTCATATACCCTATACAACTTATAAACGGGTTCAAACATCACATACGCTTCATCAGTACCCCAAACTTTTTGTTGTCCCTACATTTGCAACGTGACTAAACCACTTGGGCGTCCTTAATCATTCCCGAATTTGAAATTCTACGTCCTCCAAAACATCATTTCATCCTTCAACCCGTCAAAACAAAACAAAATCATCAGTACTTCATTACTACACAACTGGCTCTACTGGCCTTATATCGTAATCTACCCCTTTAACTTCCAGTCATAACTACATACTTCTACAACGATCGAGGTACTCAAATCATGGACAATTAGTTAAACATCTCCCTACTACCAACCTTACGCTAAGTTTCATGCGTGGGATGTCTCGCAAAGCGAAATCCAAACAAGGAACCCCCCCGATACACTACTACCTAACATTGTCGGTTATCGGAATCCGTTAAGCCCTCAGTCCATAACACGTACCCCTATATTCCCATCTCTTAACAACCAAGTTACATCTACTTCCACAATTACACTTTAATAAGGAACTCATTCTGAAAAGTACTATCTCTAGACATTGACGGTAATCACATTCCATATACATCATGCAAATATAAGCGGGGTTTTAAAAATCCCGTCCCCAGACACACAACTTATGAGTATAAATTCCCAAATCTCTAAAGGGTGTTAAAACAATGCACTCTTATTATTACGACCTCCTGAGCGTTAATTATAATAACCAGCTAAACCTTTCCGCTGAACAGTAAACCAAATACATTTCAATTTATATCAACAAAGTCCCTGCACATACCGGGAATAAAATAACCGTGACCATTTTACCTTTTTGAAATCACGGCAATATACACATATATATACACATATATACAAAAGTACAATTGCGAGCCCGACCCTCTCACAGATGGGGCCTCGCCAGAACTAAACATTCTACCCAAGGTAGCAATTCCAATAAATTTTCGATACCAGCACACTATCGTTATAATCATATATAAAACCATAATTAGGATAATATCATACTCGTATAACACATCACCAAAACGAGTAATTTCAATAAAGTATATACCGCTATCACTATATTCATTCATGCTCTACGGATGACGATAAAGGTAACCCCACACTACCAGGGAACATATTCATATAAATAATAGAGTTGCCGATATTTACTAAACTCGACTTCCAAGTAAAAATAACAATAATAACAGTTGTAGCAACTCGTTCATGCCACAAACAACATGCAACATCATCTGAGGATATAACTCATACTTTTATCCTGACAATCGCCCTGCCTGCTCAAATGGTTCTTGGACCTAACACACCTGTCCATACCAGACCGAATATCTAATAACTGTTGCCCTTGCTAGGCATAATACCTTTATCCCTACACTTGTTTCGGGAACATTTATATCACACGGGTCTCACTCCCCACAAAGTACCTCCACACATACCCCACTTATCTTCGGTCACCCTGACCATGTTAAGGTGGTCCCTCTTTTGGACATTGGTAGTCTCGGCTCTGATGACTACCTCCATTGTTCCCTTAGCTTGATGGGTCTAAGGAATACGCTACTAGTTTCCATAATTTCTATTGAAATCACCATCTCTCGGCAATAATCCTTCTAATTAAATCATTTTAACGGGTTCCCCGTTGGGCCTTCCCCTTTTGGTTCTTCTCCAACACCATTTTCTAGTCTTACTCTCTCGAAAAACTCAATTTTTCGCATTTCCCCATGCAATAAAACGTTTACCTCCAAATTAACACTACGCAATATTATTATCCTCTGCATTGACCGTTAAAGAAGAATTTCTCGGAAGAGCTAACAATTCTTATTGTAAGCAAACTTCCCCCTTTAATATCTTCTTCTCCATTTCACTTATTTCACCGGGTGTAATGTCGCTAAAAATTTCATTTCCTCTCGCAAAGTGACCTCTGTCCGGTCCTCTCGTGTGAGTTTCAAAATAACATTCGCCTTTCACTCTGAACACCTAATGAATGGTCTTACGATCAAACCATACGTGTACGCCTTTCTCAACGTTACATTACACTTTTAAGTGTTGTGATTGTCTCACCATTGAATCTCAGCTCTTACTAGCCAAGAAAATTCACCCCAAATTCTCACTCCCGATTGGCCATATCTCGACATATGTTCAAGCCCTTGTATGTATTACGTTCGTTTGGCTAGCATACTCTGTCTCCGCATTTCGAGTATTCCCACTGTTGGTTCCCTTCAATGTTTCACCTAGCTCTTTCTCTCATATCCCAACTTTGTCGGGCGAGTCTAAATTGACCCCACTCCTACAATAGTTGTACCTGGGAGTCACAAGCCGTGCCTTAGTCGTCTATACCGTCCTGGACTTCCATGTCATAATATGGGTGACTTCTACTACAGTCACCCTTCTTAAATAAATCAAATAACCTCAACTGAACTTTGCCTCCTGCTGTTCGCTCAACTGTCGTCGTCTGACGTACTCCATTGTTCAACAAACGAACACACCCGATTGCAGATAAGATTTACCATCATATATAGCAAAGCAGGAGAACGAAATCTCACCAAAGAAATCAACAATCCTAAACATAGGGCTCTACATCAAAGGAAGTTACGCATGGAAGCATAATAAGCCGCACAGATCCTCAAGGACACTAGAACCTGATGCTTTGATACCACCTGTAACACCCCGTCTAATTAAATAACGGGTAGCTACTCCTTTATTAAATTAATACAGAATATTCAGTTGGTTCAGTCTTAGCATCACTGTCGAAAAACAATTAATTACTTACTAGCCACCTAATATTTAAAAAGAGAGATGTCAAATTTTATTAATTAAGTTAAGATGTAATCCAAAACTAAACCATTAACCAATAATCACGTCAACAATCTCATAAGAATACTCAACAAGATGAAATTTAAATAAGTCTGGAGTAAACCCTCCAATAATAAAACTGCCAGAATAAATAATTTCCCAATACAAGAGTCTGAATAAATAATAAACCAAAAACTGAAATAATGAAAGTCTACAAGTACAACCTCTAAATAAAAATGGGCGACATGCCCTAACTGATACAAATGACTCTGAAGGAATCGAGGATAAAATGAGAGCGTCTACTATCAAGATCCTGTAACTTCCACAGCAGCTACAGCACGTCATCAGAATGGAAATCCTATGATTGGCGTCCCTGTGGCTGGGCACAAAAATGTTTTTACAAAAAAAAAATAGATTTGGAAGCAAACGAGTCAGAGCCCGATTGTGAAAACAGTTTAAAACTTTAGCAAGTGTTTAAATTACAATTAAACAACACATATTATAAACACGTTAATTGCGTACTCTCACATGAGCTTCTCACCTCTCAACTATTGTGCACGCCTAACGTATTCCCTTAACCCATCCTAGTTATGCTGCTAACTAACTAGCTTGTACCATTCCTGCCTTCGTATTTTAACAAAAATTATTTACACGTAACCCCCAAATAAGACATATTTATATATCATGTTCACATTCGTTAAATTACTCATCTCAACTATTAGTTAAAATTCTAATTTTTAACCCATTCGTATATCTTAGTTATTCACATCTACTAAGCAACAAAGAATCAGTCACAAGTATATATATAAATCACTCTCAGTACATATATACATATAAGGCACCCCTAGGCGAAGCTGCGGTGCACATACTCTGCTATCCAATCCATGTACATCACGTACGTAAGGATCACGTGTTCCGAATCACTCAGGAACCGTATAAATACAAATCACACATATTGGAGACGAATATAGCCCACATACCGAGGGTCACGCACATACCTACGCTCCCATGGTCAGCTGGCTTATCAATGTCACAGATAAGTCATTCCAAGCACTTTGTTCTAAAGGTACCAGTCTAAATCCCCCCGAAGGCTCACAAGGATAAGAGGGTCCTTTTCCAGATTAAAACTAACCTCCTGTGATAGCAAGTATGGTAGGTATGTCATACACACAAGAAATCCATACACTAGGCATTCACACAACCTAAGTAATCATATTACAATATAGATAGTCACATATTCCATCTAGAAATGTCTCGTACGTAGTAAGTTTACCCCGAACATGATACGTAACATATTTTCAGTTTGATAATATTCTCGTTATTAACTTAGGTACTTAAACCTATCTCAAAAGGTTACTAGGTTTCTTATTAATTTCCGACATTAACTCAGCACTTAAAGTCACTCCGTTACTGCCCTTAACCTTACATATTCATAAATTCCCTTTATAGTTTTAATTCAAACTGTTACTAATCGTACCTCACTCGGTAGACCCTCAGAAGCAAAAGTAATCGATTTCATAAGTTATACCATTCTCTAATAATAATTAAGGCCCTACTGACTTCATCTAAGTCCCACGTGATTACATTAATCACCCTAATAATCAACATTGGTTTTGGAATATTCATAAAACCTTAAAGGGAAGTAATTGCCAAAAATCAGCAAGGGTCGATCGATCGATGAAAAGGGGTCGATCGATCGATGGTTCGATCGATCGACATTCTTGAGTCAATTGATCGATCAAACAGGTATCAGCCCAGAAAATTCTTAATAGATACGGGTTCTCTCATTTTTACACCTCTAATTCATTATCCCAACGTCCAAATCTCATAATTAAGTATACTCATCATCCTACTAACATGTTTACATCATTCCCCACGTTTTAGATTCATCAAATCAACCTATAACATCAATTCCTTGGAACAAATTACCCAATTTTCATGTAAAAACCTAGTTTTCCCATGTCTTCAAGAACATCATATAATCTATTCAGATTTCGAAATTTTCTACCCATAAATTATGAATTCATGATGCTTATCATCTCCAACATAAATCTACATGCAAGTCCTACCCAGATTATGATTTAAACCTTTTTAAATCCATTCAATTTTCATTATTTATGAGAATTCTTCAATTCTAGAAAAACATGTAAAGTATATGCTTGAATCTTTGCAAGATAAATCATTTGCCTGTAAATTGTCGCTTCGGATACATTGATGATGTTCAAGGGCTGGTCCTCTCTTCTTTTCGGTCACAATTCCTGCCAAATTGGTGGTGGTGGGTGGTGGTTTTGGTTTGGGGACTTTATAACTTCTCTCTAACTTCTCTCAAACTCCCGTAGCCCACTTCTATTTCTTTTTGACTGATAATGCCTTACTGGCCTTTTTAATCTTTAATAAATAACTACCCAAATTCGTGGGTTTAACTCCCTTAATTTTTAAAAGGACCAACATACCCTTTCGGGTTGCCGGTTTGGCCTAAAAATGCCCCGGGACCCAAACTAAACCCCCAGCTAGTGTTTTCTGACTATCTCGGCCCTTCCGAACACGTTGGCGCACTCAAAAAGTTCATACGAATGACATAAAAATAAAATACTTTTAAATCCATTAAATTGGTTCCGACGCGACTGGCACACGTGTCCTTATTAAATTACCGAAACTGTCGTATTTTCAACTCACGACTTTTTAATAAATTCAATGGTCACATGTTACCATAATCACTCAGTAATATTCAACAACATAATATTAACCAAATACTAACTCTTATCTTGCTAGCATTTAAATCCGAATTAACTTTTTCAATTAATTATCCCAAATTAATTTAATAACTCTCATAATTAAAATAAATTCCATTTAATTAAACTCATAATTAAAAGCCATAAAAATACGGGGTATTACAGTTTCAAAATAAATTCTCTTTTATGTAATTCTAATCCTTTTTACGATCTCAACAAGCAAAGTAAAAAGTGCATGTAGATTAAGTCATTTAAAGCAAAGATGAATAAATAAATCCCATTTATTTCCTATATATTTCTATTCTTACACCTTTTTGCAGAAAAGAAGAAAAACAACGAGATCAGCCCTATACCCCAAAAAAAATTTCTCTCTCTCTCCCAATGATCCCCCATCCCTTCGATGCGCACGCTTCCCCCGGCGACTAGTTGTGGAACCTCCCCTACTCGATCTTGATCGCTCCTTAGAAGAAGAAGATGGTAGAAAACAAGAAGGAACCGGTATCGAATCTCAGATATGAGCTATCACATAAGCCACCCAGTCTTGGATGTCCCTCAGCCAGGTAGTCGACACCCGGACATGATGCAAGGAAAACAAAATGAGCAAATTAGTTAGTTTGAAGAAGAAATCAGAAAAAAAAGACAAAGGATAAAGATATACCTCTGGCTGGAGGACATCCTCCGTCAACGCCAACACTGTCGAGTCCATCGCGTTAGGGCGATGTTGCATACTCACCGATTCCCCTCCAGGCAGTATGATGTTGTAAGAAGGAGGAGCAAGCCGGAGAAATGGAACCTCTGATGTCACCACCGCTGCTGACGTCGACACACCACCAGTGTTGTGGGCAGACCCCATTTGCTGACTCGTACCCTTGCCTGAAGAGATAGGAGGCAGAGGCATATTCTCCATGTCATAGGTACATGATGGCATAAGCCGGCTCATCATAAAATCTAGGTAGTCGTAAGTCACCACCGTGTCCGTGTACAACGAATAGGGCTTGGAATTCATCACTACCACCCGGGCCTCCTCCAAAATCTCTCGAACCTGCCTCATATACCTCGGGAGAATCGCTGGTGGGACCGACAACACATCCTCCTTAATCTACTGGACTACTCCCTCTCCCATATACCAGGAGTAGCCAAACTCATGCGCCAGCAATAGGCGCATCTGCGCATTCCCTTCGGTCACCCCCATGTCTTGGATGGTCGTTCCCCAGGGATAGTTCACATGCATTTAACTAAGATAAAGTTAATACTTACATAAAAGAATTGACAAAGAAAATGAATCAAGAGAAATAAGTGATAACTTGGTCGCTCGTTAGGACATTTAAGACTTGACGCATTACAGCTAAGGAAAGAGACATCTTCGACTGTTAGTTGGACTTTTGCCATCGATACATACGGAAGAAGCCCCCCACCCATTCATCACTCAAACCAATAAAATGGGGATTAGGCTGATCACCTCATAGAACCACGTCTGCAAAAGGACAAGAGTCAATAATCAGAAAGAATAAAAAAGGAAATGAAGAAAAATGCATAAAGGAAAAATGCAACAAACGAAAAATACCTCCAAAAGATGCATGGCTCTAGTAAAAGTCTATCGGTAGCACCGGCTGAAAGCATCCAAACATGAATAAAAGGTCGCCAAAGTCAGGCTCCCCTATTCAAAAAGAGGGATATTTGAAAATAGCCTCAAGTATGGTAAAAACCATAAGTGGACAACGTCACCGCTCGATGCCACCAAAAATCCTCCCAACAGTAACAAAATAAATAAACGAGCCATCTAACGAACCTGCAGCCCGTTGCTCTCGCCAATCTACCGACTCAACAAAACCTCTCAAAGAAGATATATAAGGATCGAGTCCCCAATACTATTCGTTCAACATCACGTAGTGCTACCTCTACCACCGTCGGTGTAACCCTCAGGAACCGGTCCACCTTTATATGTGTCCCCTCGCAGTCTATCATCTGCAGCTGCTATACATCAATGGGGGTCACTGTTATCTCCTCAAACCAAAATATATGGTGTGGGTAGTATCCCACCACCTCTACCCCAAAGCGCATAGAACAGCCGTCGAGCGCGGTGTCTCATCCAATGAAGATGCCAAACTACCAAAACCCGCAAAAGAAACCACCCAACGTACCACCACAGGAAGGTGCTCCCACACATATATAAATCCCGTCGTACCCCAGGAGCGAAGACTCGTCGCAGCAATGTCAGTCTATCAAAATAGAAGAGAAACCCTTTGTCAAAAGAAAATGCAAAAATAAAGGGAAAAGAATGCCAAAATAATGTAGTACTTATATAACCCTCAGGGTTACTCACCCTAGATGATCGATGGTGCAAAGGCTCGGGCTGAAGAGTATGATCGTCAGCAACAGGCTCGAATAAATCAAAAGCATTTTTGTTACCAAATGCTAAGGGCACCCTGGCCCGCCACTCTAAGTTTGCCCAATTGTCAACACCTAGCCACGCCATGTGGGTCTAGCTACTAGAGAAATATACCATTTTTAATCTCAAAAGAGGAAAGAATGCAAAAGAAGATCGCATAAGAAAGAAGCAGAAGATAGAAAAGTTGGAAGCTATGAAAAATGAAGAGAATTCACCCCTTTTTATTCGAGGCTAAGAGGTATGCCGATCGGCAGTCCCCTAACACCCGTCGATCGTCACTATCCCTTACCCTTCCCAAGGCAGTCCAAAAGACCGTGCAACTGCCATTTGTCAAACCCTACAACCTGCCGATTGTCAACTCCCTAAAATTTCATGCAAAAAATCCCAGAAAATGCCAAAAAATTCCCGAAAATTCCTAACATTGCCAAATAAATATTGGAGCATTTCTTCACCAAGAAAAATCATTTTTCAAATTCCCCAAATTCCCAGTCGGATTAATACCACATTTTATCCCTAGCTTAAAATCCTAAAAATCAACGCACCCACATTCCAAAACTTGCTACAACTCCACATAGGAATCCCAAAAACCTAAAACTCAGCAGAAGTTAGTCAGCAGAGCTACCCGTTTTCCAGCAGGAATTCCTAAATAGAACGCTTTCTCAGAAAAATTCCTCCAAGAAGCGTTAGATATCTCTCCCTATAAACGCATTTCCTAGCGGAATCCAAAACCTCAAGTTTTCAATTGTCTCCCCAAGCAAAAGTTTTGGACTAATAATTTCAACTTCCCCAGCAAAAGCTATCACTCACCAAAATGACAGAATACCCAGACAGATACTCTTCCCCAATAATCTCTAGAAAATTCAAGATTCCCTAGGATAGTTGGCCCAACTTAAGGTCCTCATAATTGACCTCGAACCTATGAATTGGTCGCTCCCACTTAAGGTCCTCAGAATTGACCTCGACCCTCCGAATTGGTCGCTCTAACTTATGGTCCTCAGAATTGACCTCGACCCTTAGAATTAGTCGCTCCAACTTAAGGTCCTTAGAACTGACCTTGACCCTCAAAATTGGTCGCTCCCATCTTAGGTTCTTATAATTGACCTCGGTCCACAGAATCGGTCCTTCCCAGTATTACCTTAGGTCCTCAGAATCGGCCTTGACCCTCTAAATTTGTCATCCTCATCCTTTTTGGTTCGTAGAATCAACCTCTTTCCCAAAACATCATGTGACCTCTATTCAATAGCTTTCGCTTATTCCAAGCTCACCCATCGAGGGTCTCTATAAACACCACATTCTAAGGCCCGCTAAGTATCTCCTTAGGTCCCTATCACCTCCTCGATTTACTACAAAACCCTAGGTCATACTCCGAATACCAATCTAGAGGCCATCGAGTACTCTTGGGCCCCATTTGACTCTAGTCAACTTCATCGTCAGAGCAAAAGATCAATGATTCTTCGAACGGCTCTAAATACCCTTTCCAACAGTCCGTCCCAAGCATGAATCGACATAGCAATTCAAATGAACATATCATTTTACTACCAAATATCAATCTGGAGACCACAAGTCACATCTAGGCCCTGATTTGACCCCAGTCAACTACGTTGTCAGAGAAAAAGCTCAATGGATCCTCGAAGGGAACTAAAATACCTTTCCAATAGTCTACCCCGTGTGCAAAACAGCATAACCGTTCGGATGAACGATCCATTTTCTCCCAAAAACTGATCCAAAAGCCATCGGGCGCTCTCGGGCTCCATTTTACCAATGTTAACTCTTCAGCTCAAATAAAAATAACTGAAACTTTGAAGGGCAGTGAATACCCTTTCTAATGATCCGCCTCATGCATGAATCAGTCTTACGGTATGGATGAATGAACCGTTTTAATTCAAAAGGTCATCGAGCACTTTCGATCCCCATTTGATTAAGGTCAAATCTCCAAACCGAGCAAAGCACTTTGGAATGTCGAAGTGACTCACATAAAATTTCCGACGGTCTGAGCCGTGTGCAATTCTAACTTACGGTGTGGACGAACGATCCATTACCATTTGACGATCTCTTGTCCAAAGGATCGACAGGTACTTACGAACCCCGTTTGACCAAAAGTCAACTCCCAGACCTGGGAGTGGACAAATTACAGTTGAAGGTATCTGAATTACCTTTCTAACGGTATGCCCCGTGCGCGATTTGGATTTATAGATTTCATTTTACGACTATTTTTTTGAAAAAATCTGCACGGGACTACCGATTGGCAGGTTTATTTCTCCCTGCCTATCGGCAGTGTGTCTAAGGTCACCTGCCGATTGGCAGGGATAGGGATATTGCAATCGGAAGTCCCCTTACCCTATATTAGGAGGGCATGTGTTCACTTCCTTGAGACACCTCAGATCCATCAAAATATCTGTGATCGCAACGACATTCTTCTGAAATTAGCGAAGTTTCCTTATGTGAAATTTCTTTCCATCTTTCATTCCCATCATTTTCATATCGAATTTAGCAAAAATATCCTTCTCTCATCCAACATTCATCTCAACTTACAAGGAAGTTCATCAAGGATCAAGATCAAGCCTCAAGTCTCCAAATAAGGTCCAAATACCCTTTTCTCTCTCTAAATTTCTTTGTTTTTGTATTAGTTATATAAATTCTCAATTTATCTTTTATTTTAGAACATATACATTAACATCTCATCCTTTATTAGTTATACTGCACATACTTTATTTTCTATAAAAAATAAAAATAAAGAAAAAGAGGGTTACACCTACATATTTCGACGGGATTATTCACCACATTTTCTCAGTATTAAAAATACATTTTGTACGCACATACATATAATAAAATCCCCTTTGAATCTATGGGACAAACCCCACCCTTGTGCCTCATGTAAACTACGTGGTCTTTGATGCCTTTATTGGCTACATTGGCATTTCGAGAAAAAACTCAAGACTAGAATCCAATTATCTTATTTTCATATTTTCATCTTTTTCCTATTTTATCTATATAGTATTCATATATATCATGTTTGTGATTCATACTTGCGCATCTTATCTAACACAAATTATCATTCCGTTATAACAATCAATATCTCGATAAGTTCACACATCATATTTTTCTAATTATTATTTGAGGAACATTCCTTTGGATGACCTCACTCTATCATTTCCATGATATGAGTCTAACGATTCCAATCTCCATTTATATATACATGTGCGCACACTTCAAAGAGAAATTAAGGAAAATAATAACATAAGCCCATGAGATACTGAAAGGGTGAGATGGGTGCCTAACACTTTCCCATACCATAACTTAGTCCTCGAACTTGTGAACTATTAATTTCATAGCATCAGTTTGTCTTTGATTCCGCTCTATCAAGGCGGCGACATGTTCTTTCACCTGTTTTGTGAAAATAGGTTAGAGAATCCATCTATTTACATCACCCCGTATCGACGATGGCCAAAGCCCTCCTAATAAAGGGAGCGAGACCTTCTCTCCCTCTCACCATCCCCCGAGACGGAGGAAAGCCCGAAGGGATGGCCACAACGCATTTTTAGGACCGGGGCACACGTCAGCATAAGTGGGCTAGGCATAATGTTAAGTCATATTATAGGTACTACGTTGTAGCGCCACTTACGAGAGGGAGGTGTTGATGTTGGGATCCTATGTCACTAGTGGGTATGGGCCATGAACTGGTGTACTGCGTAGGTACCGCCCCACTTACTTTTGTTTTGTTTTTACCCGCATTATGATTAGAGACTCCTCTGGGTATTACCGATAGAGCACGAACAGGATGCCGAAGATAGATGTCTTTGTGTGTCATACATATATATATGCGAACATATGTATTCATTTATATACACATTGTGGTGTGCCTCGTATAAGAATGCATTTTCATAGTCTATAAATATAGACAATACTTAATGATAACAAAGCCGAATTGAAATAGTGATGTGAAATATTGGTAAAGAAAATAAGTTTCTAATGCGGTAGACAATTATTAATGAGAATAATAATTGGGCGGTATAAGAACATTGACGGTAATTATAGAGAATGAAACTTATAGTCTAATTGTGTAGATTATAAGTTATATAAAATACGCACTGAAAATTTATATGTAACTTAATGGGCAACATTATAGTGTTAATCCGGGGGCTGGGATGTCAAGCATAAATACCCACTTTTAGTTTATGCATAGCTAGATAGCTTTATCGTTACATGTTAGATTCGATATTGGAGTTCATAATTGGCATTTATTTGAGGATACGAGTGGGATTTCTTCTAGATGAGAGGTGAGATACTTGATACATGTGAGTGTCGATGGAGAGACTTGAAGTATGAGTTAGTTAAATTTGGCATATTTATTAGGGAAGAATCCTTGCAACTTTAGGGCTTCGACCCAAAATTATAAATATTTTCCCCCCAGGTTTTCTCATAAACAGGGACATCGTTTTCTCATAAACAGGGACATCATGACTGACGAAGGATCAGACTTGCAATTGCATTGAACGTAGCGAATTCCATTCCATTGATTGTAGTATATGTTATACTTCTTCATTTGGTTATTTTATTTCATATGAAGATTTAACAGTGGTAAAAT
>Ga0181465_100321_pt1 | contig 17845 bp, 16 predicted proteins | sample InSIn3gowninarea_FD_119076 | JGI IMG/M metagenome (GOLD analysis project Ga0181465, IMG submission 119076) | Clean room microbial communities from NASA Spacecraft Assembly Facility at Jet Propulsion Laboratory, Pasadena, California, USA -... ... | reverse complement strand
TTGCGAACAGCGCGATGCGTTGCTGATATGTCGGAAGAAGACAGTGTACTCGTTCTGCTGAGGCCTTCAATGGATCGAAAACGATGGCAATGTCTCGCGGGTGACGACCTTGTCAATGTCGAAGCTGTTGATCTTGACATTAATCCACCGAATGCTTGGCTGGTGTTGCACGATTTTGTCGCCAAAGGCAGCTTGAAGCGTGCGCACACCACACCAATCATTTGGGATGTTGCGAGCGAATACGACCATCCCTACGCTGTTGAGCCATCACACCCATGGGACTTCCAATGGAATGCATGGGACTGGCTCTTCCCAGTCAAAGAAACTGTCTCAAAACCAGACGGAACCCCGTACATAGCAGCAGATGGTGATTCGATTGGAGCAGAAGACTGGGCATATATGTCAAACGACGGACTACAGAGTCAGCTTCCCCTGTGTGAGCTATACATGAGGGAAGTTCAATGCTACGTACCGCGAGATTTCGTTGAGTGGGAGAATCCTCATCTAATGTGCGTGACTCCCAAACAGGACGTTGATTGCCAGGAAGGAAATTGGTTGTTGGTGTTAAAGTCCACAGCGGATGGCGGCATTTGCAAGCTCGCCGATGGCAGGATCGCACTAGTCAACCCTGAGGACTTGTTATGTGATCAGCACTGCATCAGCATTGTGTCACTTAGGGACCTTCTAGAGGGAGGGTACATATGCATACCTGATTCAGAACAGCACGCGTCGAACATTGAAGAGATTGAGGGAGACAGCAGTCACTCAGTGCTATCTACATCAGTCAAAAGCCTGGATGCCGAAGTATCTCACGTATCAAGACCCACGGAGGAAGGTGAGAAGATTCCTTCGTTCGAGGTGCAAGAACGACCTGATACACCCTACTCTGCCATCGTTCCGTTGAAGGACGCAAGAGATTCAGAATTCATCGACGGCCTGGACAAATTCGCCCAGAAATTTAATCCTCATTATTCGCAAGTCAGTGCAAACGGTTCGGACCACCGCGACAGTCTGATCAAAGACTTTGGGCCTTTGACAGGTGTCCAACCTCTACGGGTGATCCGAAAAGTGGACGAGTCTTTGGCGCTTCCACAGATACAGCCATCTCCGCCAATATTGCCCTCCTGCCAAGCAACTCCGGAAGATGAGAGTGGAAGTATAGCAGCCTCCAATAACGAGGCTCCTGATATCGTGCATCAGTGTTCTGAAGCAGACCAGGAGCAGATGCTTACATTTATTGAGGCCCACGAAAACATGGCATCACAGGAAATAACGGCCCTAACGACGGCGCCATCCCCAGAGACGATTCCGCAAGCGTCGAAAGAGTCATCAGTCCACACTGAGGTGGAAGTCCCCACAGATTCTCCAACCGTGGAGCCACAAAGCACAGCGAGCAAGAAGTCTGAAGCTGCTGAAATTGCAAATACAGGTGCAACAGACAAAAACCAGCTGTTGATGAAAGAATTCGATCAATACAAATTAGTATGTTCAAATGCCTTCCGTAACGTTTCCGAGAGATTGACCATGTCCTGCAGGTCATCCAAGACGATCAACCCGAGCGAGATCAGCAACGTGATCGATCAATTGAACATTTTCAGAGCAATGTTGGACATGACGAAACTGAGTGCCCCGAACAAGACGTCTCCATAATTCGCTCTCGCAAAAGACGGTCTACGATTGACAACCCTACATCCACCGACTCAGATGCACGGCTACCATCGTTCTACGATAGTGGTACCAAGGCCGTTGGATCTAGTAGCAGCGTGGATTTATCTCCGACCACTTCTGGCACTATCCGAAGACGATCCACTGTCGCTATTCCATCATCACAGATGGTAGGGTTAACAGACTATCTTGCCAGAAATTCGCAGGTTGATGATTTGAAACCTAAGGCCAAACGTGGCAGCAGGCAAGTATATATGTCAAGGTATTCGGTGGTAAGGGGTCATTCAACAATGATGTTACAAAAATTGCTGGTGCCAGCGATCGAGAATCTGGAAAATAGTGAAGAAACTGTTTCCAATATTGGTGAAGAATCAGCGCATGGCCAAGTACTTGGTACCAGTCCTGCGACAGAACTGGCGTCAATTCTTCCCCCTTACGAGCGCATCATTGACGATTTCTCGCGTTATGGCGACACTGAGGACAGGGTACGGCAAGAGGTCCGAGACAAAAGAATGCAACACTTTGCAGACCTCAAAAGACAGCAGGCAACAGAACTAAATCAAGCATCTACCATGGCGGACAAACCACCCATGCGAATAGTTCTCCGTGGGGAGGTATCACCGGGTGGCCCTTCATGTGTTGAAGATGGCCACAGAGGTTCTCTCGGGCAGGACTTAGAGCAGTCAGCGCATCCGCATTTGAGACTGGAACACGTATCCAGTGTGAAACTCGCATACGAAGTTATTCAGAACCATGCCAACGTCGACGGCAAGTCTGAGCAACCTCCTAATACAGCTGAAACGACATTGGTCGACGTTCAAGCGCAACACGATCACGAACGTGCACCAGCCTTACTAACCAGAGACATTGAGGAATCGGTTTCTGACATGTCTCAGCCATACGAGATGTCGGTGTGGCTGCCACTACCGGTTGGCCATCGGTCAGGAAGTCCACCATTGATGACCGTCTTCGAATCGAGTTCACCGCGCAAGTCACAAGATCTCGAAGCTACGGGGCAGGTGGCTACTGAAGGATCATCTTCCAGTACAGAAGGAGCAGTCTCAAATGCACTTGCAGCCGTGACTGCTTCGTATATGCACTATCTTTGTCAGATGATGCTACTCTACACATTGGTGATCCGTGCACGAACCATGGTGGCCCAAAAGCCCGCTGACTTGTGTACGTCTGAGCAGCTTGCTGAAGCAACCGTGTGCAACGATGAGAATGTGCGACAATCGAATGATGCAGTGCCGGAGGAAAGTCGCAGCATTCAGGTTGAGCATGCACTCCCCCCAGCAGGATTTTACAACTGCATGCCAACGCCCCCAGAATCCATGCACAGTGTCGAGATGCTGCGTTCGCCAACATCCTCGTCTGAGGTGCAGATAGGTACAGGTCATTTCACGATCTCAGAAGTTCAAACAATTGGAAATTGTTCACCTGTACACGAGCAGCAACAACCACCTGTCTACCTTGAAAACTCGGCATATAAAACAATTGAGGATTGTCCACCCATACATGAGCAGAAACCACCAGTCTATCTGGCTTGCTCAGGAATCGAGACGGTGTGGGACTGTACACCCGTAGATGAGCAGCGACAACCATACTCTTTTGCCTCCTCAGCATGCCAAACGGTCGAGGAATGTTCACCTGCACAGAAGGAGCGACAACTATTGGTCTATCTTACCGACTCGGGGGTTCAAACCATGCAAAACTGTTCACCTGTACACGAGCAGGAACGAAAACCAGTCTATGTCGCATCTTCTACATGTCAGACGATCGAGGATTGTTTACCCGCACATGAGCATCGACAAGCCGAGCATACTTATCAGCACCACGTGGATCAAGTTCTAGACTTCTACAAGCCTCAAACTACGGTGTGCTTTCCAGACCAGGCTCTTGGAGGACAGCCAGTAAATATTCTCGAGGCAGATGCGCCAAATGGGTTGAGAATAAGAACCACCCTTTTGCAAGAGTGGATTGGGATCTGGCAGCTAGTATATTGGGTCGTTATGGGATGGATGTTCTTGAGTCTTTGGAAGGCTAGGGAGGAATGGTTAGATGTGAATGGGTTAGGGTTGAATGCTGTACTCCAAGCAAGAAGTGACAGTATTGGTGGATGGGAATGGAGTGGGTGGCAGTGGTCTGGGTGGGAGAAGCTGGCAAGAGGCTTGGATGTATGATGTTGATAAGAGTGAAGCGTTAGCGATCGTTCCATGCCCTGCTACGGAGTTGCCTGATATCGATCAGCACGGTTGAGACTACTAAGAAATTATTCCATGTCGTGGACTTACACTACATATAGAATTGAACAGACGGATACCCCTTGTTGTGACCGGTTTGTCGATTCCTGATTTAGTGTACGGAGTATCAGTGGTTGCATGTTGCCCGTTAGCTTTTATCGATTAGGTCCACGTCATCCTTAGTTGACAAGTTCTTTGTTTTCCATGTCTTTGTCCGTGCATCGCGTTTGATATGTTGCTTTACAGGAAGATCGCTGTGATAGATGAAAGTTGTAATCCGCCTATCATAAAAACTGTGAGAATCGCCTGTAAGCATACAACCTGATATGACATGTTGTTCTATTCGAGGAAGAGCGGGGAATAAAGATGTGGGGAAACACTGAGCAGATACTAAACTCTATTCGGATACGGCTGACACTCCCCTGCACAGCCCCCCATCATTTCCTTTGCTGCAACGTGAAACAAGGGTCTCCTCTTGTACTTGTGTGACGCTGGTTCGTACCATGGCCACTTCGTTGTCGACCACTGCATATCACGAACAATCATTCCTTTCCTACGCCTACCTTTCCTTGTAGTTAACACAGAACACCTCTTGACCAGCAATTCTACTATTACATCTGCGTCATCTCACATTCCCTACCATTGTCAGCTTGTCCAATCGAAAGCAACCTCCTCCAATTCTATTTGCGTCGGCTGCCTGACCTAAACATGGTGCGACTCACCGCTGCGCTGGTCGCTGGCTTCGCAGCAATCTCAACAGCCTTCCTCGTTCCTTCGAACTTCTTCGACGATATTGTAAAGGATACGAGATTTAGCGAAGAGCCCAAGGACCACAAAGACCTTATCCACGCATTACTAGCAGAAAAGACGGAAGTCATCAATCTAGACTGTCCGCAATGTCCATTTGCCTTGGCTCACACCGAAAACCGAGATGCTGGTCCTATCGGCGACGGCATTGTCTGGGTGCAAGGTGTCGAGAATTCAATTCACTTGGAGTTCGACACCCACGAGCATGGCTTTCAGGTCAACGGACATCCTCTTTATCCCTTCAAGGCTGCTCAAGCCGCCAGCACAACGCTTGTCAAAGCAACCCAAATCCGGAAAGATACCCAAGAGCGATCAATCGAGTTTCCTCTAAATTTCGCAATGGAGATCCTCCCTACCGTCACTTCACCACACAAGGACAATGTTGAACTTGTACCAGTCGAGTTTACTGTTCTTGCTATGAATGGTATCCCGGTCAAAGTCCCGACCATCTCTATCAAGATGATCAAGACACTCAACGACGAATACGTTATCGCCAAAGTCACAACAATTCCATTCAATGAGACACCAGGTGCAGAAAGCTGCGAGACATCCTTATCGTGGTCCTTTTGTCGTGTCCGAGCTATTTTCGCTGCCCGTATCAAGTCCATACTCGAGTTGGCCAAAGAACATACCAACAAAGCTCACGAATGGGTTCAAACAAAGACAAAAGGCTGCAAAGGCAAGCGACCGCATAAGTTTGGCCGTCCCCATCACGGTCCTAACCATGATCAAGACAACGAGCACGAACATCGCCCACACCATCACCATGGAAGTCACCACGCGCACCACCGATATCATCGTGTGGGTCACATGCTCCACCAGACCTTCCGCTTCTTCATTATTCCCGCTCTCCTCGGTGTTATTGGCGGCCTCGCTGCAAGCGCCATAGGAATGTTAGTCGGTCAAGCTATCGTCTTCTTGTGGATTAGAACCTATCGCAATGGTGAACGTGGTCCACTTCGAGTCCAGGAGATTGTCATTGTTGATGACGAGAAGGATGGGCTGCTCGATGAGACCGATGAGGTTCTCCCGGTATACGAGGATGTAAGCAGAGATATTGAGGCTGAAGCTGCGCCTTTTACAGATGAGAAACACTGATGAATGGGTACTTGACATGCTACTTCAAGAAGGACGCGAATAAGGAGTTGGCGTATAGTCGTTATGAGCATACATCGTTGAACGGTGGGCTCAGAGATTGAAGTGTGATTTGTACATGTATTTTTATATGACATGACATTGTGATTATGATTCTTGTTCTTATCCAGATCCACAGCTTTTACAGTGGTCCATTGAATACGCTCCGCGTTCCCTACTGACGTTGGTGTCGCCCTTGTACTTGTAGCTTTGAACCCCTAATCCATTTCCTACACGATATTCCAACCGATACCTAATAAAGGACCTAGGTAATTGAATAACACAAAACAAGTCAAGGCGGTCTGGAGGAGCAGTAAACAAATATCGTATGGCATCATGTCATGTCAGAGTCGAGCATAACTATCCTATCTCATGTCTAGAACGTCCAGATTTGCCCTTAGTAACCCATTCATTCACTGCGTTTCGAGAATCCCAAAACGCCCAACAAATCCATCACGTAGAACCTTCCAAACTAGTAGGATGAACGCATATTGCATACCCTTTTTAATGGGAGCTGAGACACCAGGTTTCAACCAACGAACCAACCGACCGGACTCTAAAGTTTCGACCCCCCTTCTTTCTTCGCCTTCTTCATCCCCCCCACACCCTCGACCTGACCGCCTTGGATAAAAAAATCGGGATAATGGAAATCCCGTCCCGTCAACGCCGTCCTCCAAGCCCCCCCATCAACAACAAGCACCTCCCCATTAACATAATTCGCCGCATCACTAAACAAATAAACCGTCGCATCCGCAATATCTTTCACCCCTCCCCACCGTCCACTAGGAATAATCTTCCACGGCTCCTTACCCTCAGGCACTTTCTTTGCAAGACGGTCCATACCTTCTGTGCCGCCGATGGGGCCGGGGGAAATGACGTTGGATGTTATTCCGAGAGGGCCGTATTCGATGCAGACTTGAGAAGACAGAGCGTCGACACCGGCTTTTGCGGCGACGGCGTGGGTTTGGAGCGGGGTGCCGTTGTAGTGCAGGGTTGCGGATATGAAGATTATGCGGCCGGAGGGGGTGGAGGTTTTGGCGGTTGGGTGTTGAGAGGCGGAGGTTATTAGGTGCGGGAGGCAGGCTTTGGCGCAGTTGTAACTGCCTATTAGGTCTATGTCTATCACTGTTTTGAAGGCGTTGGCGGAGAGTTGCGACATTGGGGCTAGGAAGTTGCCTGCTGCGCCGGCGCTGTGTTTGAATTAGTTATCAGAGGCGTGTGCGTTTGTGGGTGTGAGTGTGGATGTGTATGAGTGAGTGCGAGGAAAGGGCAGGAATGGAGAGGTATGGGCTACTTACATGCAGAAGTCTATGCGGCCGAGTTCTTTGACGCATGTTGCGACAGCTTTTTCGAGCGAGTCCATGCTGCGGACGTCGATGGCACCAATACCAAGGACTTTACTGCCGGGCCGGGCGGTAGCGATGTCTTTGGCCATGCCTTCTGTCTTTTCGACATTTCGGCCGACAATACAGGCGTTTGCGCCTAGGTGTACGAGAGCTCGAACTTGGGCGGAGCAGATGCTGCCGTTTCCACCGGTGCAGAAGACGACTTTGTCCTCTATGATATTGAAGCGTTAGCCATCTGTATTGCAGTCGGTTGAGCATTAGTGCAGCAAAGGAATGTGCTGGGCTGCAGTTATGATTGTTGGGGGTTCGTACTGAAAATGCCATCCTTCCAGATGTTGCTCACGTATTCTGATTTGTCAAGAGGCATTGTCCTTGGGGTGCCTGTCCAAGTCTTCGAGGACTTGCTTATGCTGAAGTTGCGGGTTTGTTGAGTGCCTGTAAGGAAATGTTTCGGAGGGTGCTGGAGAGAGGACTGCAAAGGACACAGCAAAGATCTGGAAGAGGTTGAACAGGAGAATCTGGTAATATTTGAAATTGTTCTATATGTATGGAAGGACTGCGGCCGTAAGTAAGCCATGGGTTGTGTGGTGCAGACATACTGTCGGCAACGATGCATAAAAGCAGCAGTTTAACTACAACTGATTAAGGTTCATCATAGCGAGATGCCGAGGTACGGGCCCACCAACTGCAACATTCGTATTGATGTCGAGTAAGATGGTCGGACCGAGCAGTGCTGTCAATCCGAATGTTTGGTTTATAGGAGAGAAGAGGACTGGCATGTCGCCGGCTGTTAAGCTGGCTGGCAACAATGTCACGGTTATGCTGGCAAAAAGGCACAAGTACGAAAAGGCGTTGTAGGTAGCTTACAATCGCGGTGCATTTCACGCGTCAATTGGAGCTCGTCTGGGGTAATCCAGCTTCAGCCTCGTACACCATCAAGCAAGGCTCCGCATGTGCAGGTTCACCCGCAGGCGCAGGCAGTTCGCTATGACATCTACCATACCGAGTACACTCATCCACGATCGCCTCTCCGCTTCTATAGCAGAAATATCGTCCTTAGTTCACAGCTGCATCTGAGCGCGGACTAAAGAAAGAGACTATTGCTTATTCCTTGTCCCCTTCTGTAGCGACAAGCTCAACCAAGCATTCTGAATATCGATCCCCACCTACCGTAGCACTCTCTCGACAAGATGGGAGTGTGTCCCATAACGATTACGAAGTTCGTGGGAACGTTCTCACTAGGTCTCCTAACGGTAAGCCTCATCACCATAACCCCATCCCAAGCCCAGTGCGCAACCACATCAGCAACCCACCCAAACCACTTCACGCCAACATAACCCGTCCCATCCAACCAACCTACCTCCCTCCCTCCCTCCATCAACCCACAGCATCCCACCCCAACCATGCCCCCTCCCACAATCCCCCCAGTACCTACCTAGCACACTAACACCTCATCCCACAGGGAACATCCTACACCCTCTCAACCCTAACCCTCCCAACCCTCGCCCTCCTCCCCAGCGCCACCCACGCCTCCCGCACCCTCTCAGCCCTCCAAAACAGCACAACCCGCACAACCCTAACCCTCGCCTCGATCTCCTCCCTCTCCCTAATAACAGCCTACACCCTCGCCAGCACCCGCAACAAACACCCGTACCTCCTCTGGACCGCGCTAGTCAGCTTCATCGGTGGCCAGGGCATAGAGTACTACTACAATGGGCTGGCGAGGTTTCCGGGTATACCCGCTAGTTTTCGCTCCTCATCATCCAAAAAGTCTGCGACGCTACAGCAAGAGGATGGTATCACGAGAGGCAGAGCAGCGATGGGTGAAAGCGAGTACGTCAGTGTTGAACGACGCGAGACGAGTGGTGGAAGTAGCGGTGAGGATTATAACGACAACAACGCTGTGAATGGGGAGAAGGTGGAGATGGAGATGGCGAGAGAGAGGAAGATCCAGCTTGTGAGGACTGTTGTTAGTGGGGTTGGTTTTATGATGGGTGTTGTTGGGATTTGGGGTGATGGTGCTTAGGTACCTTAGGTAGTTTCGATTACGATTGGGAGCGAGTACAAGGAGTGGGGGGTAAGTAGGTTGAATCTACTTCCGGTACGGTATTCGAGGTGTTCACCAGATTACGAAGCTGTTCAATGGGCCATGAGACTATCCAAGTTCGAATCAACGAAAACACCACCAACTAACTAACGTAGGCGACACACCAAACAAATTCAACCAACAATCTTTTAAGCAGGCGCCATTAGGAAAGTTTATCATTGAAATTCTGCTCATTCTATAGCTAGCTATGCCTTCATAACAAGCAATACACAAAAACTACCTATACTCCCAGCTACTTATACCTACCTACTAGTATCTTAGTTATGCACGCCTACTTATCATTGATGTTCGTTGTGCATTTTCGTCCAAGAGAGCATCTCAGATGATCTGTTCAACATACTTGTCTGCAGCGTCAGCTGTATCGCCTTCCGCTAAGACGGATCCAACACTCGTATTGTATCAAACCGCTTTCCGCACTCTCCTCCATGTCGTCCTCGTGGTCGTTCGTGAGGTTCGTGTCGGGAGCGTTGCTACGGTTCGATCTTGCTGGCCTGTTTGCACGTACGCGTGGCTCTGATGTCGATTGGACGTTCGCTATGCTCCTGCTGCTGCTGCTGTCGGTCAGTGAAGGTATGTCTGGCAATGAATAGTCGGCATCCAGAAAAACAAGTGGATTTGCAAACTCCGCTGCCCTGGTCGTGGCTTGTGAGGTTGATTGTGCCGAGCGATCATCCTGCTGATTTCCGCGCTGGCTCAATTGTGTTCCGCTTCGTCTTTCGCGATTTCTTGTCCAGCCGCGCGAAAAGAAGTTTCGTAGTATTGATTCTGCATTAGTCCTTGTTTCCCGCTCAGCAATTTCCCACTCCAGTCTTGATTCCTGTTCATTCCTAGCTGCTCTCCTTGTTCTCAACTCCCGTGTGCAAGTTTTGGCTGGTTCGAGCCTGGTATTTGCTCCTTGACGATTCTACTGCCAAGCGGCTAGATTCACACCGCCCATGGCCATCACTCCGCCAGCACCTTGCGGCCCGAAATCCGAGTTTGGTGACTCAGCAGCCCATTGTTGTTGTTGAGCCCTGAAGTCTTGGTTCTGCGCTGTCTGTTGCCGGTGCGCCCCGTTCACATTTGCACTTGCGTTACCGGCAACACCGTTGGCCATCTCACCGCTTGCACCTGGTGCTTCTTCACCAAATGCCACATCTTCGTCTTCAGCTGCGACACTCAGGCCTGCAATGCCCCATCCTACAGCATCGAGCTCACGCTTGAAGAAGTCACGCTCTTCGTCGTCGACCTCCTGGCCGCCTTCCTCGTCTTTGCTAGTCACATCATCATCGTCGTCTGTGTAGGCGCCTGGTTTCCGATTCCGCTCCTCCTTTACCTTCATGACATCTCCGTAATTCCTCTTCATCCACCAAAAAGTCAACCCTCTCAATCCCCACTCCAGCGGCACTGCTTCCTCGAATTCACTACTGTCCTGCACTGTAGCGCTCATCCCCGCTCCTGGCGCCGCATCATGCATGCCAGCTAACCACTCATCGCGTAGCTCAGGTCTGCAGTGAAGGTAGATTGCCGTGATGACCCGCATGTTGCTTTGGCGCCACTTGCGGCCGCAGTATGGAACTTGGGACTTGAAGAGCTTAAGTATGTACAGACTGAGTGTTGGCTCGGGTACGCGAAGGATGCGACGAAGAATTTGGGCGGATTTGAAGCTGACAAGTAGCAATATGCGGTGCGATTTGCCACGAGTTAGTTTTTGCAGGATGCGTAGGAGAGAAATAGCGGTGTGAAAGTTCCTCGTACTGAAGGCACTGGTCGGGAGGGGTGTGCTGGGGAAGTTATCACCGATTGGGTTGCCAAGTTCATCAGCCAACGGTGGCGGGGATGTAACGAGTTGTTGTGTCAGTGTGGTTGCCATTGTTATCGTAGGACTTGATGGCTGCTGAGGTTGTTGGACACTGTCAGAAACTGCGGTGGGCGAACGACGGTGGCGTTGGATGGCCGGTGGGATAGCATCGTCCTCAGGATCAGAATTGTGTGTCAGTGATGTTGGTGATGTTGGTGAGAGGGGTGGGTGGTCGGAATGGATCTGGCAGTAACGCCAGAAGGAGAGATCATCGCGGTCGTAACGGAAGGCAACTAATTCTTCGAGATGCTGGTGGGCAAAATACTTCAAGGTCAATTGAATGTAATTCGAATCGAGTAGCAGTTGAGTAATATATTCGAATTTGAGGATGTGACTTATCTTGAACCATTTGAGCATCAGAAACAAGGAGGCTGAGATCGCTTTTTGGCTAATTTCGCGAGTACGGATGTTGTCCAAATCATCAAGAGATATCTCATTCGGTCGTGGCGGAGAAGGCGGACTTGGAACCTGGTTTGCTGCAGGTAGATTTGTGGCGGACTTGTTCCTTGCTATTCCACTTTGTGCCTCCTGCAGTTGACTGTTCCTTACAGCAATATCCTGGACATTTGTAAGCATGATCTTCATCATGACGATAATTAGTGATTGAAGGTCTGGTAGGGCTCGATGGAAGTAAGATTCTACCGCATCCATTCGAGCTTGCAATTCTGGATCCTGCAGCTTATCTGCTTCTGCATCTTCATCCTGTTTGAGCTTGGTGTCAGTTGTCGTCTGTCCCTTGTTCCATCCCCGATCATACTTCATGAATTGATCTCTTTCCTTCCACAATTGGCGCATAGCACGAGTCATCCGCATACGGCTTGCAAACAGCTCGCCTGCTTCAAGAATAGACGCAGGAACATCACTGCCTTCCCATTTTCTGCCGACCATTGAGTCCTGGAATTCGGTTGTGCCACTACCACCGATATTATTGCTGGCATCATCCAGGGGTGGATAGAGAAATGGAAAGTATTGATTCGTTTGGTAATTCTGCTTCTTTCCACCTTTTCCACCAGGACCACCAGGTGAAGGCGGCGGTGAGGGAGCAGGCGTTGCAATGTGGACCGGCTGATGCATGATAGATCCGCTTGATTGATTTGTTTTGTGAAAAGCATCGAAACCGTCCGCCCGAGCAGCATGATGGGGCAAGGGTGGAAGGATGTTTCGCTGATCAGTCTCCAGTGGGATCAGAGGAAGTGGTGGGTTATAAGCAGGGTATTTCGACGTAATTTCTTGCCGGAACAGATGATAGTCAAGTGGGGAGGCAGTCAAGATGGGCTTGCAAACGTCTGTCGAGAATGGATCATCTCGAGGCTGCAGAATCCCTTTCACCCGTTGCAAATAATCTTTTGTATCTCCAAACACCAACAGGATTGATTTCCATAGAAGCTGTACAGCATGCATGAGGGGTATGTTGTAGGACTCGTCCCATCGCAGGCGTGATATCGTCCGTGTCATGAACACAAGAAAATTTGGCTGTAACGATAGCATAGCTAGTCGTAGTTTTCGACCTGGCTCGGAAGCAAGCCGCGAGCGGGCCGACTCAATCACTATGTAGAAGCAAGAGAAGCAGAGCGAGACCTCACAGTATTGCGGATCGTCGAAAGCGCCTTCGTATACTTCCTCACCCTGTGTCTTTGTTTGCGTCTCCACCAGCGGTCGCTCCAGAGCATTTCGCATACAGTCATAGAGAGGTTGCAACAAACGGACCTTGAGGATTAGATCGGCATTCTTGTGCATCCATTCTATCTGAAGAGGATTGCCAATTGACCCGTCGTGTGGTTGCTCGTTGTTAGTTGACTCCACGCCGGCTGATGTGGTCCAGATGCCTGACAATACATACAGTATTGTTGCTACAGCACGTTGTCTCGTCGTAATCTCAGCACTACCGAGTTGTGGAATCAGTCGTGTCAAGAAATCAGTTCGCTGCTCGTGGTCAACGTCGGTCCAGATAGCGTCTTTTTGTTTCAGCACAGAAGCAGAGTAATTCTGCCATGCTTCTTCGAAAGCTTCCCGAGCAGCTAGCAAGTAATCACGATCCTGGTTTGGTTTCGTGTAATGAAACCACTCGTCAATTTCGACGCTGAAATCTTGAGCATCTTCATATTCGTAGGCATATGCTTTAGCCTCTGGCTTGATTGAGAATGCATGACCGAGAAGGTGCTTGAGCTGTGGTAGATTCAAAGAATCTGTAGGATCTCCTGACTGGTTTGAAACATCTGGTGGTGGTGCAGGAGGCGGTTGTGACGGGGGGGGTGGCGGAGGAGCAGAAGTTTCCCTCCGTAGAGCAGGTCGAGGTGGAGGTATAGGTCTACTGGTGCCACTGAGAGCACTCAAAGGCTGAACGCCCTTAGGTGACTGTATGGTCGTACCTGTGTCAACTTCATCGGCTCGAAGCAGTAAATCCTGTGTTTTAGACTGGTTGTTCTCGTTGTCCGCGGATTGAGATGCCATCCTTGACTAGTCACGCGTTGAACCAATACTCCATGTTACTCGTACCAGGCTTTTTTGCAGAGGAGAAGAGGGAGACAGATTATGGTAGCATCACTAGTCATGCATTGACCATGAATGCCAGATCTTGAGGTAAGTTGAATCTATCGAGTTGTACGAGTTTATTGCACGCCAAGCAGGAAGTATCTGATGTTTATGTGCTCTTAAGTTATCGCCTGAGGGTCGCGACGTCCCGCGTTAGCAATCATGTGAAGCTATGGGGTCATTTTGAATTGAGCATTTGCCGTTCGTCGAGCACTAATCTGCGCCAGGAGCAACAACTCAAGATTGCCAAACTATCTGAGCTCACCTACCGTTTGTAAATACTATTTACAATGACATTCATCAGACAGTAGACTTGCAGTTCAATTATACACCGAATACTGTTATGATGAAGCACGGATTCGATTGGAAAGTGTGAAAAATATAATGACACGGCTTTCCTTCATGATCAAATCATCTGTCAATTCAGATCGACAGTTACACAGCTTGCAAGGCGTGGGTGTACAAAAACGAAGACAGCAATTGCACCAGCGAGAACATGCAGAACAACATTCGTTCTCAAGTACGGAGTTATGGAAATCAAGTGATTGATCATATCGAGATTTCAAGCATTATCATGTTCTTTCATTAATATACATTCTAAGCTAATTTTTTAGCCTAAGGTCGGCAGCGTGGTAAGCGTGCTCGAACATAGCCACAAGGACCAAACTTCTTGGTCAAAGCTGGAATCTTAGACTGTAATCTGTTGTTGGTTTCTTGGTGTCAATTAATCAATAATCCTCTCCTTAATCTCTGTCACCAACCAAAATGTCCAAGGCACCCTTGGCAGCCTTGACACTGACGTAGTTTCGCTCACTATCTCCCTTCTTGCCTTGGAGCCCGCCAAGGACCTTCTCGACAATCACGTCCTCACCCTCAAGCTTGATGCTTCCGGCAAGGCCTCGTGCATCAATCGTACCCTGGAAGTTGTCTGGGTAAGTGATCATCTGATCACCTGAGATTGAGGTGTGGTATGCTTTGAACAGACGATTGGCAGCAATCGAGTCAACATAAACACGAGCAGGACCAGAACCGACCTTGGTTGAGAGCTCTGCACGGTTCTCCTCTGAAGCAGACTCAAAGTCAACGTTGAGGTAGATGGAGCCCTTAGCAACATCGACTGTGGTGGAGTTGTACACAGGCAGAGAACCCTTCAAATGACCATCACCAAGTTTGATGTTGGACACTCCTTCATTGCCAGACGAGATGTCAGAGATATCAAGCGTAACATTGCCTTTGGCAACATTGATCGAGGTTTCGTGACGGGCTTGGGTAAGACTGCCGTGAAGTGCACCTTGTGCGATTGTAATCGTTGTTGTGTTTGTGTGTACAGCACCTGGCTTGACAAATCCCTTTCCTAGTCTGATAGTGAACTCGCCGATCTCAAGTGATTTGGGGAGAGCAGAGTAATCGACCATATGTCTTGGTAGATCGAGCTCAAAGGACTCAAGACCGAAAGTACCAATGATGTTGGAAGGAATCAGAATTTTGGCAGCAGCCCGAGTCTTGAGCTTCTTAGCACTTGTTGTGTCAACGGTAATGTAGCCATCCTTCTCTTCAACGCTGATATCATTGTCCTGGTCAACCTTGTTGGTCTTAATGTCGAGGTCGATCACGACTTTGTCGGACAATTTCGAAGTCTCGAAGATCACTTTGCCGAAAGCTTGTGTTCCCTTCACGGTGAAGCCAGAAGCCTCAGCTGGTTCAAGTTCGAAGTGTGTGGTACCTTTGTACGGAACCCACTTGTCACCTGGTGGGAATGGGTGCTGGTGACCGCCATCGTCACTGCCAGAGATTATGCCGTGGCAACCTCTTGAAAGTTTAGCGTACGATGGTCCATGTCTGAACAAGGAGAGGATGAAGAAAACGCTGAAAACAGCAAAAACTGTTTTGACAAAGCGTCGAGCAACGCTTGGTCGCTTTTCCTGAATGATAAAGGTAGGAAGGGCTTCCACATCGACCAGTGGAGCCTTCTCGACAGGATATTCGTTAGCTGCGTAAGACATGTTTGAAAATGAAGTCTGACTGTGAATACGAGAAGTGCAAAGAGAACAGAGGTACATCAATGCTACCTATAAAAAGAAGGAAATGGTGTTGCCTGGAAAAGCTAGTTTTGTTTCGGGAAGATGCTACCGCCATCGTCACTATGCTGACATCACTTGTACCTCATCCTCACTTGCCACAGACTTGCCACAGCTCCACAGCCACTCCAACCACCAATGTGCGTCATGCTCAAGAAGCTCGATCCACAAATAAGAGGCACAGGATGCGCGACACTCCATTGATTGATAATGTGATTGGACTAAACGCCAGTTTCTAGGCTCTCTGTGGGCAACGCAGCTCGACGTTGCCGCTGGTTAACGGTTTCTTCCGTGGAGACACAGGCAATGGATTGCTACTACCAAGCCCTTTACTGCGCCTACATGAGTTGTTTTACAGTACATTCTGTGCCGTGACACAGCATTGATCCTGCCCACATACCTGCCTCTTTTACCTTACGTGGAGTAGGCCATTTACGTTCCTGGTCTTGCAACCTCTATCCTGTGCTGTAGAGTGACAAGACCAGGTCATAGAGAAGTACAAAACCAATACAATAGCATCACTGCCACCACATCTACAATACCTCGAGTTTTTACTGTACACACATGCCACATTAAAACCTATACCTTGGTAGTCATCACAGATGGGGTCAGGCGTACTCCTGCCACGATATTTTATGATGATGCTTCGCATCTCCGCCTGTCGGACACGGCATGAGGAGGTGGGGTTTTAGTGGAAGAGTGGGCACAAATGGTTGGATTATGCGATGCAGGGTCGTTTATCGTACTCGCAGGAGTGTTTGTGGGGGCACGGTTTATTGTTTGTTGAGAGTGTTGTCGACTCAAGAGGATGGACCATCTACAAGATTCTACTGTAGTATAGAAGCCAAGCATGACTTACTGTAGTAGAGATGTGTTCATAGTCACCGTACTATATGCTTTAATAGAAGTAGATTCTGTGAAGTCAGCTGTCTCTTAGCTATGTGAACCAACAAGAGCGGATCTATCATGTCACAACTTTATTGTCAACGGTGTATCGATTGAAACAATAGGCCACTCCCAAACGCTCATATGTACTAGTTTGTGTCCCATTCGTTCCAGATAAATCGGGGCACAGAAACGAAATACCTATCGTGAAGCGAGCCGCGAAACTCTCCAGAAAAGAGCCGTAAAATCTATCTATGTTAAGAATGCCATACAGGCCGTGAATCATTCCTTCTTGAACGCTTTTTGGACAGCATTCAGAATATCCAATTGAACAAGTTTTCCTTTGCGAAGCACACCTAGTGAAAAGTTAACAACAGCTGCACACTCACCAAGCACAGCCATGACTTACCTGATAGAGTCATCATACCATGTACCATCCCCTCATAAATTCTTGCATCAACCTCAACTCCGAGTCCTTTCAATTGCTCGGCATATGCTAAGCCCTCAGTCGACAGCACATCTTGGCCTGCAATAGCCACGAAAGTCCTCGGCAGCATCCGTAGCGCTTCCTCGGGCGCAAAGCACGGCGAAACTCGCCAGTCGTGCGCCTGCTGTGTGTCCGCACCGAGGAGATACAAAGCCCGGAACCACGCCATACGATTAGGCGGTAGCCATGGTGCATGCTGATGTTCGGACCACAGAGTTTCCACAGTTGCGGTCTGGTCGATGACCGGCACAACAAGCACTTGTAGTGCTATAGGGATGGCAAGATCAAGGGCTATAAGACAGAGCACTGCGGCTAGGTTGCCTCCTGCTGATGCGCCGCCAACAGCGATTTTGTTGGAGTTAATTGACAGGCTTGTTGTGCCTTCTTCGCCGTGGACCCACTTAAGGGCTTCGGTAATGTCTTCGATCGCAGCTGGATAGGGATGTTCGGGGGCCAGCCTGTATCCGATGGTCGCAACAACACAGTCTGCGTTTCGACAGAGCATAGCGCAAAGGTCGTTGTCCCCATCGATGTCTCCCCCAGCGAATCCTCCACCATGCATCCATAGGAATACAGGCCAACCTTGCGAAGGCGGCGGTCCAGCTGGCGTGAAAACACGCAACTCGAAGTTCGAAGATGGTCGAATGTCTTTTACACTGCCGACCTCGACGATTGGGGAACCAGCATATGGCCAGTTCTGTCGAGACATAGTCCTTCCTTT
>Ga0181465_100291_pt2 | contig 17914 bp, 20 predicted proteins | sample InSIn3gowninarea_FD_119076 | JGI IMG/M metagenome (GOLD analysis project Ga0181465, IMG submission 119076) | Clean room microbial communities from NASA Spacecraft Assembly Facility at Jet Propulsion Laboratory, Pasadena, California, USA -... ... | reverse complement strand
GTAGTCCGGCGGGATGTGTAGATCTTCGTGGAGAAGCCCCATGACAGCATAGACCCGGTCAAGTGGCACAGTGCAGTTTGACCCCACACCCAGGCCAAGCGCGCTATCCCACGAAAGCCATCTCTTGCGAGATTTCTGATCTACGGTCTCCCTGGCCCGTTCGATCATCTTATCACGCCGGTAATCGTTGAAGGAACAAAGACGTCTCTCCACATCCTCCACGTCTTCATCATTCACGATCGTCACTTGCAGCCACTCGTGTATGTAATTTATCACTCTCTTCACAGCTCGGAGGTCCCAAAGTAGTCCCGAGATGACTATCTGATGTTGGGATGCAAGCACAATCTCTTGAATGATCCAGAGGCGCTTCCAGTAAGGTGTTGTGAGAAGTTGTATGTACAGACTGTACGTAAAATGACTGAGGAGAGGCTCATCGGACTGGAGGATTCCCTTATGTACTGCAAATTGTGTAGTGTTCATTTTTTGAGTCGGACTTCCGCAAATTAGCACATTCAAGTCGACTGGGTACCTTGCTAAGATGCTTTGTCTGGCCTCAAGGCTACTTTCTGATCACGAATACGGCCATACCAAGGTTGCTTGGGCGACCGAGTACAGCCTTCGCATTTGACCGACCTGATGGCATCTCTCAGTGTGGTCGCTTTGATTGATACTGATCTGATCGATCCAGATCCATTCCAAACTCCAGGATTCGGTAGACTGGCAAGCTTCTTCCAGAAATTCGAATAGGTTTCTTCTAACGGAAACGATACCCAGCGTCACACTGTCATAAATAGAGATTTGCGTTGTTGGCGTTTCATCGCCCCAAGTGTATGATAATGCGTTGAAAGGCTGTCCATCATCCAAACTGGCATGCCGCAGTGTGAGTGTGATCGGAGCGCTTTTGTCAGTTGACTTTTGGACTTGGAGGAGCCTTATTTCGTGAGATTCAGGGTGCAAGGGGCGATACCCGTAGCTGCTCATTGCGATGCTGCAGACGTTAAGCGCGGCAAATGCGTCGTGTTCATGTTGAGATGCCAGCCGTTTGTACAAGTGAAGCTCGAAGCTGAACTCGAGATAAGAGTTCAGAGACTGTGCTCCACATTTTAGCTTAGCCTCTCCGCATCAGCTCGCGATTACTTTGTTATTCGCTGAACTGGGCTGTGCAAAGAACGCTTGCATTTCAACAGCCCCATGGCCGCTAAACCGTTAGGATATCCCACAGATTTGGGCGCAACAGGCGATTGCTGAATGCGATTTTATAACAAGACGGACACTATCAGGCTGCCGTTTGAGGCAGCAGCGCGTTGTGAGGAAAGTCGAGATCTGAAGAAGGCTGAGTGCTGTGGCGGGGTTCTCTTGGTAGGCGAATAAGGCAGCTGCAAGGCTCGCACAAACAGAAGGCAACACATGCTGCCAAAAAGACAAGGTAATGATGAGAGGGGAGCCGAGCAGGAAATATCGTGTGACTTGGTAGATTGTCTATCAATATCTGCAACACGCTCAGATGGCTTGGACACCTGAATTGCCTCCAAAGACAAAGGACGCAGTCACGCACTCCACTTTAAACCGTGCTCAATATCTAGAAGCAGTAATAAGTCGTTGTTGAGCGAAACTTGAGTCTGGAGGTGGCAAAGCGCTCCAGCGACAAGAGTTGGGCAGGCCTTGCCGCGCCTATCAAAGCGAGACGAGACGCAGGGCACCTCTTCGGCTAAATTGAGCCTCACAAGTCACTCAGCGGTGTCAACACCAGATCACAGACATTAGAGCACGGCTTCCTCTCATCACTCCTCCCAGCTGCTGCATCCAGATACCAGGCTATAGAACGTGCAATTTCATCTTTTGGGCACGTTCCTCCACAAAGAGAAATCGGCGTCGTAACCCCAGATTGATCGAATCCGGGGTACATCAACAAGTACCTTCGGCAAGCTCCCCGAGCCACGACGCTTGCCCTCGACCAGCCCGTCCCGGACCGCTCACCGCCCCCTGCGCTAGCAAATTTGTTCTTCGCGCGTTCCGTGGCCTCGCCTCCTTTCCGTCCTGCCCCATATTTAAACACATCACGGACATTTGGCTTCCCCACATTCACTTCCAGCATTTCACTCACTTTCGCTACGCATTGACTTTTGTCTGCGACCTTTCGCTCAAGTCTTTAGTACTTCAATCGCCTTTACACCTTCACATCTGAGCGTTGCCGCTATAAAAACCACACACCCCTATAGAAACCGCACACCTCAACGGTCCAACACATCAAACCCCAAACCCCAAACATGTTCTCCCGCATCGCAACCCGCGCCCCCCGCGCCTTCGTCCGCTTCAACTCCTCCTCCTCCTCCACAAGCCGCGCGGCACGCATCGTCGAGATGGCCGGGCAAGTCGAGAAGCCCAGTATGTCCTCCCACTATCTCACCTACTCATCAACCTGTTACTAACACCTCACAGGCGCACTCGAGGCTTCCGTCCCCGTCATGTGGGCCGTGTGCGGCGCTTTGACCTACACCGCTTGGAACAGGATGGACGGGCGCAAGGGCGACGACTCGGTTGAGAAGTTGATTATTGTTTAGGCGGTGGGCGATGAAGGTGCGGCTGCATTTGCGCCTGCATACATGGGCATGGGACTGGGATACAATGGCGTTCGATGATAGACTTGCTTTCTTCTTGGATTGGGATATGGTCGGGGCACTGGCATGTGCAATCGGGATCAGATAATGAGGTACGATTGGGATGGAATGGGCTACACAATTAACAAATTATTGGCTTCGCCAACTGCTCACCTTGTACCCCACCATGACGCTTATAAATACGATCGGCTATTTGGGACAGGATGTTTAACAAGCCCCTCAATGTCCTAGGTCTGCCATGGTTATCGCAGTGCAGCGCAAAACTCTAGAACCCGCCACTATCACTGACTAGACTACCATGACGTAAGAAGAACAGACGCGGGTACCCCTTGCTTCTTACACAATAGAAATCTGGGCTGGCCGATTAGGGTCGTGACAGGCTGCGCGGTGTAAGTTTCCAACCGCCTCATAACGGCCAAGCGCTGCGCGATTACACAGGGCAAGCGAAGGGTGTCAGGCCTGTTGATAGTGGCTGATGTGAAAAACTTCAATTGCCTGCATTTACATGGGTGGGTCTGTAGCCAAGAGTGGTGGCCTTGTTGTGCGCGACGCTGGCGTTACCGTTCTCTAAGGCTTTCTATGGCAGACTGTCAGTGTAGCTGAGGATTCTGCGATCACAGCTTGCGTGAATGGTGCTCTTTGGAGCCAAGCTGTGAGTTTAGGGAGCCGGGCGTCTGAACATGTATGTTTGCGTGTAAAAGGGGGTTGTTATAAGTTAATAAATCGCAAATGGCAAAGAGTGGATAAGTTAAGGCATATTAGCAAGGAATGTAATAAATGTGCTGGGGTCCTCGTAAAGGACTTGTTGGCAAAATATATTCGTACCGGTCAACAATTACACGTCCGCTCTCTACACCCAAGGTTCGACTGCGCCATTCGCACAGAGCAAGGACTATCAGTCCTGGCAAGTCACCACTACCCAGCAAGGCCATATCAATCTTGGAAAAAGCGATTCTAAAGAGGGGTATGATAGGCGAGTTGGGAGAGTAAATTTTCTTTCCAAAGATGCTGAATGACATTATCCAATTTGAACTTCGTGTAAGTACACTACTACACAGGTCTACACGCGAAACTCTAACCCAAATGCTGCTTATCAATAAGACATAGCTTGGTAGAAACATTTACACTGACAGGCTGCGGGGCTGGCTTGTAGCGGTGTACTGCCGCTCAGCTTTACAGGACGGACCTGGCTCCGAGCTGAATGTTCAAACGTGGTTATATCATCTCTAGCGCTGCACGCGATATCTGAAGTCTGGTCGAGAAAGACGTCCCTCCACGTAAGGACAACAAGCCTCTAGCGAAGGTCCGCCACTGTGGTGTTTGTGTCAGGTACAATCATGCCGGTGATTCAAAAGTGGTCTCGGAGAGCCGTCTCAGCTAGCCACAGGGCTGGAGTGGACCCACCGTATTCACACCGGAAGCTTGGCAAAAAAGCTTGGCCACAATTTCGATAACTTTGGCGAAAGCCTATCTTCCCAGCTCTCAACATGGCAGTTGCAACGAACGTAACGCATTGTCGGTGCTTAAGCTGGTCTCTACAGCGAAGACAGGCTCAAAGCCTCTAATAGATACAGTAAAATCGATGGAAATCACGTACTTGAAGAGACCGAGGAAAACTCACAACATATGATTATATCACTCGGACTATCAAGTTTTTGTCTGCGTTTAGAGACACTGATGAAATTCTCTACGCTCTAATCGACAAGACTATATAGGGCTGACGGGTAGCGAACCGATATCAACCCACATTCATGTACATTTCCGGTGTGGCTACGCCAAGGCAAATTGAGGATTGAGCCGCCTCCATACCAACTGACTATTCACAAACGTCTGGTATGATTCCTACACAATCTCTTAGTTCCGGTGTCATCGCTATGCCCATTCCACCATCGCATCATCAGGCCATTGTACATACACATTGAGTTTCTCTTGCCAGCTGAGGATAGCAATACCTCGACTGCCATGACTAGCAGGTCATGATAATAATGGTCCAGATTAGCGGGACTGCTAAAAAGCCCCAGACCTCAATCTTGGTAGGCGTCGCTGCCACCAATAGTTCAGGCTTGCAGTCATTGCTGGGAACGACGCCACAAGGTCGCACCTAGATCGCCATGGGAACACGACTAAATATAAAACGTTGCTCTGCACTGGCGGTAGGGAACTCTGTCCATAGTTTGTTGTTCATATTGTATCTACAGTTTCGGCGAAGACCATTTCACAATGCGTCATCCCCTCGCTATCTCCGGCCTCCTTGCCCTCGCTGCCGCTGCTCCACAGCTGATCAACATCGATGCTGTTTTAGACGTCCCCACCCCCACGATCTTGGGACCCAAGATCGAGGAGACGAAGCCAGCCGCGGTCTCTTACAATCCCATTGCCGCTGCTTCTGCGGTCGCAGCCGTTGTTAAGAGCGAAGGTGCTGTTGAGAGGCGCGACGTCGACGACCTAAGCAAGCGTGCGGCTTGTAATCCTCTACCTCCAGGGTAAAGCATCCCTAGCCCTGTATAAAGCAGTGTAGTTAATGTCTGTAGCTACGGTCCCACTGTGACTCCGGATACTGCGGCGGCATTCTCTTCGTTCACCGATCTTAGCACAATTGCTCGCGCCGCTGCCATCCCATCGGGCTATAAGCAGTCCTTCGTGGACCAGAAGGGAAGCTCACAACAGATTGGCTACCTGACATACAAAACGTACAAGACCTATGATGTACAGGGCTGTGCTGATGCATGCGATGGCGAGAAGTACTGCTTCGGATTCAACATCTTCTTCGAACGCGACCCATCTCTTGAGCCGGGACCCGGTTGCACTGACCCTCCCTCTACCACCACCATCAAGTGCTCTCTGTATGGATATCCAGTTGTAGGCAAAGCTGCCACCAATTTGGGTCAGTGGCGTCAAAAGTTTCAGGTTGTAATCGCTGGTAGCAACGGTTACAGCAAGCTTGCTAAGCCTTTGCCAACCGTCAAGGGCTTCAAGCCTCCGACAAGTCTGCCAGCGGCTATCAACGCGCCCCTCGACAATGGCTACAACACCTACAACGGCATGCGTTTTCTCAATACCAACCCATACGACCCTGCTCTCTGTGCTGCTGCCTGCCAAGCCCAAACAGAATACGACAAGGCCCATCCCGACTCTGATGGCACATACAGGCCTTGCAACTTCTTTACCTCGTACATCCTCACCCGAAACGAGGTACCGCTGGGTACTTACTGCGCTCTCTACACGCGGAGCTGGGACTCCAGCTACGCCACCAATACTGGCTATTCTGATGGCAGCGACAAGTATGCTGTCATCAATGTTGGCGCGTATGAGATCACTAGCCTTAGTTCTGGTGGTTCTCCTGGACAAACGCCCACACCCACACCCACACCCACACCCACGCCCACGCCCACGCCCACGCCTGCGCCCATGCCGGAGTCGATACCTTCTCCTCCTTCCAACCTGTTGTTGAATCCAGGTTTTGAGGAAACCACAACGGATGGTGCTTACAAACTGCCGAACGACTGGCAGGGCACAATGATAAACGGCGGTCGAGTCTATGCCGAGGACGACCAGAAAGACCAGTTCCATCCGGGTGCCCACGCTGGAACAACTTACGCGTAAGTTCCGTCGCATTAAACATGATCATACCGTACTGACATCGGCCCGCAGAGTAATGCACTACATCGGCTACCTAAGCGACCCTACTCCCGTACTGTCGCAGTCAGTCAAAGGCTGGGACACTTCGAAATCCTACTCTCTGACCTTCTACTACAACCTCGATTCATCATCAATGGCTAATGTCGATTATTGCACCCTGTCCGTATTGTTGGGCGATGACGTAATCCCCCCTTACCTGTTTCTCCACCAAGCTGATGCACGGGACGGGACCTGGAGGCAATGGACGATCCCGCATCTGTCTCCTAGATCGGTGGAGAAAAAGCTATCGTTTCGGTATGAATGCCTGCCGATTGAACCTAAGGATCGGTATCAGGATTATCTGGACAGCTATCTTTATTTGGATGATCTTAGTGTGAATGTAAATAGAGATCAGTCGCCCTTCTAGATGACGGTTTACGATAGAGATAGCTCTGGTGAATAGTTATCTACTGTAATATGAAATTATGTCATGTTTTTATCAACAGTCCACAAATCCTTACAAAGCGCGAACTGAAGGACCGGCACAGCCGGCTTGAGTGATGTGTTTGACAGAAAGCGCAGAGCACAGAACCTGCATCTCGAGCCCTGCGTTTTCATAACTATTCCCGCGAACGTTCAATAGCATTGCGGTTCACTGCGAGGCTCTGATTGGATAGATATGCCCAAGATGGTGAGCTCCCTGCAAAATCGCTGGGCCGCCAAAGATCTACGATAGCTGGACTGTTTCTTCCAAAAGGCATCTTGATGAGCAAGAACAATACATCTCGACAAGTATGTGTTTACGGCTAGCAATTGCAGGACAGTCTCACCGATCGTAGTGAAAAGTAACGGCCGTTATATCGATAGTACGCTGCAAAAGATTTATGTAATATTAGTTTGGTTGATAATGTGTTGAACATCATCAAATAAGTGCGATGCATTTACAGGTCTAGAGTACAGAGTCGTACAAAACTGTCGTACAAAACTGTCTTACAGTGTGGTCCACAGCAGTTGTGTTGCACAAAAACAACAGACGGTAGTTTTCAGACAAACACGCCTTAGAATGCCACTAAAGACACGAGGACTTTCATGCGACCAGGCTTTTAAGGGCTAGAGTATCGCAGCGGCAGTAACGGAGGCGATGGGTGGAATTGATAAACAACAAGTTCCATAATCTATGATGACTGTGAATTCCCAAACAGAATTTCGTTAGTGACCTCAGTGCAGGGAAAATGCAGTAAAATCGTAAATGTCCCAACGATTGAGAGCGCCTTGGTGGCTTGTTGATTTTTCAATCTCCACAATTTCCACATACCATGAACCGATTATTCACGCATCACAGATACATCACCTTTGATGTTATAGGTCACTATGTTATCATGTAATATTCTAGCAGCTGTAACGCCCTCGAAATCCTTGAACAGGTATCCGAGAACGTTTCATGCCCCAATCCTGGTGCCGTTCGTCGTCTTCAAGTGTCGATATCACGCTGTCTAGTGATTTATCCAGCCCAACCCTTTGACATTCTATCACGACATGCAATTAGTTATCTAAGCCTCTTGCCGCACCCTGTCTGTGATTTCGGACGACATCAGCATCCACACTATAATTTTCACCTTCCACGACGATCCGAGACATACAAATGGGGGGCCCTAGCACTGCCGTTTTAGTGGACCCCACTTGCGCGAGGCCACTCTGTCAGTCATGTATGTATGCAAGGTGGCTGGGAATTAAGCCGATACCTATGGCTATTTTTTCCTCTACGGTGCCAGCATGTGTTCGACATGAGAGCCTCCTGTCGAGTTCCTACATGTTGATTTCGCAATAGAATAGACCCGGTGTAAATAATCACTTCTTGTAATGCGAACATCCCTCCTGGTATAGAATATAAAGGACATACAGGTTTGTGCAACGCATCAAATCAAACAGGCGCATTGACGGAAACTCGATGGGGACCATAATGCCAAATTGAGCACAGCCATTCCAGATACCCGGTCACCGACCTACAGCACTGGCGACTCACCAGCTCCGACCGCTCACCAAGGCCTCTTGGAGGATCCAAGCTGCAAGAAGCGATGTACGTTCACGCCCAATAACATATGTTTTCTTTCCTCACGAGGCTCCACAACGATGTGCTACACGCCCATCAAGGCCCACTGAGTAAGGTTGTGTCATCCCCACTCAATTTTGCAGCATGCTCGGCGGGTAATCGGAGCTGGCATCGTGCTGCAGACTGGGTATGCCCAGGTTCGTGACTAGGTAACGGCGATGGTCAGGTACGCTGGTCTATGACCAGCAAATCCTGTGGCTAGCTAACGGACGCTTGCTGTTTGGTACGTGCTGAACAGCTACTTAGACCCTTCTTATAGGCATTAGCCTTGTTGATCGTGCAGGGCAGAAGCAGAGTGGGCTGCTGGCCGTGCGCAATGAGTGACCCGATCCGGTGTACTCTCGGCCCGAGCACCGCCCAAAAGGAGGCGCACATCAACCAAACGTCGACAACCGGTCCGTGACTTCTCGACCAACACTAGCATCACAGCCACACGAGTGCGCAACAGGGTCGCGCATCTTCTTGATCTCGGTCAATTATTTTCTGTGCACGACAGGGCGGCCCACATGGGGATGTCCGCAGCCTCACCTGCAACGCGTTCCTGACTACAACTGGACGCGCGGCGTAACTGTGCAGGGTTCTCTGCCTTTGTGGTGGTCTGTCAGTTAACGCTCATTGACGCCACACCCTGCAAAGTCCTTGTAATATCACTATTGCCAAGGTGCGCCATTGCAAGAAGAGGATCGTAAGGTTAATATATGAGATTTAATACACGATTGTCTAAGGCATGCGCGTACAAAAGATCCCATTACAATCTCCTCGAGTCTATCAATCGTCGAACTGCTTGGTCACTACGCGGATTAAGAACATCCCGTCCGAGTATCGAGAACGTCATCGGCATTCGATCCCTTCGACGCCGAATGTTTAGACTTTCCTATCAGGCGGGTTTGATGGCCCGACGCTCCTCAGCATAACGGGAAACTGACCAAGGCTTGTGTCATTCCAATAGAGACGAAAGGTATTGTCGTCGATCCGGAGTGCGTAAAAGTTTGACTCTAGGGTTCCACTCTCTCCAATCAAGACGACGGTGGATCCGTAAAGGAAGAAGCCGGTAGTGATGGCACCATCAGTGGATGCATTGCCTGCAAGAAACCCAACACGCTTGTCGGAAGCGGTGTTGTCCGGGACGTAGAATGTCGTGTTGGACCAATCTGCCGCGGTAGGGTCGGACACATGCGTGGTGTTGGGGTTGCCAATCCACATGTTATTGGTCTCACGAGAAACTGCCCATTTTCAGCACGGTACCAGCAGACGAGGTTCATCAGAACTTACAGGTAACAGGAGCTGCATTACTGCTGTTTGACTGAGAGGCGTTGCCAACGTACGCATACCCTGAATACGTCAGAATTATCACCGTTGAGCAGACTTCAGGTTACATACCGTCTGCGTAATACAAAGGGAATCCGCCCATGCCACCTGGAGCGTATCCATACAGTGTGAAGTTGGAGGATTCAGCACGTTTTTCCATGCCAAGGGCCAAAAGAGGGAGTGTGCAGAGCACAGCAAAGCGGGGAAAGAACATCTTGAAAGGTCGGTTGATCGAGATGAAGAGAGAAGACTGAGGTAAATTTTGAGGAAGAGGTAACGAGTGTATGTATGAGCCTGATGCTGCCGATTTCAGAAGGAGGGAACGGGCAGAAGCTTGCGGTAGAGTTTTGTGGGAGCGATCTGCGTGCTTTTGTCTTCGTTCAGCAGAAATCTTAGCAGAAGATGGTTGCATTCTACGTAAGCAGCATTCGTCACCCTCGAGGCTATACTTACTGCACCGTGCAGTGGTTAACGTCAGTACTCCGTAAAAAGCCTTCAGGCGTACACATCGGCCTCACCTCTCAGCAATTAAGCAACGCGTACGCATTGGCAATATGTGCTTGGCAAGGACCGTCGACCAATCCGCCTGCGCCTGGTTATGCATGAGGACAGGGTAAAGCCGATAGTGGAGATGAAGGTCTGTGCTCCTTTACAGGCCAACACGTGCCACACCAGTCGTGGCTAACACCAGGACACCCTTGTCGAAGCAACTCTGCCTCATAAGGCTGGTAACTTAGTCAAGAGAAACAACGTTTTGACTCCACAAAAGGAGGTCCACGATGTTCGCCCCACCTGTCTTTCCCAATGCACTATTAAACATAGATCGGATGTTTGGATCCGAATCCCCATTGCCGCGTCATGGTGTATGGATTGCGGCCACTGAAACGAGGCCGCCCTTGAGAGGACTGCGCAGTGATTGTTGAGGTTGGATGGTCAGAGGGTAAGCATTTGCAGTCGCCAAAGCCCTGCAGCGATACAACGGTATCTTGATGCATAAGAGGTTGGAGCACCTCACCTGTTCTCATTCAAACCAACACGATCGTTCCAATCATTGCATCTTCTTCTCACCTTCATTCAGATACAAGTTTCCTTCTAGCGAGCATTTTGCTATGTCTCTTCGGTATCTATTTACCGCAGCCTGTTTGCTTCGCGCAGCGCTTGGACATCCTTCATCTTCAACTCCAAAGCACCATTCGCATCATTTGTTGTCAAGTAGAGATGTCTGTTCAGGCAACACTGCATCTACTCGTTCGGAGTGGTGCGATTACTCGATCGACACCGACTATATGACTGAAGTCCCCGATACCGGCGTGACCCGAGAGTACTGGCTCACTCTCGACGACGTGACCGTGGCCCCTGATGGCGTCTCGCGTTCGGCAATGGCTGTGAATGGGTATGCAGCATACAATTTTCATAAGTTTCGATCCGGCTGACGACTCTAGCACCATTCCTGGGCCAACTCTGTTTGCAGACTGGGGCGACACAGTTACAGTTCATGTGACAAACAACCTTGTTGACTCCCAAAATGGCACTAGCATTCATTGGCACGGAATTCGCCAGAACCACACCAACGATCAAGATGGTGTCGTTTCGATAACGCAGTGTCCTACCGCTCCACAGAACACCTTAACTTACACCTGGCGGGCTACTCAGGTAAGTGAACACTATCTGTCTTAAACTATTATCGGTTGTTGACTTTTCCTTTACAGTATGGTAGCACCTGGTACCATTCTCACTTTGCCTTGCAGGCCTGGCAAGGAATTTTCGGTGGCATTGTCATTAATGGGCCTGCCACCGCCAATTACGACGAGGATCTTGGCATGCTCTTCTTGAATGACTGGGACCATCAGGTTAGTGACTAGACCTCTACATATTATCGAGAACTTCGAGCTGATCAGTTCAGACTGTGGACGAGCTGTACATGTCGGCACAAAGCTCTGGGCCTCCCACTCTTGACAACGCTCTCATCAACGGAACCAACACCTACGACGATGGCGGCTATCGCTACAACACATCCTTCACCTCCGGCTCCTCCTACCGCATTCGCCTCGTCAATTCTGCTGTCGATACCCACTTCAAGTTCATGGTGGACAACCACACCATGCAGGTTATTGCCTCCGACCTTGTACCCATCACGCCTTACGAGACCACTGTGCTCGATATTGGCATGGGCCAGCGATACGATGTCATCATTACCGCCGACCAAGCCGATGTTGCCGACAACTTCTGGCTGCGCGCCATTCCACAATCCGCGTGCTCGGATGTCGACAACTCTGACGATATTCGCGGCATTATCTACTACGGTGACTCGCCCTCTACACCGACTACATCCGCCTACTCCTATGATGACAGTTGCGACGATGAGACCGACAACCTTGTTCCATACATCAGCAAGACGGTTGAAACCCAGTCGAGCACCAACGTTGAGGCCGCATCTGTAGGATTCAACTCTGATAGCCTCTTCCGCTGGTACCTGAACAGCACCACCTTTGTCGTTGATTGGGAGAACCCTACTCTCGAGAAGATCCTTGATGGCAACACGACATTTGCAACTTCCAACGCCGTGATCGAGCTCCCGGATGCAAACGTTTGGACATACGTCGTGATTGAGACCACGCTCGCCGTTCCTCACCCGATCCATCTTCACGGTCATGACTTTTCGGTACTCGCCCAAGGCTCCGGAACGTACTCGGACTCTGTCTCCCTCAACTTGAGTAACCCGCCTCGCAGAGACACGGCTATGCTGCCAGCCAGCGGTTACCTTGTCCTCGCCTTCGAGACCGACAACCCTGGCGCTTGGCTCATGCACTGCCACATCGGCTGGCACACGAGTGAAGGCTTTGCGCTGCAGTTTATCGAGAGGTACGACGAGATTGTTGCGCAGACGGACGAGTCGCGCTTGACAGACAATTGCGACAGCTGGACTAGTTTTACCACGGAGGCGAGCATCGAGCAGGATGACTCTGGTGTATGATTGCGATATTGGTCTGGCGCCGGCAGTTACTGTCTTGCTTGATACGTGTATCCCAATGGTGTGCTTGAGTGCTGCGGCGCCGAGCGTTGGCGTTCTCTCATTAATATTTATTTCCTTTTGTCGAGCTCACGTAATGATTCAGTCATGCAACAATATCTAAAGCTGTCTATCTGACCCGAACCTTGCTATTTGATGATATGCCACCCGTTTATTATGATTCTTCGTCCATTTGATGCCTGGCATTCAGAGGTCTGTATGATCTGGTGGTGGCCTCCGTTGTATCACATGAGTTTCAATGAGATTGATAGACGACGTCGCACCGTCTAAGGTTGTTGATCCATGCTACCCAGAGCAGTGAGATCCATCTCGGCATTTTACCACCATACATTTCCCATACTTCTGACAGTAAATGTCCTTAGATCTCGCGTGTGCTGGCGACATTTCTGTATAATTTTGTTTGCTTCACTTCCCATTACGCACTAGCGTCCTGCTGCGCGCTGCATAGAAGTTGGTCAATGAATGGGCGCCAGGGTCCAGTTGTTGCCTGAGAAGTCTCCACATTGCTGCCTTGTGATAAAAATGGTGGCCTTGCAAAGTGCATGGCTTCCTCGACTTCGCTTCCTTGCAAATCTTGACGAGCAGAGAACATGCATGTGTACTACAGTGACGGCGAATCCGAGAGTTCAGAAAACACTTACGGCGAGGACGGGCGCGTCATTCAGGAGCTGTCACCAATTTTGTGCAATTCAACATATGCCTGCGGCGGCACCGTTTTGGTCGGCAAGCAGTTTGATCAGCGTCAAGACAATATCACAGAGCCAGTAGTTATCCGTTGGGACGCTGGTAAACTCACGAATCGATTGACTCTACCCTTCTACCCAAGGACTGCTGAAAAGACAAAAGGTGCAATCTTACAGGGGCTTATCGATGACATGGAGCCGGCCAGTTTCGGTTTTCAGGGAAAGGAGATTGTCGACGACTCTTACAGAAAGGCTATGAAACTCGACGCCTCTGCCTTTGCAACCAACTTCTGCCCCTAAAAAGTCGGCTTCATCGATACACTTAGATGCTTTGCAACGGGTGTCGCCGGATAGTAAGCAAAGCGTGACCATGCAGACTGGTACAAGCTCAATGTGAGTCATATTGGTTCGATGTGAACTACTATCAGGTGCCAATATTGCCATGTAGATTTACGAAAGTCCATCGGGCATGTTCAAGCCGCATGTAGATACTCCACGTTCGGAGCTGCAATTCGGATCCTTGGTCGTCTGCCTGCCGACGGTTCATGAAGGCGGTCAGCTTGTTGTTCGGCATCGGAGTCATTCAGCAGTTTTTGACTGGACGAACAACTCTTCAAACATCCAACGGGCAGCATTCTATGGAAACTGCCAGCATGAAGCCGACCAGGTCATCTCTGGTCACCGTATCACACTCACAACTTGCATTGGCGACGTGGAATAGGAGAGATGTGTGGCTTCAACCGATTCTCAACATAAAGGAGCTTCCTGCATACCGTGCAATGGTTAACGCTCTATCTAATCCTCTCTTTTTCGCTGAATGTTGACTCCGTTCAACCCCCCTTTAAGTCTTGCTGTCACTGACCGATCATCAGGGGGTACGTTCGGTACAACATGCTCGAATACTTATGCGCACACCACAGACAAGGGCATTGGATCTCTTCCAGGCGCTTTGAAGGGGTTTGATAGGATGCAATTCGAGATCGCGCAATCGCTAGGCCTCGTGGTCAACATCCGCCCCCGGCTTAACTACTCAGACTTCAGTCAGGAGCTCAACTCTGACTACTGTAACAAACACTGGATTGGAGAGAATCTGAGCGTTCCAGTCGCAACAGACTATGGTAAGTCTGAGGAAGACCGTATGACAGACGTCCTTGCCGACTTTCCGACCGAGAAAGGTCGTATCAAGTGGTCATATAACAACTTTAATCAAGGTGGACATTACGACATGCAATTCGCGCATGTTCGAGTAAGTAACATAAATCAGATACAAAGGTAAATCACCTAATTTGTGTTTATAGCACGGCAAGGAAGTTAAAATCGGCTTTGCGTACAGCTCCTGCGTGCTATTGCTGCGGATTCCGTCGTATAGCGAACGGGTGACGGCGAGTACTTCCGACCTATTCATAAGAGCTGAGACTAACATCATCAGTTGGCTGAAAAGCATGGATACAAGTTCGATTGTCCAGAAGCCTAGTCGTTTCTCGGCTTCGACACAAACGAAGGACCGCAAAGAGTATAAGCGGTGGCCCCCAGCTGTGTATATATCGCAGGGCAGATCACATTTGATTACTGCAATGGCTATGTATTCAAGACATAGCACACCTTGATGGACAAGAACTATGCAGCAACAGCCTTTCAATAACTACTGCAGATAGCCGAGGTTGCGATAATAGGAATGGTCATACAACTTGGTGACAACCCAGCATTTGTACTTCACTTTGGTGATAGTCACTCATAAGGACTTTCAGATATTGCATTGTTTGGCAATTTGGAATACTCAATACATCTACGGAAAAGGCTATACAGTGGTGAATTGTCACAAGGTTATGGCAAGTCAGTAGTGATCTGGTAACTCCAAAAGCAATTCAATTTCCATTACGCATAATCGTTACAGATGGAAGTACGACCGCCGTAATCTTCTTTCTGTTCAGTAGTCTGGTCACCATCCACTGGAGTTTCAATTGATGTGAAGAGAATGACTGCGTAGCAGCGGTCAGAATTCGGGGTCTCGTTGAGCGGAATTAGGGCAAAACTATTACAAACTGTCGAGCCAACAAATGCAGGGGAAGAAAAAAGCGTTCAGAATTTCGAGTACCTCAACTTCGGATGAAAACTTGTCTGCCAAAATGCAGCCGACGCATAGTATATTCCCTGATGACGTTCATCCTGCCCCTCCCAGTATAGACTGGCTAATACGTTTTAGCTGAATTCTCCGTGTCCCGAAATTTCATCTCTCATACATTCCTGAATCGCTAACATCTCTGGTTGGTGTTTGAGTGAGGCTCTCGATGTGTAGTCTGGAATACTGGGTTCTGGTTGCGTGTCGAGCTGCGCGGATCTACACTCAAAGACCATACCATCAATTTTGATCTTGCGAAAAGCTCATGCAATGGCGATGTATCACTTGTAATCGAACAATTCAAAGCTGTTGTTCGTTTTACCAGACCTAGCAAGGTATGGCTCTGATTCGATAGCATCGAAACGACAACAGCTTCTGACCGGATACTGTGGAAGTATTCGATGTTGGCCAATGGGAAGTTGTGTTCTATCAGATGGAAAGTCATCGAGACGTCTTCCTCGTCGCTATAGCCCGTATTCTTGTGCTGTTCCAGGCTTCCGATATGTTGAGAGCCTCGACTGGCACACATTCTCAGGAAGCCATGCTTCAGGTTCGGAGTTGCAACTGACACTGACGTCCTCTCAGAGATCGGCTCGTGTATCCTCATAAGGAGGTGGATGTTCGTATTGTGGCGGAGCACTTGGATCTGCGGTACCCGGTCTAATCGCGCGCGTCGGCCGGACAGGCGGATTGTAGCCTCCGCCTCCTGCACTATATGCCGATGCCCATCCCTCAGTATGCAGTCTGAATTGATGTCCTATAGCAAAACGTTGTCCTACTTGCTGACCCCAGTTGCCCACTCTTTGGCCGACTCTGCCGAAGGGGCCCCTCGCTGAACGCTCTTGACGGCGCTCAGACATGGCCCTCGTTTGAGTAACAGGAAGTGAATGAGGTGGCTCTTGGATAACTGAGGAGTCTCTTGGCGGAGGGGATCCAGGAAATGTGACGATATCGCCCTGCCGAACGATGATAGCCTGGGTGCCTGCATGATCGTCATCGGAGACTTGTCCCTCCTCGCGCTCTGGAGGGAGCTCTCTGCCTTGGCCCCTCATCTGGTACTCCAATATCGGAGGCTCATTTGGCCACTCATTGTAACTTAGCCACCCATTGATGTCGAATGGATGGAATTCCCTTGGGCCAAAGCTCATTACCGTGCCACTGCTACTTGCATCACCTGAGGCAGAGCCGTGGGATGGTGGCAGATCTTCAGATCGGGGTCGGTTAAGGCTGATGAGTGAAGTTTGCTCATATTGGCTTGCTGTGTCAGCAAAAGTTGATGCGACTTGGAGTGTGTAGAGCGGGATCGATGACGTCGTTGACTGCGCCCTCGTCGGCTCATGAATATCGTCGTCTGCCATTATCACTTTTCAAGGACAAATTTACAATTCAAGTTTCTTCGAGCCCCACTCGCAGCAACAGGGTAGTCAAAGCATTAAGCAGCAAGGTAAAGAAGGAATTCAAGGACCAGGGGATATACACTACTTGGAGCGCTTTGAGAGGCTGAGAGCCCCACTATTATAATTACGTTGTTGATCCGTAAGCCATTGTCCAATGACAATGGACCTCGGCTAACGATTTCACAACAGCAGACGTGGTAGGGTCTGTGCTGATCGCTTTGTCCATCCGAGTCTCCAAGCAATGATGCCATCGCTGTACGCACCCCTCGCCCAGAAGGGTTGCGCAAGTGAACAGTACAGTCATATCCGAGGTACACACGAATACAGTTCCGACTCGACAACAACTCTCATCGATCTCTGCAGACCCCATTATCTTGTACGAGAGAGGTAGCGTCCATCTGGAAGCCTGTGTGATCATCTCTAAGATGGACTTTCAAGACGCGGGCATCGAGCTCAAATGATACCACAACTAGATATGTGGCACCATCTTAGAATATTGAACATCATTTGAAGGTTTCGTAGCCGATCTGACGATTTAAAATGAGCATAGATCGTCCCACAACAGCCTTTCGACCGACCACATATGCTTTGACCACTGGATGGTCCGCCAGCACATCAAAATTATTGCAGCAATTCTCTGGTGTATCGCGTTACCGGATCTCATTCCACAATATCCCTCGCCAGAGGTCCTATCTCTGTTCGCGCTTTCACAGGAGGCATCCATGGTCGTCTCATATTCTCTAATTAGGAAGTATGATGAAGTTTCCACACAGCGACTAAGTCATGCTGTATCTCAAAATTGCGACTACAGCAACGAGTCACACATTTATGTGGTGGGCACGATGCAAATGTTCATTTGCTTTCACTTGGATCTGAAGAAAACAGGCCTTCTCACTCTCACCGGCTGGAATTTTGCTCCAAAATACCGCCGCGTTATTAATTAGACTTGTAACCTCAGAATTGCAAGCTATTCCCTCAATGAACCCCTTCTCTCACCAACACTCAGCTGGTTTCCCAAACAACATCCGAT
>Ga0181465_100317_pt1 | contig 17944 bp, 12 predicted proteins | sample InSIn3gowninarea_FD_119076 | JGI IMG/M metagenome (GOLD analysis project Ga0181465, IMG submission 119076) | Clean room microbial communities from NASA Spacecraft Assembly Facility at Jet Propulsion Laboratory, Pasadena, California, USA -... ... | reverse complement strand
CTCTCATCGCAGAGAAACTCCATTTTCACAACCAAGACACATGCCAACTTTTATCTTTTGTTATGAGTTTTCGGTACGAAAGCCCGGGGTTATAGCTTCGTGAAGTGAGGTTGATGGTGGGAGGTGGATAGAGAGAGACTCGGCTCAGATGTGGTCTGTGACAGGTGGTGACTGGAGTGGTACTCGTCTACCTACCCACTACTACTAGCCACTGGTATTCGAGTAGCAATATACTTCGCTTCCCCAGACATGGAGACAGTGGCGTCGCGCTGATGGACATGACGCAGCAATCTAAGCGGGCGGTGTGGCGGTGCAGGCTTGTGCTGATGCTCTCTCCAGTGCCAGCTCTACCATGTGCTTGGCTTCGGTGTACATATCACCGCCTGTCTGCCTGCTCTCACTAGACATTCTATCTGTTTCCGTACCACACCATAACCTCAACAGAATACTTCCTGTCATCAGAGGAGCGCATCTGGCGGCACCATCACCAAAACAAACGCAGACTGCTGCCTTGAGTGGTGTACACCACATCATCCACAGCCATGGCGTCCTGGTTCGGCGGCTCCAGTAATACGGAGCTGGATGCTCAGATCGAGCGCGCGACCTCGAGCTCGCTCGAAGACATCGCCCTCAACCTAGAGATATCCGACATCATCCGTAGCAAGACAGTGCAGCCCAAGGAGGCCATGCGCAGTCTGAAGCGCCGCATAGGCAACAAGAATCCGAACATCCAGCTTGCTACCCTCAACCTGACCGATACTTGTGTCAAGAATGGAGGCAGCCATTTCATGCAAGAGATTGCCAGTAGGGAATTCATGGACAACCTGGTCAGCCTGTTGAAGGCACCAGATGGCTGCAATTCAGACGTGAGGCATAAGATGCTCGAGCTCATCCAGAACTGGGCTGTCGGCGCGCAAGGAAAAGACAGCTTGAACTACCTCACCGAATGCTACAGAACGCTCCAACTCGAACGATACGATTTCCCTCCCCGGCAAGAGCTCGCCAGCAGCATGTTCGACAGCTCTGCACCGCCCGAGTGGGCCGACTCCGATGTTTGCATGAGATGTCGCGAGAAGTTCACCTTCACTAACCGCAAACACCACTGCCGAAACTGCGGAAACGTCTTTTGTGGTGCCTGTAGCTCGAAGAATATCCCACTTCCTCATCTTGGAATTATGCAGCCTGTAAGGGTAGACGATGGATGTTACGCTAAGCTGAGGGATAAGAGCCATGGAACTCCGGGACCGCAGAGCCCTAGTGCGAGCAAAACCACATTGTGGCAAGGCTCCAACACACACAGTGAGAGGATGCAGCCTCGTGGAGCAAGAGTAGAGGACAGTTTTGATGCGGACCTCAAGAGGGCGTTGGAGATGAGTTTGGAGGATTCGAAGGGCCACGCTGGAGCTGGATATGTGCCGCAGCCACCGGTGCCTCAGCAGTCAAAACCGAAGCCCAACGGTACAAGCAGGTCAGGGCCTCAGAACGAGGATGAAGAAGATGCAGATCTGAAGGCAGCTATTGCCGCCAGTATGCAGGATATGGAGGAGCAAAAGAAGGTCCACGCGAAGCAACTCAAAGAGCAGACATCGTCGAGCTCAGCACCGGCGCAATTCAAGCCCAATAACCAGCACGAGTTGACTCCTGTTGAGATGGAAAACATTAACCTGTTCTCCACTCTTGTGGATAGGCTCCAGCACCAACCACCAGGCACGATTCTTCGCGAACCACAAATCCAGGAACTGTACGAGAGCATTGGCTCGCTACGACCCAAGCTCGCCCGGACGTATGGAGAGACGATGAGCAAGCATGACACCCTACTGGATCTACACTCAAAGCTTGCGACTGTTGTTCGCTACTACGATCGGATGCTGGAAGAGAGACTGAGCAACACATACCACGCTGGGCGCTTTGGTGCACCAAATCGCTCGAGCATGTACCCAAATATCAATGCTGCTCCAATGAACCACCAAGGCGGTATGGAAAGCTACTACTCTGGAAATGCACCACAATTTGACAACTACGGACCACCTCCTCAATCTCAGGGCGGTTACCCTGGATACCCGCAAGCACACCCGGGACAAGCACCTTACCCTGAACCGTACCAGGACATGAACCGGATGTCGCAATATAGCCAGCACGCGCCGGAAGCTCCCTATGCTCAGACTCCTGTCCAGCAGTATCCTCAACCTCAAGGTCCACCGCAACAACAATACCAGCAGCCACAACCACATGAGAACCAGCAGCCGCAACACGGCTCTCAGGTCCCCCCTCAGCGTCGCCAGTCATCGCACCATTACTCGCAGCCCTCGTCTCAATACGCGCCATCTCACACCTCCCAAAACTCCAACCCGGCCATCTCCTCACCCCCGCCCGCCGACCAAGCATCGTTCTACTACGCCGACCAACAACAACAGCAACAGCAGCAGCCCTCAGTACCCCAGACATCGAGCCCAGAACTCTACTCGCAACCACCACCCCAGCAGCAACCACCCTACCAACAATCCACTCCCTACCCTGCTCAGGAAAACCCTCACCAGCAGCAGCAGCCGCCTTTACAGCGCCAGACCTCGCACTCGTACTACCAGCAACCTCAGCCTCAGGCGCAACAGGCTTCCTACCCGCAGCTTAACCAACCCCAGCCTCAACAACCGCAGCAGCAGCAGCAGTGGCCACAGGCTCCAGCGGCGGGCGCCGGCTATGGCCAGGAAAGTTTCCCAACTGCACCGCAGCATGCTCCTGCCGTGCCGAAGGAGGAGAGTCTGATCGAGCTCTGAGCGAGAATTGTACTTTTACGGAAGCAAGAATAGACGTGCGCGTGCATTTGGTGGGCATGTAGAATACCCAGATAGCTGATAGCGTGCTCCAATGAGAATCTTATCTCGATTCATGTCGGCTACCACAATGCTAATACTACCAAATATGGAAAATATGCGCTGCCTCCAGCCTCTACCCAATACCAATTCAGCCATGCGATCAACCCTATGGTACAGACTCGGCAGTATGGGCACCTGAAAGACGCCCAGCTATCCAATGCAATCCAAAACATTCCCCGCTGGCAGCAATGTCAAGAGTTGGCTCTCTGGTCCAGTCCCTTGGATGTCATGATTCTCTATCTCCTAGATGAGGAAGGTTTGGTGATGCCTTCGTCTACACGGCTGCTCACGAACAAGCCTATCGCTCCCGTGCTCCGCAGCCTTGAATATTCAGACAGACTGGTCTATCAGGGACTCTGATTTACCAACAGACGGAAGTGTCTCAAAAATTGTCTTGCCATCTTTGTTGAGCGCCGTGCGTATACGCGTTCCGCGCTCCGCCCTGCCGCCGTCCAACTTCAGTAAGACTCCTATCACGATTTTTAGACCTGTTGATCGAAGGTACACTGTCGTTAACGAAGCTATAACCCCGGGCTTTCGTACCGAAAACTCATAACAAAAGATAAAAGTTGGCATGTGTCTTGGTTGTGAAAATGGAGTTTCTCTGCGATGAGAGGAGAAGGAAACGCCTTGTCACAAGCATCCGAAGCCGCCTACGTATGACCGATCCTACGATACTACTATAGAAGCTTAGTCAGAAGACACGCGTGACTGGGTACATGTAACGTCAACCCGAGAGGTTACTGAAGATCACGTGATACAGTCGATTCAATCTCGCCAACCACTAACCCTATTGGGGTTAAGATCTGGCTTGTACCCACAGCAACAAAAAATGATATCACGATGTATGATAGCTGTGACTACTGTTTGATTGGTGGAGTCATAGTTAAAGCTAGTTAGATCCTCATGGAGTCGTTCAATGGTTGGTTGAATGCTATTATAATCGACTATTTCATCAATTATCGAAATCTTGGTTGGCTGTCAGCATTCCTGACCTACATGCATGCAGATTGGACGTAGATTCGCTCAGATATTCACAACATGTACGTGGATACGTATTTCTGCCAACTGCTACGCGAATCATCACTGAAACGTGAACATAAACATGCTCGTCATTGCATCGCACGTTCAAGGGAAGAGAAAGACAGATCATTCGTGCAAAAATAAGGAAAACCGTTATTCTCTGCGTTAAAACTACTCAGGACTAAAAACAAGAACACAGAAACAACTCGTCCACTCTCTCGACTCCTCTCAAGTCCACAATCAATTCTGCAATTCACCAATCTTGGCCATCGCCTGATCCAACTTTCCCTTCTCGCTCAACAGACCAAGACGCTCCCTCTCACGATCCGGGTCCTCGGCGAGCAGCTGGGCGCAGACAGCAGGATCACCAGCATTAAGCCCATCACGAAGAGTCTGCGCAATGTCGTTGCGCAGCGGGCGCAGGACGCCGAATTCCAAGCTCTTCGCAGCCGTATTGACAAAGCACATGACGGCGTTTTCGTAGTAGCACATGATAGTCGCGAGGGAGTCGACTTCAGTCGTGTAGTCGTCCATGCCAAGGTTTTGGGAGAGCCAGGCCGCATCGTTGGCTTTTTCAGCGCGTTTGTCGGCGGGTGTGATTTTGGCTTTCGGGTAGGCTTCGAGGGTATCGAAGTGCTCGTTGACGCGCTGGGTGTTGCGCTGGGTTTGCAGGGTGCGGAGAGTGGCGTTGCGGAGAGTGGCCCAGTTGCTGTGGGTGACGATGGGTTTTTCTTGCTCGCAGGACAGCAGGTGCTTGAGGCGGTCTCCTTCGTCGTGCATCAAGCGGGCTACAAAGGCAAGGAGCTCTTCTTTTGTGCGGCTGTAGAACTCTGTCAAGTGCAGGTTCTTGAGGACATTGTCGATCGATTGGTTGATTAGGCTGGTAATGATCTCGTTGGCGTCTTTGAGTAGACGGCTCACTGCCGCGTCCCACGAGGCCAGCGATTCGAGTATGAGCCTGTCCGTGACTTTGGCATTGACGGATCCGGGCACGCCGCTCGTGTTGCCACGCTCGTACTGATATCTCAGCGTGTCCAAAGTAAAGTTCTGGCGTGCGGGAGCAGAAGGCGTCCCAGGATCGGCCTTTGTCCGGCGAGGCGTAGGCTCCATCGGGCGTTTTCTCGACGAGGATGGTGTGACACCCGGGCGCTGTGGCGTGGGTGCAGTCGGTCTTGGTGTCATGGAAGATCGAATCGCAACACGTACCGGAGTGGGTGTTGCTGGCTCACTGTCGTCATCGTCGTCTAGGGAAATCGACGGAGGTTGATAACCAGGCGTCTTGAAACTAGCGCTCGGCTTCATGTCTGACAGCTGTTTCCTGAACTTTGCAGTGACCTTCTCCCATTTCTCGCGGAAGAGGTTCACGTCGCGATCACCTCTGACGTGGCTCGCCACTGTAGAAGCGAGTTGCTGAATATCACTGGCGACCGCGAAACCAGGGTACGGTGGGCTTTCGGGGAGTAGGGCTAGCTGGCCAGATACAGTATCGAGTCTAGCTGCGATGCGATTGAGTATTTCTGGCAATCTGCAGATCAGTTAGTCATTGGTTCTGAACGACAATTTGCGCTGCTACCGTTATCTTTAGGCACAGCATGCGAGCTGTAGCCATTTAGATAAGGAGACTGATGAACTTACTCTCCACGAATGTGATCTGTCATCCAGTGTGACACCGCCTCCTCGAGTCTTCCAACACCGAAATGGCCCTGCAAGTCAACAAGATCGGCCCAAGGTCTCTTGAGGAAGAAGTTGGTCTCGAGGTCACGAGCCATGGCATGATCGATGCCTTCGTCAATCTGTGCCTGCGAAAGCTGTTTCGTGATGTACCAGCCTTTTCCGAGTGTGAACTTTTTGCCACCTAGGATCTGCTTGACGTAAGGTAGCTTGCCAGGCGGCAACAGGTCAGCCTTTGTGAGGACTCCGGCACATCGCTTAGTAGCCTTGCAGTCCTTGATGAATCGGAATGTTGTAGAAGTCTCCACGTCCTGATCTGCGCCACAAGCAAGTAGAATCAGGCATTTCTCATCAGTGATGTAGTCGATGACCAGCTTTTCAATCCACTTCACCAACCCAGGGTCTTCGTTATCCTCAATGACATTGATGGAGCCTGGAAGGTCGTAGAAATACAGTTCCGGAAGGTTGGGGCCTTGAATTTCGAGGCTGACGACGTTCGGAGAAAAAGGTACCTGGCGTGGTAGGGTCGCGGAAGCCAGGTCGACCCCGACGAAGGTCTGAGGGTCATTGCGGGGGTTGAGGACAGCCAGCTGAGCCTTACGAAGCATAGACTCGAGCTCGCCTTTCTCAGTGACCGTGGCGAAGTGATCCACTACGCTTGGGCCGTCGCGACGCAAGAAGCGGCCGGGATCGTCGGGGCCTTCAGCATGGAAGTAAAAGCCCTGTTGAATAGAGATGCTGCAGGACCACGCGGCACCATTCAAAGGCTTCTGAGAGGAAGTGGTGATCAAGAATGGGCATCTGAAAGTCGAGTCAGTGTAATTCAAGCAATGCTGATATTTCGTACGTACCGAGTGCAAGTTCCCGTGCTCCGAGGTAGTGAGATGTCGCACAATGCCTCGACAATCGAACTCTTACCAGCAGACTGATCGCCGACGACAACGAACTTGGGAAGCTGGAGAGTTGTGTTGATGTTCAGCTCTTCCAGTTCTTTGATAGCTTGGATGAGACGCCGAGAATCAGCTCCCAGGTACTCCATGGCGTCGCGAAGAAGTGGCTCGTTCCCGTCACCGAGGCCACTCATTGTGGCGTCGGAGTCGTCTGTGGCCTGAGTGGGCATGTGTGCTGGAGATTCAGCTGTGGAGCTGAAGGTTTGCGCGCGAGAACTCGTATTGGGGATAGTGGGCGAGGAGCGGTCGGCCATCATCTCCTGCTTGATGCGAAAGTCTGACATGCTGAAGAGGCATCAATACAAGCGAGGGAGAGATTTTTCTTGTGCGAGTGCTGCAGCAACGGATGATCAGGCGGCAATGTAGTTGGGGAAGGCGCGACCGAGCACGCCAAGCGTTTGCCGTTGGTAAGTGAGTGAAATGTCACTCCAAGCGGGGTAACGCAAGACGCGTTCACAAGCGGCGCAGATAGCAACACACGATATCGACGGATGTTTGGCAGTCGTTGAGGAGACCTTCAGGGATAACTTACTTTAATTGTCTGCGACGCTCCTTGATGCTGAGACTACAAAAGGCTTTGATGATAGAGTGACCGAAGTGTCCAAGGTGTAGGCAACGACTCATACAGGGAAGGGTAAGAAGAGGACTGGCTGCGCTGAGTGCTGGATGAGGTTTGAAGTGGTGCTGGAGAGAGACATGGCTGAGAAGGCAGGATGGATGACCTTTTATCGCCAAAGACTGCCAATCCAAATTCTGTTGGAATCCAACATCTCGACGGTCGATGCGTGAACAAGTCGACGAGTGCAACTGGAAATCATGCTGGGAGCTGTTGGACGATAAGATCTCTCACGAATCTCCACGCCAAGCTGTACGCTGCTGGGCTAGAAGCGTGCCATAAGGCGGCAGAGAGGTGTATTGCGGCGTGATCGGTGCCATGGAGGAAAGCGATCGGACGGTTGCATCAATTGCATACTTCACCGAAACACACGAGGTGTAGGTCGCATAACGTCGTCTTGACTGCGACTCCCGCCTAGATCAGTGGGAAAGCTGTGTAAAAGTCGTCTGGGGGCGGGAAACAAGCAAGGACGCGTTTCTCTTACCGCTCTTGTGCAATGCAGGTGTTACGATTGTGGACAACCATTGGTTATGGTCATCATGCACGTCTCCTAAACAAAGTAGTGGAGATTACGGGCGCTCCGTTCACAGATCTTCACGTTTGGTGAGGGTGTCAATAGGGGCTTACGTGAGCGTGAGTCGTGACCATCACCTAAAATAATGGAACAATTGCATGCCAGGTGAGAAGATGAGGCGAGCGATGCATTCATTTCATATAGCAGATCAAGCATGTGATTTTGCTCTCAGTGGTGATGAAGACGTGTGTAAGTGAAGTGTGAAGAAGCAGGGGACGCGCACTGCAGCTCGTGTTCGTCTGTTGATTGCGGGGCGAGCAGCGCGTGGCCTGGACTTGGACCCTTGCCGTTGTTCCACTGGCGGGAAGGTGAGCTGCGCGAGGAGACAGGTTGCACTGTCTACACCACACTCTGTTAAGCAGTCCACCTGGGGAATACCCTTCCAAATGTATGTATTCACAAAATCGCAGTACGACGAATTATACTGACCTCAAAATAGCCACTCCAAGCTCCGAATTGCACCGTCCCATCGAATCCACGTATACCGCAAGGAACATCGATCAGCGCGGGACAACTCCAACACACGAACATGGCTAGTCTGCAGGTGCCCGTCCGCGGCGCAAGAGGTGGTGCTCCGGTGACAAAGGCCGTCATCCTGGTATGAAAGATGTGCAACATTCGTCTTATACAAAAGAACACTCGGCTGAAGTGAGCAGGTCGGCGGACCTTCAAGAGGAACCCGCTTCCGCCCTCTTTCTCTCGATCTTCCCAAGGTATGCACAACCAATGGAGCGCGAATGGAACAAACATGAATCGTACAGTTGACAAGATGTAGCCGCTCTTCGAAGTCGCCGGCCACCCTATCATCTCACACTGCTTCGCTGCCATCGCCAAACTCCCCGAGATCCACGAGGTCTTCATCGTTGGTTACTACGATGAGGCCGTATTCCGCGACTTCATTAAGGACTGCGCCCGCACACACCCGCAAATCTCCATGAAGTACCTGCGCGAGTATCAAGCACTCGGAACCGCTGGAGGTCTTTACCACTTCCGCGATGCTATCCTCAAGGGCCGCCCTGACCGCTTCTTCGTCTTGAACGCCGACGTGTGCTGTTCCTTCCCTTTGGAGCAAATGCTGCGTCTATTTGAGGAGAAGGATGGTGAGGCCGTGATCCTCGGAACTCGCGTGGCCAACGATGCAGCGACCAACTTCGGCTGCATTGTCAGCGACTCTCATAGCAAGCGCGTCCTGCACTACGTCGAGAAGCCCGAGTCTCACATTTCGAACTTGATCAACTGCGGCGTCTACCTCTTCAGCACGGAAGCCATCTTCCCCAGTATCAAATCTGCAATGAAGCGCCGCGCAGACCGCCCTCGTCTGCTCTCATACCCATCTTCAGATGCTCTCGACGCCGCATACCTGCCCCGAGATGACGACGATGAAGGAGAGAAGACCGTCATCCGTCTTGAGCAAGACATTCTCTCAGACCTCGCCGATAACCGCCAATTCTACGTCCTCGAGACCAAGGACTTCTGGCGCCAGATCAAGACGGCCGGCTCCGCCGTGCCCGCAAACGCCCTCTACCTCATGAAGGCCTTCCAGCAGCAGAGCGAGGAGCTTGCCAAACCCTCAGCGACCATTCTCCCACCCGTGTTCATTCACCCCACCGCGCAAGTCGACCCGACCGCCAAGCTCGGCCCCAATGTCTCCATCGGCCCACGTGCTGTCATCGGTGCCGGCGCCCGCATCAAAGAAGCCATTGTGCTCGAGGATGCCGAGATCAAGCACGATGCATGCGTACTCTACGCTATCGTCGGCTGGAGCAGCCGCGTCGGCGCATGGGCACGTGTTGAGGGCACCCCCACACCCGTTCGCGAGCTCAGCACCAGCGTGGTCAAGAACGGAGTGAAGGTGCAGAGCATCACAATCTTGGGCAAGGAGTGCGTTGTGGCAGACGAAGTGCGCGTGCAAAACTGCGTGTGCCTGCCATTCAAGGAGCTCAAGCGAGTAAGTCATTCCAGCGATCAACGAGAGTAAACGTTGCCATTACTAACCACATACACCTCTTTAGGACGTACAAAACGAGATCATCATGTAAATGGTCAGCATCTTCCATCATCAAAGCATCCGCATGCAGCATCACCGGCATGCAGAGCCTGTCGCGACAGTCGCAGTATACGCCCTGCGCTATCTCTCCCCCTCACCCACCAGAAAACACCAATAGCGGCGTTCATGATAGAGAGAACCACAAAAATTTGAATTACTAGGCATTGTTAAAAAAATTTCGCATGTTGAGTGTAATGGAGCATGTACTATCTTGAAAACATACCCAGAATTAATGGAAATGTCACGTTGAGACTCATTCATTCAATCTAAGAAACTTGCTTGCGTTTGGAAAAGAAAGCTCAAAATTAAACAAGCGGCGGTAGTTGCATATTGCGCAACAAGTCTCCGTTGACGCCTGAAAAGAACATTCGTGGGCATCGATTCAATCATCGGGTGACATTAATTGTACACTATTCGTTGTGCGTGCTCGCTGTCTACTCTATGCTTCACGTATATCATACCCATGGGCTACGAGCGAGTGCTGGTAGCAATTCCTGAAACTTCCATGCACCGAATCTAACTGCGCTCGCTGCCGCGGAGGCGAACGACCTGGCCGTACTTTTGCAGCTTGGTAATAAGCTGATCACCCTGCTTCACGACGTCGTTGTATCTGTGTATGGTTAGTAAAGTGCCAGGTAATGTGACAGGAGGATAAAAACTTACTGCTTGTTCTTGTCGTCGGGTCTTTGTGTCTCGATCACGCCCTTCACGCGGTCGATTGTGCAAGGCAGTCTTTGGCTGGCAATGAAAGGCGCGAGGTCCTTGTCGAGCCACGCAACACTAACGCCGAATGAGCTCGCCATGCTCTCCAGTCCGACGACCTTGTAACTTTGCAAAAGCTGTGCGTATGCGCGGAGTCTCATCTCACGTACGAACCAGTTCTTGTGTTCGAAGAGGTAGCGATCTTGCGAGAGGAACTTGGTCTCGACAGCTGCGAGCGAGGTGAAGAATGAGCTGTAGTTGCCGTTGTAAAGCGCAGAAACCATAGTTGCGAGCGGGCCGAAGTCAATCTCGGGCTCGGCATCAGGAGCAGCGCCAGAGCCAAGGGTGGTCAGGTTGATGACAGTGGGCTTCGGGTTGGTGCTCGTGGGCTTCTTGGTTTCTGAGTCGGTGTCCATCGTGTCGTCGGCGCCTTGACCGGCAGAGGGAGCACCGCCGAGCGCTGAGAGGCGCTCCTCGCCTGAGGCTGCGCCAAAGACGGCACGAATCTCGGGCGCATCTACGACCTTAGACTTGAAGTCGCGACGCGGGAGTGCTACTGCGCCGGCCAAGGTGGCGTAGACGACAAGGGAGCTGTAAGGGCAGAGTTCGGTCGAGGTGAAAGTTGAGAGAGAATCAAGTAGCGGTGCTGCGGCGAGACCGTGTGAGCGGATAGTGAGCAGGTGCAAGCCTGTGTATGCCTTCAGCCTGTTGCGGCGGTCCCAATCTCCACCAGTCTCGACTAGCTGTTGTGCGCGGTCGACGTTCTTCTTGACGAGCAGCTTGTCGTCAAAGAACAGCCCTATCCTGATGATAGCCAGGACAATATCGATCTTGGTGCCCAGAATGCTTGTTTTCTCGAACAGCTTCTCGAACTCCTCGAGTGCCTTGTCTTTATCGCCGACCTTTGCGTAGAACTCCGCACGCTTTCCTTGCGCAGTTGCAACCTCGGTATCGCCAGCATTTTCCACCGCATCGGTCTCCTCCTTCTGGATCGTATCGAGTTCCTTCTCGTTATCGGCCAGCAGCTCGTTGTAAAGAGCCTCGTCCCAAGGCAAGTCCACGCTCTTGTCTGTCTTGCCTCCGAGAACACCGACAATGGAAGGAGCATTGATACTGCTCGTCCGCCTCAGCAGGTTGTAAGGTGACGGGGAGCCAGTGTTGGTGTTTGTGCGGGAGATCGAAGGCGACAACGCACCGCCTTCTCCAGAAGCGTTCAGCTTCCCAGTCTGAGGGTGTGCCAGATGTGCGTAGAGCGGTGCCATCTTGTGTTCGCGGATGGCATCTTGGAGAGTCTTCAATGACGTCTTCTTGGTAGCTGTGTCGGTGGTGGGCGAGGCGAGGCCGAACACCGACTGCGCGAGAGGAAGGATCGGGTATTTGAGGTACTGTGGTTCACCCATCGTGAAGGAGTTTTCGGGATATAGTGGTTGTTTTGCGTGGTGGAACGGCGATGGTGGGAGGTGGTGGGTGAGTTGGTGCAGCAGGCGGATGTTAGCACGTAAGTGAGCTTGGGACGCGGCGTTTCGATCACCAACGCCGTCAGTTGTCACCGAGCCAGATAGAGTTGCGGGAGACGCCGCGCGCCGGACGGTCCTCCCATAGGTTAAGGTTTGCGGAGAGCAGCGACTACTTTCGGCGACCTCAGCCGAAGGACGCCAGTGCAAATCACCCTGCGCCGTCATTTCAGTGCGCCTTTCCCTCACTATATTTGCTCGTCACTCGTGAGACTGACACACTCCTTATCTGTTGTCACGTGCTGTTACGGCCTCACTAGATAGCCTGTCACTATCTTCCGCCATCAAACGCTTTTTCACTTCATCACCTAAGTTCGACACACAACAACCACCACCATCATACCAGCAACATCAATACGAGATCGACATACATCAGGCACACCCAAGATGCCTTCTCAGGAGCCTGAAGACCACTCGCCCTGGGACAGTGGCAGACGTCAAGCAGCAAAGCGAAAGAGAGAGACACCAGCACAGCGCTTAGCAGCAAGCAAGGCGAACAGGAGTAACACACCGAATGCGTTCGCTCGCAGATCTCCCCCGCGCAACACAGCTCCTCCACAAGACGATGATGGCGACCGGTCTCCTCCAAGGAAGCTGAAGCGTCCTGGTGCGAGGGCCACTGTTGGTCGCGAACAAGCTGGACAGATGCAGCGACAGGTTGAGGAGCAGCAACGCAAGGATCTTGCCGCTCGTCAGGCGTCAGGAGCTGAGCTGGTCGCACAACATTACAACGCTGTGCCCGAGCGTGGCCGTGAATGGAGAAGCACCGAAAGTAAAATCAAGGGACTTCGTAGTCTCAACAACTGGATCAAGTCTACCCTGATTCAGAAATTCTCCCGTCCTGACATGCCAGTCGAGCATATGAAAGTACTCGATATGGCTTGCGGTAAGGGAGGTGATCTTGGGAAGTGGGAGAAAGCCCCTCAAGCACCAGCTTTGTATGTCGGATGCGACATTGCCGACGTCAGTATCGACCAGGCACGTTCAAGATACAGCGAGAACATGAGACGAGGAGGGCGTAACAGAAGAGGTCCTGCAATGCATGCGGAGTTTTATGTTCAAGATACATTCGGAACATCACTGGACGACATTCCCATCATCCGCGAAGTCGGCTTCGACCCCAACGCAGGCCCCGGCCCACCAAGGATCCAGGGACGTATGTTCAGCGGAGGTTTCGATGTGGTTAGCATGATGTTCGCATTGCATTATAGTTTCGAAAACGAGGAGCTTGCGCGAGGCATGCTGAGGAACGTGTCCGGCGCGTTGAAGAAGGGTGGCAAATTTATCGGCGTTATGCCTAATTCAGATGTGATCACGGAGAAGGTGAAAGATTTGTTGGCGAAAGAGGCACCCGGCAAAAGTGCCAACGGCAAAAGCACGCCTTCCCAGGTACCCGAAGCACACAGGGCAGGCAACGATGAGGACGACGACGATTGGAATCCAGAAGAGCCCTCAGAGCCTCAACCTCCGGCGAATGATAACGTCGAAGACGATGATGATGACTGGAATCCGGAATTGCCTTCAGAGCCAATTGCAGCACCGCAAACGACGGCACCGCTTCCCCAAGCCGCTGCTGTCACAGACGCGACAACTGCACAAGATACCGCATCCAGTACACTGCCACCTTTGGAATTCGGCAACGATCTGTTTACTGTTCGCCTCCCTCGCGCGCAGCCCTTGGTCTCCAAGCCACTTCCACATGACGGCGTCTTCAGACCCCCTTTCGGTTGGCGGTATCATTACAGCCTGCAAGAAGCTGTCGATGCGCCAGAGTTCGTCGTACCGTTTGAGGCATTCCGTGCTTTGGCAGAGGAGTTCAATCTCGAATTACTTTACCGTAAAGGCTTTAAAGAGGTCTATTTTGACGAATCAGAGGACCGTGAACTTGGAATGCTAGCTGAGCGGATGGGGGTACGTTCTCGCGATCGCAGCGCGCCTAACAATGGCTGCTTGGTCGGCGATGAGGAAATGGAGGCGGCGGCCTTCTACCATGCTTTCTGTTTCTACAAGACTTGAGTGATGAATTACGGACGCGTGAAGCGCGCGCGCGGGTATGCATGGGGCTTCCGTATATGTATCAATCGTCTGTAGTATTATCACAAATATTAGATCACAGAACAGCGATGAACAAGTCCGGTCTAGACTGTAGATCCCGTGTCGGTACCGTCCATTTTTAACTCCTGTCTCAGTTCTTCGGCCTTCGGCTTCGCGATTCTCCCCACCTCAGCTTTCTCGCTGTCTCGCTGGACTGCCCAAGGGCCCTACCTCCTAACGCGCCAGCCACCATGCCAGCTTACACGTGCTCACTCAACACGCAAACTACATCCACCTAGTGCCATCACGTACTGCTCCACGGAACGCGTGCCGGTCGCAGTGTTTCATGAGAAGACATCCAGGACCTTGAGGTGGTTGTGTGGGGAAAATCGTCCGCTACTGTCCCTTGGTCCCACTTTCGCTGCCACCTCCCAGAAGGCTTGAGCCGTTGCCAAACAAGAGCAACGGTTTGAAGGGGAAAGGGATTGTTCGCGTCCGCCTTATTGACGCGTCGGACGCGAGATGTATTGACGTGATATCCAATGCATGTAGTGCATGCCAATATGCGAACGTCAACGAGCACCCAGAACAGTGACTGCATGGTAATGTCGCTATAGCTACACGTTGCCCTGCGCGGATAAAACGACTGACAAGATTATAGCATACCGAGAATACATGCAAGTCTCAGCACATATCCGGATTGTGATCAGGCAAGCTTCTCCCTCAGTCGTGGTCCTTGCGCCCCTGGACATCCCCAAAATGGTTCATACGCTAGTCCAACTCGAAGCTCTTCAACTATACTTGAGAGTCGCTATAGGACCCAAGGAGACCCTCAGGCAAGCCGCACAGCGACTGCACCAGAGCACCGGCCGTTGTATGTCTCTCATACCCAGCGATCACACTCTCCCAACGCGCTGTGCCACAGCCATTGCAGCTTATAGGAGGCGTACTGTTTTTGATAACGTGCCAGCGGTCAATCCGTTAAGTATTCTTTCCATCGTCCTCATCTCGACGTTTCCCACGCCTCATCTCCTTCTCATACTATCCACCAAGACACTCGTTTCCTACTCACTTTCACTCTTTGAATCAATCTTGCTACCAACGCACGCTTTCTTTGCCCTATAGAAGAGCGGAGCTGTCCCCTCTTTTCCCTGTCTTCGATCCACATCGATCCACTACACTAAATCACAATGGTTAACAAATCCCTGATTCTCGCCTTCACGGCTGTGGCCGTTGCGGCACCCTTTGGCGGTCCTTCCAGCTCCAACACTGGCAGCAAGATCGCCAGATCTGAGAAGAGAGCCGATGGTGAGAGCATCCCAGATGGATTGAACTACTTCAACCCCAACGACGATGATGAAACCGACTGGTACGACTGGGAGCTCGAAGACCCAGACACCGAGGGCTCGACGGTCCAAAACAAAGCCGACCCCGAGCCAGACACCACCACTGTTGCGCTCCAAGTCACGTCTCAGGCCCACTACGAGGAGTATCCATCGACGTCTGCGCACCACAACACGACCCTTCAGCAGGTTCAGACTTCGGCGCCTGCCTATCACGCTCTGACCACCTCTACTACCATTCGCGAGGCCAAGGTCACATCCCCTCCTGCATACAAGGCAGTTTCCACGACTGTCCGAAATGAGATTCTCCCAGCCTACTCTGCTCCGGCGAAGCAGAACGAGTTGGAGACCTATGAGGAACCGAAGCAGAACAATGAAGTCGTTGAGCCTTACCACAGCACTAGCACTCTTAAGAACGAGGTGGCTGAGCCATACCACACGACTAGCACTCTGAACAACCAGGTCGCCGAGCCATACCCGACCGTGTCTCGTTTCCAAAACGAGGCAGTTCCTGAGCCTTACCAAAGTTCCTCTGTCAAGCCAGATGTCCAGGAGCCCTACCATACCACTAGTGTCGTCGCGGATGTCCAAAAGCCGTATCAGAGCACCAGCATCCAAGCAGCTGTCCAGGAATCTTACCACACCACCAGTGTCGTGGCGGACGTCCAAAAGCCCTACCAGACGACCAGCATCCAAGAAGCCGTTCAGGAACCTTACCACACTAGTGCTCTCAAGGACGAGGTCGCCCAGCCTTACCACAGCACCACCGTCCAGGCCGATGTACAGGAACCATACGCTGCTACCTCCACTCTGAGACAGGAGCAAGTCCAGGAATCCTACCCCCCTGCTCCTGTTTTCAACGACGAAGCTCCTCCTCAATCTTACCGCCAGGACTCACCTTTCAGGAACGCACCCGGCAGCTACAACCGCCGCGACGTTCAACAGGGCTACGGCAAGGCTGAATTCGAGAAGCAGTCCCACGTGCCCTCCACCACTGCTGCCGCTGCCTGCGCTGCTAAATCTCCTGCTGTTGCTCCCATGCCCGCTGTCTCCTCGTCCAAGCCTTCTTTCGGTGAGGCCGCTGAGAACCACATTTCGCAAGTCTCCACCCCTTCTCTCGCTGCTGCAAAGCAGCCAGAGTCTTCCGTCTGGTCCGCAGTTCCTTACTCGACTCCCGCCGTCAAGCCTGCAGAGATTACCCCTACCGTGTCGTCTCTCCCGCTCCTTGCCGCTGCCACCTCTCTTAGTGACAAGGCTGTCCCATCTGACGCCAACATTCTTGTCAACAACCTCAGACCCAACAACGCCACCACCGAGAGTGCCCAGAAGAACACGGCGTCCCCAGCACAAAGCACTGTCAAGGTCGAGCAGATCAGTGCCACAACAGCTTCCGTCGCCACGGCCTCTGCCTCCAAGGCCTTTGCTCCCCTCTATCCCACTACCACCGGCGCCGCTAATGTTACCGGCGGTATTGCCGCGGCCACCACTGGTGCCATCAGCCACTCTAACAACACTCTCCCTGAGTTCGAGGGAGCCGCTGCATCATCTTCCAGCTTCATCGCTGGCAGTGTGATCGCTCTTGCGATCGCCGCCTTTGCCTTGTAGGCATCAAACAGCCTCAACAGAAAGTCTACACTACAAGGACTTGAGCAGATGCATACTGGTTGAACAACGATGAACTCGAGAGGCTCCGGAAGCCGGGAAAGGGTGGTTGGCTGTGTAATGCTTAATTTCTTTGCATTCAAATTTCCTATGTACAATTGATTATGCCATGTATTGAGTACATGCGAGCAAAAAGGGGGACAAATTGGGTATCGTGCGACTTGTTTGGTCGACTGGCGTTTAGGGTTTGATACCTCGTCAGAGCAGAATAGCTTTTTCATTATGTAGCAACAAACACAAAACAATCACCGAACACCTTAGCATACAAACATTTGGCAATCTCATTCATTTACCACTGCTTCATCGGTTCGCGCCCGTTGGCGTAGAGCGCAGCGAGATTCAAATTGATAGCAATTTAGTAGTCGGCAGAGCTGGCTTGGATTATCTCTTTGAAGAACCATGAATTCGTGAAGATCAGCGCCAGCACTTTGTTCAATTCGCCGACTTGGCTTTTGACAGATCCGACGGTAGATGCAACAACCATCTAGCCTGAGCGACACAAGTCGAAGGGCTTTCCGACCAAGCCGGAGGCCCTCTCTACAACGCCGTCAACTCTGGTAGATCCGCTCAGCCCGTCATTCGAGAAGGATGGCCAGCAAACCTCGTCTGAATAGATACCTAAGACTCTTCCAACTTAGATCTCGAGCGAACTTATGTCCATCCGGCTTCATCTCACGCCGAATACGAATACCGATCAACTGCATTGACATCATAATCATGACACCAAATCATGTACTCTACAAAACCACTGCTCGGCAATTCAATAAGAAAGCCGATCGAGAGCCTCTACATCGCCCTGATCCTGCAAATTGATGTGTTTGGCTAAAGCCCTGACGAGGTCCAAATAAATTAGACCAACGATACTGCCAGCATTGAGTGGCTCGCAGTTGTAATACAGACAAGGGCGTCTTTCAAATCGGTCCGCTAGCCTGTTG
>Ga0181465_100316_pt1 | contig 17955 bp, 17 predicted proteins | sample InSIn3gowninarea_FD_119076 | JGI IMG/M metagenome (GOLD analysis project Ga0181465, IMG submission 119076) | Clean room microbial communities from NASA Spacecraft Assembly Facility at Jet Propulsion Laboratory, Pasadena, California, USA -... ... | reverse complement strand
CAAATATAAATAGCATTGTTATAGTTCTCCAGATTTATACAACGTTGCCTGTGCTGGGATCTCATAGAATTTTTGTCACAGTTCATTCATTTTTTTGTCGCTTGAGGATCAGACAGGTTTAGCATTGGATTTGTGAGAATGATCTTTTTAAATATGGCAACGATATGTTTAAGTCTTGCATCTATTTTTGAGATTGTTTGAAAAATGCTCAGTCTTCAAGTGAGAACGCGCAAAGAAATGTGAAGATAAGTAATGACTTAATCTTATCTAAAATAAAAAATGGCGTTTAACGCTGAGTAGAATTTCAATTATGGATATTAAAAAGCCCTCTACTTGAGAGGGCTTTTATTTCATTTATTTAAACAGGATTAAGCTTCAATGGCCTGAACTGCAATTTTTTTGGCAGGGTCAACTTTACGGCGCACTGCTGGAACTGGTTCGCCGTAGTATTGGCGGTCGGCAAAGTAGCTTGAACGAACCATTGGTGCTGCCCAGATATTGCGGAAGCCCAGTTTTTGGCCATGTTCGGTATAACGCTCGAATTCTTCAGGTGTTACAAAGCGGTCAATCGCTGCATGTTCTTTTGAAGGCTGCAAATACTGACCAATCGTCACATAATCTACGCCATGCGCATGCAGATCATCAAGCAGGGCCAGCACTTCTTCTTCAGTTTCACCAATACCGACCATCAGACCACATTTGGTTGGTACGTCCGGGCAGTATTCTTTAAACATTTTCAGCAGGTTTAAAGAGTGCTGATAGTCAGAACCTGGACGCATGGCTTTATATAAACGCGGTACAGTTTCGATATTGTGGTTAAATACATCTGGCGGACATTCAGTCATGATGCGCAGCGCGATATCCATACGGCCACGGAAATCTGGTACCAGAATTTCGAGTAAGGTATTCGGACTTAAGGCACGTGCTTCTTTAATGCAATCGACAAAATTCTATGAGATCCCAGCACAGGCAACGTTGTATAAATCTGGAGAACTATAACAATGCTATTTATATTTGCTGTACTACTGCTATTACTGAGTTTATGGGCAGTTTTCTATTTTCAGCTCTCGCGTAGTGCGGGTGCAATCGTGCTGATGGTCGTGTCAGTGGTCTGTGCCTTTCTTAGTCCGTGGTCACTGATTCTTGGTATCCCGCTCATCCTGATCAGCCTCGTGGTGATAATCGAGCCTCTGCGCATGTCGTTTATTTCCAGACCGGCCTATAAAGCGCTGGCTGATGCCATGCCGAGCATCAGTCCGACAGAGCGTGAAGCACTGGACTCCGGAACCAGCTGGTGGGAAAAAGAACTGTTTATGGGTGCACCGAACTGGGAAACCTTTAATAGCTATCCTTATCCAAAACTCTCGCTAGAAGAACAGGCTTTTCTGGACAATGAGGTTGAGACCTTGTGCAGCATGCTGGATGAATGGGAAATCCATGAGCAGAAAGCGCTGCCTGATCATGTCTGGCAATATATTAAGGAACATGGTTTCTTGGGCCTGATTATTCCCAAAGAATACGGCGGTCGTGCCTTTAGCTCCTTTGCCCAAAGTCGGGTGATGAGCAAGATTGCTTCGCGTTCTCTGACCACAGCTGTGAGTTGTATGGTGCCGAATTCGCTCGCACCGGGTGAGCTGTTGCTGCATTACGGTACCGAAGAACAGAAAAACCGTTATCTGCCGGGTCTGGCGCGTGGTGAAGAAATTCCCTGTTTCGGTTTGACCAGTCCAGAGGCCGGTTCGGATGCCGGTGCGATTCCTGATACGGGCGTGGTCTGCTATGGCCAGTTTGAAGGTCAGGAAGTCTTAGGCCTGAGAATGAATTTTTCCAAACGCTGGATTACGTTAGCTCCAATTGCGACAGTAGTAGGCCTGGCCTTTAAAATGTATGACCCCGATCATCTCTTGGGTGAACAGACTGAATACGGTATTACCTGTGCCCTGCTTCCTGCCAGTCATGAAGGCGTAATAGTGGGACCACGGCATAACCCGGGACCGCCATTTATGAATGGTACGGTTGAAGGTAAAGATGTGTTTATTCCTCTGGACTGGATTATTGGTGGCGTCAAAAATGCCGGTAAAGGATGGCGCATGCTAATGGAATGTCTGGCGGTTGGTCGTGGTATTTCCCTACCAGCGCTGTCTACTTCTACTTCAGAAATGACTTATTTAAATGTCGGCGCTTTCTCTCGCATCCGTCAGCAGTTCAAAATTTCAGTTGGTAAGTTTGAGGGTGTTCAGGAAGCCACCAGTGAAATCGCCAGTGATACCTATATGCTGGAGGCTTTCCGTTATCTGGTCACCTGTGGTCTGAATCAGGGCGGCAAGCCTGCCGTAATGACAGCGATTGCCAAATATTATGCGACAGAAGGCATGCGTAAAGTGGTCAATCACGGTATGGATGTGGTCGGTGGCCGCGCCATTCAGATGGGTCCGCGTAACTTTCTGGCGCCTTATTATCAGGCAATTCCAGTCTCCATTACGGTTGAAGGCGCCAATATTCTTAGTCGTTCCCTGATGATTTTCGGTCAGGGTTCAATGCGTTGCCATCCTTATCTTTATGAAGAATTACAGCTCTTACAAGCAGAAGATCCGGCAGCGGCTCTAAATCCTTTTGATAACTTGCTGTTTAAGCATTTGGGTTACACCTTTAACCGGACTGCTCGCTCCTTTGCCTATGCCTTTACAGGTGGCTCCAATGCTGCGCCGCAAAGTGCTGTTGACTTTACCCGTCCTTATTACAAGATCATTAACCGGCTGAGTGCCAACTTTGCTTTAACTGCGGATATGTGTCTAGGATTACTCGCAGGGGATATCAAACGTAAGGAAATGCTTTCGGGTCGTCTGGCCGATATTCATGCACATCTGTTTATTGCTTCCTCAATTCTCAAATTTTTTGAGCATAGCAAAAAGACTGAAGATGAGCGTTTACATGCACAGCTTGCATTAGAAAAATCTCTATATACAGCGCAAGAAGCTTTTTTTGACCTGTTTGCCAACTTTCCATCAGGTGCAGCAGCAGGCATGGTCAAACTGTTATGCTTCCCATTTGGCCGTCCGGTACAGAAACCATCAGACCAGCTGAAACAGCAGGTAGCGAACAGTATGATGGAAGACAATGCTTTCCGCCAGGTCTTGAAAAAACATGTCTATTACAATACTCATGAACATGATGTCACCGGCCGTATGGAATCTACTTTCACCATGTTGCTGGACATTGAACAGCTGTGGGATCGCTTTAAAAAAGCAGAAAATAAAGACCAGTTCAAGGGTTTAAGCTTTGCAGAGCATGTGGCAGATGCACAGCTACAAGGCTTTATTAATGATCAGGAAGCAGAAAAACTGCTGCACTATAATGCGCGCCGTTATGACAGCATGTTGACCGATGTATTTGATCTGCATTTGCAGGAAGTATTGGAGCTTGAGAATCCGTATCTCATCAAGGAAGATGCCAAAGGAACGGATACTTCAGTGCAAACTGATCCTTCACACTCAGTATCTCCTTAAATAAAACTTGAAGTTAAGGTGTCATAAATTCCAGAGTGAAGTCATTTTATTACTTTACTCTGGAAGCTTCACAAGTGGCTTTTCAGCCACTTTTTTACGACTATTGCACGATGGTATTTTGGATGGAAAGTACTAAGCTAGCCCTATAAGAAAATTGAGGGTAGACAATGTCACAACAAGATTATGAAAATGGCTTGAAAGTCCGTACTGAAGTGATGGGTGAAAGCTTTGTGAAGCGTGCTCAGGAAAATACCGTTCCATTTACCCAGCCATTACAGGACTGGATTAATGAACATGCCTGGGGTTCGACCTGGCAACGTGAAGGTGTGTTACCGCGTAAATACCGCTCTTTAATTACCATTGCCTTCCTTACAGCTCAAAAAAGTCCTACTGAACTAAAAGGCCATGTGCGAGGTGCCTTAAATAACGGCGCAACGGTTGAGGAAATTCAGGAAGTGCTGCTGCATAGCCTGCCTTACTGCGGCGCACCAGCAACCCAGGAAGCCTTTCGTGCTGCACTTGAAGTGATTCAGGAATATGAAACGAATCAGTAGAATTAAGAGATGAATGCAGATTGGTAATTAAAGTGATAGATAGTTTTAAAATTGCTTAGGCTATTTAAAGCAATTGAAATAAAAATCCGGGAATTTTAAATCCCCGGATTTTTATATTTTAGATAAAGAAATCTATTGCGATGAACTTAATTGAAAATTAATTATTTCTCTTAATAACAGGTTTTAATAAAAACTTTATCCCCTTAATTCAATTTGCGTACGTTGTTCCAATCCTTGTACCGCAGCGGAAAAATCCAGCTGGCTGGCCTGAGGTCTGGCAATCTGCTGAAACTGTTGTTGCACCAAAGACATCACTGATAAATCCAGTTGCTGCTGTTGCGCCAGTTCTAAAGCAATACCAATATCTTTCTGCAATAAATCCAGCGCAAAGGTTTTATGAAACTCACGGCTCAGTACACGCTGCGCCATGATATTTTCCGACATGCTACTTTTACCACTGGAATGATTAATACAGTTCAACGCACTGCTTAAGTCAACTCCCTGCCCTTTCAGTACAGTTAAGCCTTCAGCCAGCGCCCATAAATGGGTCGCCATCAAAGTATTGTTAATGGCTTTCACTGCAAAACCGGAACCACTTTCTCCCACATATTCAATCAACCCAGCAAAAGCAGCAATGACCGGTTTGGCTTGCGTAAAGGCAGATTCACTTCCTCCCACCATCACGGTTAAAGTGCCTTTTTCTGCCCCAACAGTCTGACCAGATACCGGAGCATCCAGGTAATAGCTTCCCTGTTGCTCCAATCGATTTGCCAGTTTTTGGGCCGATTCTGGTACACCGCTGGTACAATCAATCCAGATTGCACCCGGTTTAGGTGGATGTGCAGCAATTAGCTTCTCTACATCCTGACTGGTCGGCAAGCAAGAAAAAATAAAATCTGCCTGAACCGCCTGTTCAATACCCACTGCCTGAGTCCTGAAAGATTGAGCATGATCTAGCGCTTTCTGTTCAGTCCGGTTCCAGACCCAAACCGGATGTCCGAGTTTTGGCAAATGGGAGGCCATATGCCAGCCCATTGCCCCAAGTCCTAAAAATGCAACTGTATGACTCAAAAAATACTCCTTATATTAAGCGACTGGCTTAACCTCAACTTCTGTTGCGGTCGATGCAGGTTCAGGCAATTCTTTATCTTCACCACGATTTAGGAACAGGTTCAACAAAATCGCAGCCAAAGTCGCAGTACCGATACCACCCAAATCGAAACCACCAATCTGCAAGCTATAATTACCTGTCCCCATAATCAGACACACCGCACCAATAATCAGGGTACTGTTCTTGGTAAAATCAACATGGTTATCCACCCAGATTTTGGCACCCGCCACAGTAATCAACCCGAAGACCACAATTGATGCGCCACCCAATAAAGCTACTGGAATGGTACTGATCACCGCACCAAATTTAGGTGAAAGTCCCAGCAAAATAGCGAAGATCCCGGCAAAAATAAATACGGTGGTGGCGTACACTTTGGTCACTGCCATCACACCGATATTTTCAGCATAAGTGGTCATCCCGGTACCGCCGACAGAAGCGGATAATGAAGTACAAACCCCATCTGCAAAGAAACCGCGTCCCATATACGGCGACAGATTTTTACCAGTCATTGCGGATACCGCTTTAAAGTGCCCAAGATTTTCTGCAACCAGAATAATGGCCACTGGTGCAATCATCAGCATGGCATTCATTTCAAAGACCGGACTCTGGAAATTCGGCAAACCAAACCATGCTGCTTCACTGACTTTGGTAAAATCAATCGCAGATCCGAAACCCATGACGTTTGTGAAAAGGAAGTAAATCAGATAGGAAGATAACAAGCCCAATAACAGCAACAGACGGCGTACCATTCCTCGGGTAAACACAGCAATCACACTGATACAGATAATGGTGATTAATGCCATCCACGAATCAAACTGGTTCGCTGAAACACTCTTAATTGCGACTGGCGCCAGGTTCAAACCAATGATCATCACAATCACGCCTGTCACTACTGGCGGCATCAGTTTTTCAATCCAGTTGGTACCGGTTTTCATGACCAGCAGACCAATCAAGGCATAGACAATACCGCAAGCAATGGTACCGCCAAGCGCCAGTCCGATATTAGGATTCGCACCAACTCCGGAATAACCTGTAACTGCGACGACCGCACCAATAAAGGCAAAGCTGGATCCCAGATAACTAGGCAATCGACCGCCCGTGATCAGGAAAAATAAAATGGTCCCAATCCCGGTAATGAAAATCGTGAGATTGGGATCAAACCCCATTAATAAGGGTGCCAGCACGGTTGCGCCAAACATGGCAAACACATGCTGCAACCCGAGAATAATACTTTTTCCAGCAGGCAGATATTCATCTGTTTGCACGGGTGTGGTATCGAGATTGCCTTGGTAAGGCTTAAATTTTGGAAACCACGTTTCTTTTTCTTGCATCGGCTTCCCCTCCTTGATTAGGATTGAATTGAATTAGCACATTTTGTGTGGCTCACAGTAAGAACGGTTGAAGTACATCAGCGCATTGCCTTGACTCTGGCACATGGCTTTCACCTCACAGAACAGCACGTCATGACTGCCTACGGATAAACATTGGACCACCTCGCAGTCAAAACTGACTAAGGCATCTTCAAGTACAGGCGACTGGGTCACCAAAGTTTTCCAGTTCCCCTGACTGAAACGCTCTGCCATTGGTGTTTTTCCACCAAACAGATTGGAAAGATTTTGTTGATGTGATGCCAGGGTATTCACACACAACACCTGATTCTTTTTAAAGGTTTCATAGACTGACGCAGAACGGTTCAGGCACACCAGTAACGTTGGTGGTGTATCCGTCACGCTACATACGGCCGAAGCGGTAAATCCAGCCATTCCTGCATCGCCTTGCGTGGTAATGACATTCACTGCAGCACCTAGATTAGACATGCCCTGACGGAAAATCTGCTGATCGACCTGGGTAAAGATGTCACCCGATGCGTTAGTCACCAAAACCTTATTTAATGCTTTATTTTCTGCAACTGTCTCTGTGATGATTTTAGATAGTTTGGCATTCATGCTGTTCTCCCTACCCCAAGTCGATGTTCAGTTTCAGACCTGGGGCATCTAGTAATGAGATTGAATCAGGTGGATCGGCTTATACATGGGCAATCGAAGCAATTTCGACTAGCGCATCAGGTTTGACCAAACCTGTCTGTACGCAATACCGTGCCGGCTTATCTCCCGGGAAATACTCAGCATAAACTGTATTAATCGCAGCATAATCTGCCCAGTCTTTGACAAAGACATGGTTAAACGTTACGTCATCCATGCTGCCATCGGCTTCTTCAATCACACGCTTGATAGTTTCCAGAATATGACGGGTCTGTGCTGCGGCATCACCGACATGCACCACATTATTATTTTCATCAAAAGCTAATGTACCGGATACATACACAATATTGTCTGCCTTGGTTGCCGGTACATAAGGTGCTAATGGTTTCGATGTTCCTGCTGGAATAATGATTTCTTTAGGCATACTATTTTTTCCTTAATTCTGATCTTTAATTCTTTATGCGCTTACAGCTGATTTAGTTTCTTTTAGTAACTCACTTTCTTTTTGAAAGGTATCTACAAAATTTGCAGTATCTGACACCCAACCAAAGAAGGTCTTGATGTTATACAGGCTGGCTTCGTGGGCTTCGACTGGCCCGGCCTGATGGCAGGCATCCGCCAGCGCCACGCCGAAATATTCCAGAAAGAAACCATCACGCAGGGTCGATTCCACACAAACATTAGTGGCAATTCCCACAAACACCAGATTGCGAATACCACGCACACGCAACATGCTGTCCAGTGCAGTATTAAAGAAACCGCTATAGCGAGGTTTTTCAATGACCAGATCTTGTGGCAGTGGCTGTAATTCATCAATCAGTTCAAAATCCCAACTACCTTTGGCCAATAACTGTCCCTGTAATTCAGGATGTTTACGCATGGTCTTTAAGGCATTGGATTTATGGAAATTTGGAGAGTCCTTACCACCCGCTTCCTTATATTCTGCATCCCAGCCATTTTTAAAATAGATGACCTGAATACTGGCCGCATGCGCAGCATCGACTGCTTTTTTTATATTTTCGACCACGGGTTTGGTTTTTGAGATATCAAAACCAGCCAGATCCAGATAGCCACCCTGCGAGGTATAGGCATTCTGCATGTCGATCACAATCAGGGCAGTCTGTTCAGGTGCAAGGCAGATTGCTTCAGGCTCAGCTTTAAGCGATTTTCCGGTACCGAGTTTTTCAGTAAAACCGGCCCTTACCCCTAATTCACTCATGCGCTTTTCTCCAGTACAGGTGCTTCACCCTCAATCACAATATGGTCACGGCATTTCATCAATGGCTGGATTTTCTGACCGAAATCTTCTACACCCTGAACGAAATCATCAAAGGTCAGCAACACACCTTCAGTGCCCTTGATCTCGCCAATTTCATCCAACATTCGTGCCACATTTTCATAAGAACCTACCAAGGTTCCCATATTGATATTCACTGGAGATACGCTAGACGCCATTTGACGGATATTGGTATCTGCACCGGAAGTCGTGTCTTTCCCGCCCTGATTCATCAACCAGTTAATCGCTTCCATATCTGCGCCATCGTTATAGTGTTGCCATTTCACTTGAGCTTCTTCATCAGTTTCTGCCGCGATGACCATAAACAGCACATAAGTCTGTACATCACGACCCGTCACATCTGTTTTTTCTTTTAGGCGATCATTAATTTCTGCATAAGCGGTCGGTGTATTCAGCCCTTTACCAAACACGAAGTTGTAGTCAGCATATTGCGCAGAAAACTCCAGACCGGCATCAGACTGACCAGCACAGATGATTTTCATGTCTGCTTGCGGGCGAGGGCTGACACGACAGTCTTCCATCTGGAAATGTTCGCCTTTAAAGTCTGATTTTCCAGTTGCCCAGAGCTCACGCAGGATCTGTACATATTCAGACAGATATTCATAGCGCTTGCCAAAATACTCATTGCCTGGCCACATGCCCATCTGGGTGTATTCAGGTGGCTGCCAGCCGGTCACCACATTCAGACCGAAACGGCCATTAGAAATAGAATCAATGGTAGATGCCATACGTGCCACAATTGCCGGTGGCATGACCAAAGTGGCTGCCGTTGCATAAATTTGAATTTTGCTGGTCACCGCTGCGAGACCCGCCATCAGGGTAAAAGTTTCCAGGTTATGTTCCCAGAATTCGGTCTTGCCACCAAAGCCACGCAGCTTGATCATGGAAAGTGCGAAATCGAAACCATAGTGTTCAGCACGCTGCACGATTTGTTTGTTTAACTCAAAAGTCGGCATGTACTGTGGTGCATTTTCAGAGAGTAACCAGCCGTTATTTCCAATTGGACAGAAGACACCTATTTTCATTTTCACACCTCATTATTTTTAACCAATATTCAAAATCCTGTTGCCAATTCAGGTTTTTTATTTATGCTCAAAATATTGCAAAGCGCGTGCCAATTTATTTTATTTATTTATTTTTAAATACTTAATATTTATATTTTTGAATTTTTAGTAAAATAATGACTTTCACCCCTGAATCAATTTTGCTCATCGTGTTTCATTCAGGTGCATTAAAATTGATCATCATCGCTTTTAGGAAGAATCAGATTTTGAGTAAAAACCATAAAAATAATTCATTAGAAAAAATAAAAAGCCAGAAACAGGTTCTGGCTTGAGCAAACAAAGTTACTTGCTGAAAATATCAGGCTGATTTTAAAAATTGCAGTATGCTTTGGTTGATCTGGGCGGTTTCAGTCACTGTAGAAGCATGCGCTCCTGTTGCAAACAGACTGAGCTGACTATGCGGCAATAATTGCTGAAGTTGTTGCGAGCGTTGATAAGGCACCAAAAAATCATCTTGATTGGCAATCAGATGTACAAGAACATCTTTGAGCGCCTGCTGATGTGCCTCCTCTAGCTTAAAAGCCTGCACTGCCTGTATACGAGCTAAGACATTTTGAATTGGCGGAAAGTCCAGTAGCTGTTTATTTTCTGCTTCTGTTAACGGGTCAAGATGTGTCGAGATCCAGTGTGGAGGATACAGAAATAAAGCTTGTGCCCGCACATAAGCCTCGGCTCCGCTATTCAACAATAATGATGTGCGTGCCTGAAAACATTTTTGGGTATGTGAATCCAGTTCTCCCCAGGCATTCAACATAGTCAGGCTGAATAACTTAAACGCTTTATCAACCTGATAAGTCGCAAGCTGCATGCCGATATGCCCACCCAATGCATGACCAATAAAATGAAATTCACGGATATCCTGATTGATCAATAAATCCAGAATCTGTCGGGCCATATGATCTACGCAATAAGGTATTGACAACAGTTCAGAATCCGAATGACAACCTTCCTGATCATAGGTCACCACATGAAAATCTTGCTGCAAAACCTCAATTTGTGGATTCCAGAAACTTGCATGTCCACCTAAACCAGAAGAAAGCACTATATAAGGCGCATCGGCCCGTGCTGCAGGATAAATAAATAAAGACATAAAATTCTCATAGTTTCGCTATGAGATGAGTGCAGCAAAATACATGCCTGAACAGAACTGCTTTTGAACAATTGTTAAAATTATAGCCAGTACACATTAAAGCTGTAATAAAATTCCTGTACTTCAAAGCGCACGTTATAACCCAGATCTGTTAACTCGGCAGACAAGGCACGGATATCTTCCAAAGGCAGATGTTTGGGAAAAACTGTCAGTACCGCTGTATTGCCTTGCCGGGCATTATCTTCAATCAGTTGCGCCAGACGTGGCTTATACATTTCAATATTCAGGTTAGCAACATTAGATAAAATTTTGGCCTGATCTGCCGTCATAAAATTCATTTTTATTTTCTCTTTTAATGTTATTTCACTAAGCTAAATGATTTATAAAACGCTTAATATTTCACTTTTGTATCAGAACATGCTGAAAGAAAGTATAAAAAAAATCCCTCATCATGAGGGATTTTTTTTAATCAAACTTATTGGCCTGGCAGAGGAATATATTGTGAAGCACTGTCTTGTGCCTTACGTTCAGTCACCACAACCTCTAGGATCATGGTTTTTCCTGCCCGCTCAATTTCAATCTGAATGGTACTGTTTGGCTTTTGCAAGGCCACAAAATTAATCAGATGTGAGGCAGAACTAATCTCTTCCTCATTTACTTTCATAATCTTATCGCCACGCTGGATTCCAGCCTTGGCAGCAGGTCCATCCGGTAGCACTTCTGCGACCGTCACACCTTTTTCTTTGGGTTGCAGGACATCATCACGCTCTGCAGGTAATAAGCTGATCCCTAACCAGCCACGAACCACACGGCCATCTTTCAAAATGGCATTCATCACCTGCTGACAAATTTTGGCCGGAATGGCAAAACCAATCCCCAGCGAACCACCAGACTGCGAGAAAATTGCGGTATTGACGCCAATTAAATTACCGGCGACATCAATCAGTGCACCGCCCGAGTTACCTGGATTAATCGCAGCATCGGTCTGCACAAAGTCTTCATAGGTATTAATGCCCAAGTCTGAACGGCCCGTTGCCGAGATAATCCCCTGCGTCACGGTTTGCCCGACACCAAAAGGATTACCAATGGCCAAAACCACATCACCGACTTCATTGCCACTGAGTTTAAATGGCAAAACTGGCAATTGCGTCAGTTCAATCTTGATCACGGCCAGATCGGTATCCGGATCAGTTCCGACCACCTTAGCTTCGGCACGACGGCCATCCTGCAAAGCCACCACAATCTGATCGGCCTGTGCAATCACGTGGTTATTGGTCAGGATATAACCGTCTGGACGTACAATTACACCCGAACCTAAACTATTTTCATTCGGGCTTTGTCCATACTGGTCAGGCAACTGATCGCCAAAGAATTCACGAAATACCGGATCGGTCAGTAAAGGATGCGCCTGTTGCTTGACTTTTTGGGTAGTAAAAATATTCACGACAGCGGGTGCTGCCACTTTTACAGCAGCACTATAGGAGACCACGCCTCCTGAGCGCGACGTATCAATCAACGGCTCTACTTTTTCAGCAGGCATTTTGACACCATCTGGCGCAACTGGTGCCTTTGGTTTTTGTAGTTGTTGCCACCCCAAAAAACCGATAATGACTAAAATCAGTAACACCCAGGGTAACCATGTAAAGGTGCGGCGCACGTTGCTATCCTCTAAAATATTTTAATTCGTTGATGACTAAGTAATTTGTGTCCTATTGTAATGCGAAATACATAACTAAACACAAAAAATTCCACAGAGATTTGTGCAGCTTTAGTTACAATTAGACCTATAGATAAATATGGGCAAGTTTTTAAACTTACAGGAATTTTATGGCGAATTTGAACGATATTATTCAATGGTGTGACCAAACTTTGGCAGCACGTGAATTTAAGGACTATGCACCGAATGGCTTGCAGATTGAAGGCAAATCCGAAGTGAATAAAATCCTCTGTGCCGTGACCGCCTCCCAGAGTGCAATTGAAGCTGCAATTGAGCAAGGCGCTGATCTATTGCTGGTTCATCATGGCTATTTCTGGAAAGGAGAAGCCTATCCGATTACGGGAATGCGTGGTAAACGCATTAAAACCCTGATTCAAAATGATATTTCACTGGTTGGCTATCACCTACCTTTAGACAGTCATCCAACTCTGGGAAATAATGCTGCCATTGCGGATTTATTAGAACTCGAAAATATCGAACAGCTGGATCCGAGTGAAAAACGTCCGATTGGCAATATTGGCTATTTAAAACAGCCAATGAGTCCGGAAGATTTTAAAAATTATGTTTCAGAAAAGCTGGGCTTTGATGCGATTCATCTGCCTGCAGACAAAACTCAAATCCATAAAGTCGGTTTCTGTACCGGCGGTGCGCAGGATTATATTCAAAAAGCGGCACTACAAGATTGTGATGCCTATATTTCAGGTGAAGTGAGCGAACGCACCTTTTATGAAGCTCAGGAACTGAATGTCCATTATTATGCCTGTGGCCATCATGCGACTGAAAAATACGGTGTGCAACGCTTGGCCAAGGCTATTTCAGAACAGTTTAATATTGAGTATGATTATTTCGAATTAAACAATCCGATTTAATTCGACTGACGGTTATGATCAGTGGCTTTATTCATATATTTTCAGGCTTTATTCTGTATTGTTATTTATACACGATGCCCATTTCTGCCCGATTATCTATTACAATAAAGCCACTTATTGTTAAAACCCAGCAAAATGCAAGGAATTGAAAACATGACAACCATTACTTTACCAGCATTACCTTACGGCTACGAAGATCTTGCTCCACACATCAGCAAGGAAACTTTAGAATACCATCACGACAAACACCACAATACGTATGTGGTTAACCTGAATAACCTGATCGCTGGTACTGAGCTTGAAGGCAAAACTCTAGAAGAAATTATTACAGCAACTGCTGGTGATGCTTCTAAAGCAGGTGTTTTCAATAACGCGGCTCAAGTTTGGAACCACACGTTCTACTGGAACTGTATGGCTAAAAACGGTGGCGGTAAAGCAACTGGTACTTTGGCTGCAAAAATTGACGAAGCTTTCGGTTCTTATGAAAAATTTGCTGAAGAATTTGCTGCTGCTGCAACTACTCAGTTTGGTTCAGGTTGGGCTTGGTTAGTGGCTGACGAAGTAAACGGTCAGCTTTCTATCATGAAAACTTCAAATGCTGATACGCCAATGGCGCACGGTAAAATTGCAGTGTTGACGATTGACGTTTGGGAACACGCTTACTACATCGATTTCCGTAATGCTCGTCCTAAGTACATCTCTACTTTCCTAGAAAGCCTAGTAAACTGGGATTATGCAAATGCGAAATATGCAGGTCAGCCTGCAGGTGTTGAGAAATAATTTTTTATTTCTTTGCTAAAAAAATCACCCATTTCGGGTGATTTTTTTATTTTTAGGCTCTAAATGAATATTTATGAAGCAAACAATTCATTTCTTTACATTAATTGATTGACGACCTGGTTATTCATCCCTAAAATGCCGATCAGATTCTCCAATAGCTCAGTCGGTAGAGCGACGGACTGTTAATCCGCAGGTCCCTGGTTCGAGCCCAGGTTGGAGAGCCATCTATTCTTCCATAGCTCAGTCGGTAGAGCGACGGACTGTTAATCCGCAGGTCCCTGGTTCGAGCCCAGGTGGAAGAGCCAAGATTCTAAAAAACCCACTCATTGCGAAGTGGGTTTTTTTATACCTGTGTTTTTAAAATTGAGATCATATTGATTTATATGCACGATCCACCGCTCATTTCTTATGATCCAGATCACTTATCAAAATTCAGGATGATCGCGATTTTGTTATTAGAACCGGTTTACATAAACATAACAGTTTGAACTACAAACCTTTTCGACTATTTTTAAAACACTTGATTCAATTTCTGCAGCTTTTTTCTAAAAGTGCCTTGACCCCTTTTCAAATCTCTCTATAATCGCTGTCAGATTCTCCAATAGCTCAGTCGGTAGAGCGACGGACTGTTAATCCGCAGGTCCCTGGTTCGAGCCCAGGTTGGAGAGCCAATCTATTCTCCCATAGCTCAGTCGGTAGAGCGACGGACTGTTAATCCGCAGGTCCCTGGTTCGAGCCCAGGTGGGAGAGCCAAGATTCTGAAGAAACCCACTCATTGCGAAGTGGGTTTTTTTATTCTCCCCTTTTGTGATCTGTGTTTAATTTGAGTCAGTTTATATTTTTTGTGATTGGCTGCCTGGCAACTTTTGCATTAGTTTGCCTGCTCTTGCCGCATCTCTTCACCCGTCAAAAGAAATTCTATCCAAAGCGCGTCATTACTGCTTTTGAAAGCAGGATGTTTACACGTCTGAAAGATGCCTTTCCCCATCATCACATTCTTGCACAAGTCGCATTTAGCGCTTTGATCACGCACGATCAGATGAAAATGCGTAATCAATTTAATCGTAAAGTTACAGACTTCGTAGTACTTGATCGTGAATATAATGTAGTGGCGATTGTCGAACTGGATGATCCGAGCCATATTGGCAAAGAGCAGGAAGATGCTGAACGTGATGCGATGCTGATTGCAGCAGGCTATACCGTGATTCGATACACTCAGATTCCAACTATCAGACAACTGCAAAGGGATTTAAAATAAATTAAGCTGCAATTTCGATATTTCTCGCTGCAGCTTGAATTGGATTAATCAAAGCCTCCTGCTCCGCTTTTAATTTCTCGGCAGCTTTTCATGCTTCAAAACCAACCTATCCTCGTCCAATTTAGCGTCTCATCACAAGCATTCTCAGTTAAACCTGCCTTTCTGCAGGACTAGGGTGATAAAGTTTAAATTATCGCTCTATAATCCTTTCGAAAACAAAATATAAGTCAGATGACCTGATTGGCCTGTTCCATTTCTGGCCATCATCACCTTGCTTATTTTTGGCGTTGTTTTTTTATTCAGTGATCGTTTATTTATGCAAAATTCTATTCGTATTGGTATCGCGGGTTACGGTAATCTTGGCCGCGGTGTTGAAACTGCCATCCAGAAAAATCCTGATATGCAGCTTGTCGGTATTTTTACTCGCCGCTCACCAAGCAGCGTCTCTCCTTGCTTTGCAGAAACTCAAGTGTATAGCATGGATGCACTATTAAATGAGTTTAGCGATAAAATTGATGTGCTGATTCTTTGTGGCGGCTCTAAAGATGACTTGCCACAACAGGCGCCTATCTTTGCAAGTAAATTCAATACTGTAGATAGTTTTGATACGCATGCACGTATTCCGGAATACTATGCTGCAGTCGATGCACCCGCCCTTGCTAACAAAAAAACAGCCATGATTTCTATTGGCTGGGATCCTGGCATGTTCTCGATTAACCGTTTATTTGGTGAAGCGCTATTACCAGATGGCGAAACTTATACCTTTTGGGGTAAAGGCTTAAGTCAAGGCCATTCAGATGCGATCCGCCGTGTACCGGGTGTAAAAGCCGGTGTGCAATATACTATTCCATCCACTGATGCTATTGAACAAGTCCGCAGTGGCGCACGACCTGAGTTAAGCACCAAAGATAAACATCATCGTGACTGTTATGTGGTCTTGGAACAAGGAGCTGATGCAGCAACAGTTGAACAAACCATCGTCAGCATGCCTGATTATTTTGCAGATTATAATACGACTGTGAATTTTATCAGTGAGGAAACTTTACTGAAAGATCACCAAGATATGCCACATGGCGGTTTTGTCATTCGTAGTGGTAATACCAGTGATGCACAAAAACAGGTGATTGAGTTTTCTTTAAAGCTGAATAGCAATCCAGAGTTTACTGCAAGTGTTCTAGTGGCTTATGCCCGTGCCTGCTACCGTCTGAATCAAACTCAGCAATATGGTGCCAAAACAGCCCTAGATGTAGCACCTGCCCTACTTTCAATTAAATCTTCAGAACAATTGCGCAAAGAATTGCTTTAAGATGATTTAAATATAGCCACCGATCGGATGATGGGTGGCTATATTTTTCCATTCTAGAATACGGCTTGCCTAATTACTAAGTATCGAATATCTACAGTCAAATCATCGTTTGCAGAAACCCATGCAACTATCTACTACACAGACATTTGCAGTATTAGACAAGTGCAAAGGGATTTTAGATAGATTAAGGTGCTGTAGCACTACTTTCAGACGCAGCTTGTGTTGAATTTGCCTTAGCATCCTGCTCTGCTTTAAGCTTTTCCGCAGCTTCTCGTGCTTCAATACGTGCAATCATATCTGCCTGCTGCTGCTTGTATTTTTCCTGATTTTTAGCATCACTATTCACTGCAAGAAATGCCATACTAATTAAAAATACCGGAATACAAAGTGCAAGCGTACCGAAGATCAATAGCTTTTTGATACTGCGGGGCTTTGGCTGCTCAGACATAACAAACCTGCTTTAATTTCGTCATTTAATTACACTGCCCAATATAACAAAATAAAGTCATAGCTCAAGCCTTATAGATTAGGCAATAACAAAAGCATCCTTATAGGACGCTTTTGTTATTAGCCGATAGACGGTTAGTACCAAAGAGCCAGAAAGATTCCAGCAAAGATTATCAATCCAGTCCAGCGGTTATGACGGAATGCCCAAAAACAAAGCTGTGGATCTTTATCCCGTGTTTTTAACCATTGGTAAATAAAATCAAGAGCGACAACAATTAATGCAGCTAGGCCAAATGGAAGCAATAAATTTTCTAGCCAAAGTGCTACAGCAATCAAAAGAATACTAATGGCCTGCAATGCACTAATGATCTGAATATCGTGTTGACCAAATAAGATCGCGGTTGATTTCACCCCAATCTTTAAATCGTATTCACGATCTGCAATTGCATATTGGGTATCATAGGCTACGGTCCAGGCCAGATTACCAAAATATAAAAGCCAGCAGGTTAAATCCGGCGTTTGCCCAACTGCGGTATAGGCCATCGGGATCGACCAGGAAAATGCCGCCCCCAGAAAGACTTGAGGCAAATGGGTATAGCGCTTCATAAAAGGATAAATAAACGCTAGAAATAAAGCCCCAAATGACCAGTAAAAAGTTTCGATTGGCAGAAAAAATAGCAGGCAGGCACTGGCAGCCACCAAAACCAGAAATACCATCACAGCTTCTTTGGCACTGATAATCCCAGTCGCTAGCGGACGGTTTTTAGTACGCTCCACATGTGCATCGACTTTACGGTCAGCAAAATCATTAATGGCACAACCTGCTGCCCGCATAAAAATCACACCCAAGATCATGGGAATCAATATTTCAATGCGTGGCATCCCCTGAGCTGCAATCCACAGCGCCCACATGGTAGGCCAAAAGACCAGTTCAGTGCCAATCGGTTTATCAAAACGACAAAGATAATAATAGG